>CAJDTX010000045.1_pt1 | contig 22963 bp, 19 predicted proteins | sample 7390491 | NCBI WGS metagenome assembly CAJDTX01 (sample SAMEA7055669, study PRJEB34461) | soil metagenome | biome: terrestrial ecosystem; feature: Peninsula; material: soil | place: Antarctica | collected 2016
CGGGCGACCCGAACGGCAACAACGACTCCACGGTCGCGACGACTCCGGCCGAGCCGATCCAGCACCACCCCGGCATCCAGGGCGGCGCGGATCTCTCGCGGAGCTTCCACGGCTGGAGCGATCCTGTCGCCAGCGTGACGATCACCCGCATCGGCGACTAGCGCGAACGACAGTCGGGTAGAGGGCCGGGTTTGTCCGGCCCTCTACCCCCTGAGGCCCGCTCTCGCGGGCCTCAAGCCGGACATGAGAAACGTGAAGAGACCAGGGCAGGCCAGGATCTGGCTCCAGATGGGACCGACTACCCGAGCCTCGCCGGGACGAAGCTCTAGAGCTCGACGGCGATCCGGTCGTCCACCCGCCGGAAGACGAACGCGCCAAGCGCGAGCGCGACGAGCGCGGCGACGCAGAGATAGACGACGTCCACGGCGCGCGGGGCCTTGCCCCAGAAGAGCGGATCGCGGACGGCCTCGATCGGCGGCGTCAGGAAGTTCCCGTAGCGGATGATCTCGACGAGCGTGTGGTGGTGCTCGATACCGCCCGCGAGCGGGCCTCCCTGGCTGAACGAGTACATGATCGGCGTGAGGAAGAACCAGGGCAGCAGCAGCGCCGCGACGATGTGCTCGATGTCCCGGAAGACCACCGTTGCCGCGGCGATCGCGAGCGCGAGCCCGCCCACGAGCGCGATGATCGGCACTGCGAGCGGAAGGGCAAGCCAGACCGTGTCCCGGGCCTGCGGGATGAGGGCGAAGTTGAGCGGCACCAGCACGACGAAGATCGCAACCAGCGAGACCAGGTGCGTCGCAACCGTCGAGAACGGCGCGAGCTGGCGGGGGAACCGGACCTTCTTGATCAGGTTCGCGTTGTCGATCAGCGACCGCGAAGAGGCCGCCAGCGCCCCGGACACGAACACCCAGATCGCGAGCCCGGAGAGCAGGTAGAGGGGATAGTGCGGGACCCTGCTGACCGGAAAGAGGACCGAGAAGACGAGCGTGTAGATGCCCATCAGGACGAGGGGGTTCACGAGCGACCACATGACGCCGAGAACCGAGCCCTTGTACTTCGTGCGCAGATCCCGCCGGAACAGGTTCGCGAATAGCTCGCGGTAGTGGAGGAGGTCGGCGTAGATCGACATCGCGGGCCAGTGTAAGCAGGCCGGTGTAACTTCTGACGCGATGATCGCGCTCGTTTCAGCGGTCGCTTTCCCGGCCGCCGCGCTCGTGATCTGGGCGGCCCTTCGCTCGCCGCTCGCAAGCGCGCTCGTGGCGAGGCCGAGCAGCGAGCGCTGGCACACGCGGGAGACGCCCGCGGTCGGCGGGATCGGCGTCTTCGCCGGACTGCTGGCGGGAGTCGGACTGGGGATCCTGCTCGACGCCGTCGGAGGAAGCTCCGAGCTGCTCGCGATCCTCGGCGGCACCGGCCTCCTGTTCGCGGTCGGCCTGCTCGACGACGCCTTCTCGCTCCCACCGCTTGCGAAGCTCGCGGCTCAGTTCGGGGCGGCGGCGATCGTGCTCACGAACGGGGTCACAGTCGAACTGGTGAAGAACGACTGGATCGCCGTTCCGATCGCAGTCGTCTGGCTCGTCGGGATGACGAACGCCTTCAACCTGCTCGACAACATGGACGGGATCGCGGCGACCGTCGCCGGGATCGCCTGCGCGTTCTTCGCCATCGACGCCGTGACCGTCCATCCAAACCACCTCGTGCTCGTGCTCTCGCTTGGCGTCGCCTTCGCGTGCGCGGGCTTTCTCCCTTTCAACCTCGGCCTGCGCGGGCCCGCTACGGCCTTCCTGGGCGACTCCGGCAGCCAGGTGCTCGGCTTCTCGCTCGGCGCGATCGCGCTTGCCTCGAGTTGGAAGGTGGCGGCGCCGTCGCTCGCGACCGTGCTCCTGCCCGTGCTCGTCCTCGCCGTCCCGATCCTCGATACCGCTTTCGTGACCGTTGTCCGCCTGCTCGAGGGCCGGCCGATCTACGCGGGCGGCCGGGATCACACGAGTCACCGGCTCGTCTATACCGGCCTGTCTGAGAAGCGGGCCCTCCTCTTGCTGGCCGTGATCGCCGCCGCGCTCGGCGGGACGAGCCTCGCCTACAACGCCGCCGACAACTCGGTCGTCACGCTCGTCGGCGTCCTCATCACCTTCGTGCTGCTGGTCCAGCTCGCCGGCTTCCTCGGCGGCGAGCCCCGGCGCCGTTCGGACGACAACGACAGGCGGTCGCGCTTGCGCCGCACCTTCGAGCTCCATCGAGGTCGCCTGATCGAGATGCTGGTCGACTTCGCCCTGATCACGGCGGCGTTCGCCGCTGCTTACCTCCTTCGGTTCGAGGGCAGCGGCCCGCCGAACCAGCGCCATCTCTTCCTCGCTGCCCTCCCGGTGATTCTCGCCGCGCGCTATGCCGTCTTCATCGTGCTCGGCCTCTACAGCAGCGTCTGGCGCTATATGAGCGCCCGCGACGCGGTTCGGATCGCCGTCGCGGTCGCGCTCTCCGAGGGGGTTGCCGTCCTGTTTCTCACGCTCTCGCAGACGCGGAGCTTCGAGTCCTACTCGCGAAGCGTGTTCGTGATCGACGCCATCCTCTGCACGCTGCTGGTCGGCGCATCGAGGCTCGGCGAGCGGGCGCTCGTGCCGCTGCTCGGCTCCTTTATGCACCGCGAGCTCAGGCGGCGCACGCTGATCGTCGGCGCCGGGCGCGGCGGCCGCAGCCTCCTGCGCGAGCTGCGCGAGACTCCGGGCGAGCACGTAGTCGGCTTCATCGACGACGACCCGCGCTTGAGGCACCGCCGGCTGCACGGCGTCGTCGTGCTAGGGGGTACGGCCGAGATCGAGAACGTGCTACGCCGCTGGCAGCCGGACGCGGTGCTCGTCACGATTCCGGACGCCCCCCGGGTGCGGCTCGATTTCGTCGTCTCCGGCTGCGAGCGCGCCGGAGTGTCCTGCAGCTTCGTGCGGCGCGAGCTCGATCTCGACCCCGCGGTCGTCTTCGGCCCGGCGGCAAAGCCGCCCGTCCGCGTAAGCGGACCGGTGGAGGGGGTTCGGGGGAACCGGCAGGTTCCCCCGACTACGGGCTACCGGTGACGTTACTAAGGCGGCGCGAGCTGCCCGCGCTCCTCGTCGTCTTCGCCGGTCTCGTCGCGCTGTACGTCGTGGAGGCGTTCGCGCACCACTCGCCCTGGATCTTCTTCGACGAGCTCGACTACGCGCAGAACTCCCGGAAGATCGCGGACCTCGGCACCCCGCCGGGCGCGAAGCCGTTCTCGTTCGAGGGCTTCTACCCGCTTCTGATCGCGCCGGCTTGGCTGGCCGACAGCGTGCAGAACGGCTATTCGGCCGCGAAGGCAATCGGCGCGGTGACGATGACGAGTGCCGTATTTCCCGCCTACTGGCTCGCTCGCTCGCTCGCGGTCTCGCGTCCGCTCGCCCTGTTCGTGGCTGCGGGCTCGGTGTCCGTGGCCGCGATGAGCTACTCCTCGAGCCTGATGACGGAGACGCTCGCGTACCCGTTCGCCACGCTCTGTTTCTTCCTGATCATGAAGGCGCTCACCGTTCGTAACCGCGCCTGGATCGCCGGGGCCGTTGTCGCCTCGGTCCTGGCCCCGGTCGTTCGGAAGGAGCTGTCGGTGATCCCGGCGGCCTTCGCCGTGTCGGCGATCGTGCTCGTGGCCGGCCCGCGACTGCGGCGCGGCTGGGTGGCCGCCGCCGCTCTCGGCGCGCTCGGGCTCCTCGCCTTCCTTGCGTGGACGTTGACGCTGGTCTCGACGACCTGGTCCGAAGGAATCGCGCACCCACTCGACATGGTCGATTACGCGCGCAAGGGCGCAGGAGCGGTCGTCGTCGGGGCGGCGATCCTGCCCGCGATCGCAGGCCTGGCGGCACTCGTACGACCACGCGACGAGGCGAGCGTGCCGGCGCGGCGCGCATTCGTGGCGGTGTTCGGCGCAGTCGCCGCGGGATTCCTGCTTTACACGGCAGCGAAGGGCGTCCACTTCGGCCCGCTCGGAAACCCGGTCGAAGAGCGAAACTTGATCTACCTCTATCCGCTGCTCTTCGCCGGGACCGCCCTCTGGCTGTCGCGGCGGCGGGTCGACCTCTGGGCGCTCGTTGCCGCCACTGCGCTCGCCGCCTGGCTCGTCGCCACGGTCCCGCTTCACTTGGACCCTCTGGTCCCGGCGTCCGACGCACTCAGCCTGGAGGCGCTGTTCTCGATCGGCTGGAGCAGCACCGGCCTCCACGGGCTTCTGATCGGGATCGTCGTCCTGTCGGTAGTCGTGATCCTCGTGATCTCCCGGGCGAGCCGGCTCGTCGTCGCGAGTCTCTGCGTTCTCGTGCTCTGCTGGACGCTCGCGAGCGAGGTCTACGCGTCCCAACGCTCGGCCGACTACGCGCGCGTGCTGGCCGATCCGATTCCGCGGCCGTTCGACTGGATCACCCGCGCGACCGCCGGTCGACCCTCGATCTACGTCGGCCAGGAGATCCTGCAGCCGACGGACATCTGGCTGCTGTCGTTCTGGAACCCCTCGCTCGTGCGGATGCGAACCCTCGACGGCACTCCGCGAGGCTCGATCGGCGACATCCTCCCGATCTCCGTCGGCAGGGACGGTGTGCTGCCAACCAATCCCGGCATCCGCTTCCTGGTCGCCGACCAGGGAATCACCGGGGTCGGCCCCGTGCTCGTCCAGGGAGAGCGCTGGCGCGTCTACAAGCCGCCGAGGCTGAAATCGGCCGCGCTCGGCGTCTACTCGGACGGCTGGATGGGCAGCCGTAGCTACTACTCGGTCCTCACCGGAGACCGGGCCGGCGAGGTCCGTGTCACGCTTTCGCGGAGCGCGTGGCTCGGCACGGACGTTCCGGGGCAGGTGCGGATCGCCGTCAACGGCGTGGTGCGAGGGCAGACCGTGATTCATGCACGCGCAACCGTCGGTCAAACGGTCCCTGCCCCCTCCCCGCCGTTCAGGGTTGTCGTTTCGATCGAGCCCACGTTCAGCCCGCACGCCCTCAACCCCGGCTTCCCGGATACGCGCCAGCTCGGAGCGCAGGTCCGCTACCGCTTCATTCCCGCTCCGCACCCCTGAGCAGCCGTTCCGGGTGCTTGCGCACGAAGCGGACGATCCCGCGCCAGTGCCAGAGCGTCCGGCGGGTGAGGAAGCGGTGGTCGGTGAGAGCATCCCAGCGATGGGTTACAACCGCCTGCGGTACGTACCAGCGCTCCCAGCCAGCCTTGGCGGCCCGGTAGCAGAGATCGATCTCCTCGCCGTACATGCGGAAGCCGGCGTCGTAGCCTCCGATCTCGTCCAGCATCGTCCGGCGCAGGACGAGGAAGCCGCCGAGCATCCAGTCCGCCGCAACGGGCTCTTCGGGGCGCTCGTCGAGGCGGTAGTGGCGGCGCTGGCGCTCGAGCGGCGGGAACAGGAGCCGGAGCGGGGTGCGGCGGACGAGCGTCCCGCCGACGGTGGGGAAACTCCGGCGCGATGCCTGCCACGCCCCGTCGGGATCGAGCAGCCGCGGCCCGGCGATCCCGCAGCGCGGATGTTGCTCCATGAACGCGGTGAGAACGCGGACGGCGTCGGGGGCCGGGACCGCATCGGGGTTGCAGACGACGACGAGATCGCCCGACGTGGCGGCGATCCCCCTGTTCAGGTTGGCCGCGTACGAAAGCGGCTGCTCGTTCTCGATCGCGCGAGCGCCGAGGAGATCGGCGGGGAGGCTCCCCGGGATGTTCGCTACGAGGACGACCTCGTCGACCTGGGGCGCCAGGGCGGGCAGCGACCGCTGGAGCTCGCGGGCGTGGCCGTGCGAGACGACGGCGGCGGACGTGGTCATCCCGCGAGCACTTCGCGATAGACGGCGACCGTCCCCTCCGCCGTCGCCCGCCAGGTGAACGCCTTCGACCGCTCGAGCCCGGCCGCAGCGAGACGCTCGCGTTCGCTCACCGCCCGCCTGACCGCATCGGCGAGCTCGTCCGGCTCGGCATAGAGGACCGCGTCGCCCCCGACCTCCTCGAGCGCGGGCTCCGGCGACGCGACGACCGGCGTCCCGCAGGCCATCGCCTCGAGCACGGGCAGCCCGAAGCCCTCGTAGCGGGACGGCAGGACGAGGCAGGCCGCGTGCCGGTAGAGCTCGGCGAGCTCCGGCTTGCCGAGATAGCCGCGGAGGTCGGCGCCGCGCCGCTCGAGCTCGCGGACGAGCGCGTCGTCCCGGTTCGGGCCCGCGACGACCAGCCGCAAGCCGAGCGCGGAGGCCGCCTCGGCGGCGGCGAGCGGGTTCTTCCGCTCCTGGATCGCGCCCACGAACAGGACGTAGGAGTCCGGCTCGCCGCCGGGCGTGAACGCCGGGTCGATCCCGTGGTGCGTGACTGCGATCCGGCTCTCCGGCACCCCGTAGAGCTCGACGAGGTCGGTCTTCGTGCGTCCGGAGACGGCGATCAGGCGCGCGGCCTTGCGCGCCGCCCGCGGCACGACCGTGCGGAAGATGAGCCGATCCTTGAATCCCAGCATGGAGGGGTCGTGCTCGAACGAGAGGTCGTGGACGGTGACGACGGCCGGGCATGGACACCGGAGCGGGACGGCGTGTTGGAAGTGAGCCAGAGTCGGCCGCAGACGGCGTAGCAGCCGTGGCAGCGACCACGCCATCCGCAGCTCCTGGCTGCGGGCCGGCAGGGCGAGCGGCTCGACCCCTTCGGGAACGAGCTCCGGATGCCGGGTGACGGCGGCGAAACGCAGGTCGGGCGCCAGGGCGGGCAGCTCCCTGAGTAGGTTCGCCAGGTAGGTCTCCTCGCCCGTACGCTCGCGGCCGAGGACGTCGGCGTCCAGCACGACAAGCGGCTTCACGCGACTTCCCGGTAGACGGCGAGAGTGTCGTCGGCGACCTTCTCCCAGCTGTACTGCCGAGCGCGCTCGAGGCCGAGCCGCGCGAGCTCCTCGCGGCGGCCGAGCGCCTGCTGGATCCCCGCCGCAATCGAGTCCGGGTCACGCGGATCGACCAGGACCGCCGCGCCGCCCGCGATCTCCTCTGTCGCGCTCCCCGAGCTCGTCACCACCGGCGCCCCGCACGCCATCGCCTCGAGCACCGGAAGTCCAAAGCCCTCGTACAGGGACGGGTATGCGACGCAGAGGGCACCGCGGTAGAGCGCGGCGAGCTGGGCGTCCGAGACTTCCCCGAGCCAGCGGACGCCGGCGCCGTCGGGATCGACTCTCCCCCAGCCGCGCCGGCCGGCCACGCGCAGCTCAAGCCTCTCTCGCCGCGCAGCCTCGACGAGCCGGGCCAGGTTCTTCCGCGGCTCGAGGGTGCCGACCGAGAGCACGTACTCGCCCTCGGCCGCCTCGCCGGCGGGAGTGAACATCTCGCCGGGGGCATTCGGGATCACGCGAATCCGCTCCTCGGGCGCTTCGAGCAGCTCGACGAGCTCCCGTTTCGTGAACTCGGAGACGGCGATGATCGCATCGGCGGCCCGAACGGCGCGGGGGACGGCGAGACGGCTATAGGTGCGCGTCCATCGGTTGAAGACGTCCGGAAAGCGCAGCACGGCCAGGTCGTGGACGGTCACGACGAGCGGGACGGTCGAGCGCGGCGGCGCGCGGAACGTCGGGCAATGCAGCACGTCCAGGTGCGACCGGCGCGCGCGGCGTGGCAGGCCGAGCGGATACCAGACGGAGTCGCGGACTATCGTCGCCGCACGACCGGGGCCGCCAAACCCAAGCTGGACGACCTCGACGTCGCCGTGGTGCTCGAGCCCGGGCAGCAGACCCCGCAGGTAGCGGGCCGTGCCAGCGCGGGTCTGGGCGAGCGGCGAGACGTCGATTCCGGCACGCATGCGCGAAAAGTGTCTCAGAGCACCTGCTCGTAGCCCGCGAGGAAGGCCCGGCCGGTGGCCTCCCAGGCGAAGCGGCGCGCGTGCATGAGGCCGCGTGGCACCAGCTCGTCGCGCCGCGAGAGCGCCTCGTCAATTCCTGCTGCGATCGCCTCGGGGCTCTCCGGATCGACGCGGACAGCCGCATCGCCGCTCGCGTCGTCGAGCGAAGGGTGCGCCGACACGACCGCCGCCGTCCCGCTCGCCATCGCCTCCACGACCGGGATCCCGAAGCCCTCGAACCTAGCGGGGAACACGAACGCGTCCGCCCCGCGGTACAGGCGGGCGAGCTCCCCGTCGTCCACGTACCCGAGCGCCATCACCCCGTCCCGCTCGAGCTCGAGCTCGAGCTCGAGCCCCCAGCCGGGCGGGCCCGCGACCGCGAGCAGCCTCTCCGTTGAGAGCAGCTTGTGGGCTCGAAGAAGCGTTTCAAGGTTCTTGCGCGGCTCGAGCGTTGCGACCGTGAGGAGGTAGGGCCGGCCGAGGTCGGCGCGATCGCCGTCGGGACGGAACTTCGGATCGACTCCGGGAGGCGCGAGGCGGACGCGCTCCTCCGGTACCCCGAGCAGCTCCACGACGTCGGAGGCCGTGAAGCTCGAGTTGACGAAGACGACATCGCAGGTTCGGGCAGCGTTCCGGTACTTCGCGGAGTGCATCGAGCGAGTCCGCCGCGTGGTCCACTCGGGGAACCGAAGCGGGACGAGATCGTGGATCATCGTCGCGCGGACTCCGTCCCGCTGCGGCGGATACATCCAGTCCCAGAAGTGCAGAACGTCGAAGGGGCCGAGAAAGCGCTCGGCGGGCGGGTAGCCGAGCCGGCTCCAGGCGGTGCGCCATGCGTGCGCGAAAGGCACCCACCTGACGCGCGGCCGCACGGGGATGCCCGCCAGCGCCTCGGCGAGGTTCCGCTTCCCGCGCAGGCTGGTGGGGGCGAACGGGACGATCTCGTGCTCGCCGCCGGCTGCGGTCACGAGGCCGGCCAGCGAGCCGCGGATGTAGTTGGGAACGCCCGTGCGCGGTGCGTGCGAGAGAGGGCTTACGTCGAAAGCGATCCTCAAACGACGTCCGTCTCACGCACCCGACTCGCGATCTCGGCGAGCTCCGGAGAGTCGGCTCCGATCCCGACGTCCGCCGCGGCCTGCGCGATCTCCGCGAGCACGCTGTCTGTCACTGCGTCGCACCCCGCTGCCCACTCGAGCGCCGCCGTGTAGGCCTCGGCGCTGCGCTCGAGGTCGTGCTCGCGGCGGACGTAGTCGCGGGCCGCCGCACTCATCTTCGCGCGCGTCGGCTCGCTCGACGCGAGCAGGTCGAGCGCGGCGACCAGCGTGTCGACCTCGTGCCGGTCGACCGGGATCCGAAGCGCGACCTCGGCGGGAAGCTCCGAGAACCAGCCTATGTCGCTGACCACGAGCGGAAGCCCGACCGAAAGGGCCCGGACGGCGCTGGCCGACGTCTCCCCCATCGTCGGCGCCCTGAGGCCGACGAACACGTCGCAGGCGCGCAGCAGTGACCACAGTCTCGACTCCTCGACGTAGTCCTCCCGCACGACTTCGTCCCCGAGCCCGAGGCGCTCGAGCCGCCGCCGGAGCTCGAGTCCGGACGGGGCAGTCCCGACGAGAAGCAGGCGGGCCTTCGGATGGGAGCGGTGGAGCCGCGCGAATGCGTCCAGGAGCTGCGGGATCCGTTTTGCCGCATTGAGGTGGCCGAAGCTGCCGATCAGCGGCGTCCCGTCGAGCGGAGCCGGGTCGACCTCGACCTCGGGCCAGGCCGGCATCGGGATCCGCCAGATCGGGCGCACGTAACCCAGCTCCCTGGCCCAGCGTTCGACGTAGCGCGAGTGCACGATCAGGCCCGTGGCGAGTTCGAGCACCTCGCCCGCGAGCGGGAACTCGTCGGGACGCGTTTCCCACGGAGGGGGAACATGGCCCTCGATCACTCCCTGCGCGAGCAGCCGCCCAGCCGGGCCCGCTTCGCGCTCCATCGCTTCGAGGTAACCGGCGGCGTCACCCCGACCCAGTGTCAGCCCGGCGACCAGGTGGTGGAGAACGAGCTCGTGCAGGACTACGACCCCCGGCCGGCGCCGAAGCGCCTCGACGATCCAACCGTGGGCCTGGGGATCGTTGCCGATGTGGTACAGAGCGACGTCGGTCTTCCGGAAGAGCGGCCTTCGGCGACGAGCGACCGCGACGTCGATCCTGCGCCGGAGCGCCGGGAGCAGGAGCGCGCTGTAGTCGGCGATGCCCGAGCGCTGGGGCGGCAACGGAGAGTAGTAGGCGATCCTCACGAGAGCAGGCGCTCGATCGCCTTGTCCCAGGACACAGCCGCGGCGACTGCCTTCCCGGCACGGCCCCAGGAGCGCGCGTCGTCCACGTGCTCTCGCAGCCACGAGCAGGCCTCAGCTACCGCTGCGGCCCGCGGCTCGCAGACGATCCCGGTCCGGCGGTCGGTCACGATCTCGAGCGGACCGCCTGCGTCGCTCGTAGTCACGACCGGCTTCTCGGACAGGAACGCTTCGTAGGGCACCATGCCGAAGTCCTCGTCCACCGGGGCGTAGTAGACGGCGAGGCATCGCGCGTACAGGTCCGCAAGCTCGTCCTCGCCGACCCGTCCCGCGAATTCGACGCGGCCGTCGAGACGCCGCTTCTGCGCGAGCTGCTCGAGCCGGGAGCGATCGGGCCCGTCCCCGGCGACCACGAGGCGAAGCGACCGATCGGCCGCAGCGGCTTCGAGCAGGAGATCGACCCGTTTGGCCCGATCAAGCCGACCGACCGAGAGCACGAAGTCGCCGTAGTCCTCGCAGTGGTACGACAGGGCTTGAGGCGGATGCGGCAAGACCTCCGCGGCGAGCCCTGTCGATTGCTCGAGTCGCTGCTGCAGGTTCCGGGAGGTGGTGAACAACTTCCGCGCCTCGGCGAGCACGCGCCGGTCCAGCGCCTGGATCGACCGACGCAGGGCCCGCTCCTCCGCCGACTCTCCGAACTGGCCGAGCTCGGTGCGGTCGAGCTCGTAGGCCTGCCTGAACTGGTGCAGCAGCCAGACGACCTTGTTCGGATGCCGCACGGCGTAGGAGGGGAACTTCGTCGCGATCACGAGATCGATCGGCCGGCCCTCAGCCTCGGTCAGGTCGACGAGCCGCCAGAGGAACGCCTGTGTCAGTACGCGTGTGCCCGGATACCACTTGAACGGGACGGTGACGAGGTCGGCCTCGTGTCCCCGCTCCCGGAGCTCGTCGACGAGATGCTCGACGAAGATCTCGGCGCCGCCCCGGACGAACGGGACCTGAGGCGCACAGACCACAATTCTCATGCGCGCGCCAGCACGGCGTAGTCCTGCGGCCCGAAGATGACCTCGTTCAGGCGCTCGACGTTCGCGTTCAGCGCCTCACACGCCTCTTCGTCGGCGAGCGGGATCGCCCGCAAGCGTCCCTCGTCGGGCGGGGGGTTGAGGTAGCGAACCTCGACCTGCCGGAAGCCCGCCTGCCGCGTGAGGTAGGAGAGCGTCTCCGGATGGAGCGGCTGCGCGTGCGTAAGATCGGCGACGAACGTCGAGAGCGCCACCAGGGTGCGGGGGTTCGGCGTCTCCGCCGCGAACAGCCCCTCCGGCCGCAGCTTCGCCTTCGCGAGGCCGAGCAGCCGGAGCAAGGCCTGAGGCGGGAAGTGCTCGAGGACGTGGGCGCAGAAGATCCCGCCAAGCGCGCCGTCGGCGAGACCTTCGAGATAGGCGATCGCGTCGTGCTGCTCGACGTCGAGGCCCTCGCCGCGGCAGAACGCGACCATGTCCGGATCGATGTCGATGCCTCGCGCCTCGATCCCCGCCTCGCGCATCAGCTGGAGGAACTCCCCGCGGCCGCAGCCGATGTCGAGGACGGGGGCACAGCCCCGGAAATCGTCGACGTAGAAGTCCTGCCGTCCGCGAACGTCTGCGGTCAACCCCCGCATTCGCGCCTCGAACGCGAAGTAGTCAGGCTCGGGAGGGGGAAGCGGCGCAGTGCCGGTCCCCTGTTGCGCGGTCCGCGGCCGCCGCTCCAGGCGCAGCAGCCGCTCCTCGAGCTCGTCGAGCATCCTGCTCGTCCCGGCAAGGCGGCGCCCGAGCTCGGCGTCCCTGCCCGCCGACTCGGCTGCCGCGCTCTCGATCCTGCCTTCGAGCCTGCTCTCGATCTCGGCTTCGCTCGACGCCCGCTCCCCAGCCTCCTGCTCGAGCCTCGCCCGGAGCTCGTCGTTCAGCACGCTCAGCTCGTCGGCGAGCCGCAGCACCGCGGCGTTGAAGGAGCGCTGCTCGGCGGCGAACGGCCCGACGTACCAGCTCATCAGCTTCCGGAGGAGGCGCTTGACCGGGTACACGAGCGCTCCCCGAAGGCCCGGGCGGCGCTCGATCGGACGGTCGACCGCGACCGACCAGAGCCGCTCCGCCTCGCCCCTGGCGCTCATGCGTCCGGAACCCCGCCGGCCGTCCGAGGGCGCGGACGGACGCCCCCGAACCTCTTCCTTCAGCCGCTCGAACACAGCCGAGGCATCGGCCGAAGAAATCCCTGCAGATCGCGCAGTTTTCTCCTCCCTACCGGGCATCGCGGCATTGTATCCGGCTCTGCCTTTCAACCCCGGCTAGGCTTCGGCCGATGACGGACACGATCTGGAGCGAGCAAGCGCTGGAGGAGCTGCAGCGCGACTTCGGGCCGATCTACGGCGATCGGACCGTCCTCGTCACGGGCGCGGACGGCTTCATGGGGTCGCATCTCACCGAAGCGCTCGTTCTGCTCGGCGCCCGCGTCCACGCCTTCGTGCGGGCCACCTCGAGCGGCGCGCTCAACAACATCGGCCATCTGCACCAACGGCTCAAGGTCCACTTTGCCGATCTGACCGACAGGACGTCGGTCGACTACCTGATCAGGGAGCTCGGCCAGGCCGAGGACAAGCCGTACATCTTCCATCTGGGCGCCCAGGCGCACGTCGGCGAGTCCTGGCACCGTCCCTATGAGACGGTGATGGCGAACACCGTCGGGACGCTCAACCTGCTGCAGTCGATCGTCGACCACGGGCTCGAAGTGGAGAAATTCGACACCGCCGGGACGTCGGAGGAGTACGGCAACGTCCGTGAGCTAGTCCGGCACCAGCACGATTTCGACGAGACGGGCGGGCTGATCCTGCACGAGCGCTCTCCGATCAACCCGAAGTCGATCTACGCGACGACGAAGGTGGCGGCCGACTTCCTGACCATGAACTACCACGACGCCTTCGGCCTGCCGGCGCTCGTGACGCGGATGTTCAACAACTACGGCCCGCACCAGAACCCCCGCTACGTCACCGGCACGATCATCACCCAGGCACTCGAGCGCGAGCGTGTCGAGCTCGGCCAGCTCGAGCCCATGCGCGACTTCTGCTTCTGCTCGGACGGCGTCCGCGGCCATCTGACCGTCGCTGCGCACGGCATTCCCGGCGACGTGTACGTGTACGGGCAAGGGAAGAACATCTCGATGGGCGACTGGGCCGGGCTCATCCTCGGGATCGGCGAGGACGAGGGCTACTGGGAAGGCCGCGAAGTCGTGAGCGTCCCCGAGCGGTTCCGGCCGGGCGTGAGCGAGGTGATGGCGCTCCGGGTCGGGTACGAGAAGCTCAACCGCGAGACCGGCTGGGAGCCGCGGGTCTCCTGGGAGGAAGGCATCTCGGGAACGATCGCCTGGTATGCCGCGACCCGGGACCGCTGGATCGGCCGGGTGGACTGGCTGCAGCCCGAGCGGGAGCACGCGACGTGAGGGTGCTCGTCACCGGCGGTGCCGGCTTCCTCGGCTCCCACCTCGTCGAGCGGCTCGAGGAGGAGGGGCACGACATCTTCGTCCCGCGGAGCGCGGAGCACGATCTTCGCCGCGAGGCCGACGTGGACCGCCTCTTCGCCGAGGTTCGCCCGGAGCTCGTCTTCCACCTGGCCGCGCTCGCCGGCGGAATCGGCGCGAACCGGGCCGAGCCGGGGCGCTTCTGGTACGAGAACCTGCTCATGGGCGCCTACGTCCTCGAGCAGAGCCGGCTCGCGGGTGTCAGCAAGCTGGTGACGCTGGGGACGATTTGCGAGTACCCGAAGCTCACTCCGGTCCCCTTCCGCGAGGAGGACCTTTGGAACGGGTATCCGGAGGAGACGAATGCACCCTACGGTGTCGCGAAGAAGGCCCACCTCGTCGGCGGCCAGGCGTACCGGGAGCAGTACGGGATGAACGTGGTCCATCTGCTGCTCGTGAACCTGTACGGGCCGCGCGACAACTTCGACCTCGACACGTCTCACGTCATCCCGGCTCTCATTCGCAAGATGGAGGAGAACACCGAGCGCGTCGTCCTCTGGGGCGACGGCTCTCCGACCCGCGAGTTCCTCTACGTCGAAGACGCCGCCGAGGGGATCCGGCTCGCGGCGGAACGCTACGACGGCGCCGAGCCGGTGAACGTCGGCTCCGGAGAGGAGATCTCGATCCCTGACCTCGCCGCGCTCGTCGCGGACGTGACGGGCTTCGACGGCGAGATCGTCTGGGACACGTCGAAGCCGAACGGGCAGCCCCGGCGATGCCTCGACGTCTCGCGGGCCGAGGAGCTCTTCGGGTTCCGGGCGAGGACGCCCCTGCGTGACGGGATCGAGCACACGGTCGCCTGGTATCGCGAGCGGATGCCGGTTGGCGCGCGCTAGCTGCTAGTAGGCCCCGCGGCGCATGAGCACCGCCGGCACCGTCTTCGCCAGAATCGAGATGTCGAGCCAGATCGACCAGTTCTCGATGTAGTAGAAGTCGAGCCGGACGAGGTCGTCGAACCCGAGCGCCGACCGGCCCGAGATCTGCCAGAGGCCGGTCATTCCCGGCAGCACGAGGTCGCGCTTGCGGTGCCAATCCTCGAGCTGGCGGTAGTCGCGGATCCGAAGCGGACGCGGGCCGACGAGGCTCATCTCCCCGCGGAGGACGTTCAGGACCTGGGGGATCTCGTCGATCGAGAGGTGCCGGAGCAGCGCGCCGACGCCGGTGACGCGAGGATCGGCGCGGATCTTGAACAGCGGCCCATCGGCTTCGTTCGCCCACTCGAGCTCGGCCTGCTGCTCGTCCGCCCGCGCCACCATCGTCCGGAACTTGAGCATCGTGAACTCGCGGTGGTGGAGCCCCACCCGCCGGTCGCGGTAGAGGATCGGGCCGGGCGAGGTGAGCTTGATCGCCGCGGCGATGACCACCCACAGAGGCATACCGAGCATGACGAACCCGACGCTGACCACGAGATCGAAGGTGCGCTTCACGAGCCAGTCGGCTCCGCCAAGGATCGGAGCCCTGAGCTCGAACAGGGGGACTCCCTGGCCGGGGATGTACTCGGCCCGCTGGATTAGCAGTTCGGTTGTCTTGGGAGCGATTCGCACCTTGACTCCACGGCGATGGGCGCGATCGGCGACCTCCATCAGTTCGGCCTCGTCGAGCCCCTGCTCGACGACGATCAGCTCGTCGACGTCGAGCTCGGCGAGGATGCGGCCGAGGTCGGCAGTCCCTCCGAGGACGGGGAGCGACGGCTCCGTCCCTACCGAGTCAGAGACCATCCCGAGAAAGTCGTAGTCGATCCCTCCGCGCCGCGAGCCCAGCGCGCGGTGCAGCTCGCCCAGGCTCTCGCCGTCGCCCACAAGCACCGCGTGCCGGCGCACGCCCGCCAGCCGCAGAACGTCCGCCGTGATCGCCTCGTAGCTGGCCCGCAGCAGCCCGATCAGAACGATCGACAGCACGAGCGCGGTCGGGAAGAACCCGAAGGTGCTGAACTCGAGCTGGCCCGTTCCGATCCCGAACGCCATCGTGATCAGCAGGACGATCACGAGCCCCGAGACAATCCGTCCGAGCCCCGTCCGCCGCTCGCGCGGTGCATAGAGGCCCGCCTGCCAGAAGACGAGCACCGTCACCACGGTCAGAAACGGGAGCCAATCGGTCTCCTGCTTCCAGAGCACTCCCCAGAGCGGCGGGTTGTTTCCCCGGTACAGATCGCGGAGCACTAGGGCCGCGTAGACCCCGATTGCGAGCCCGGAGAGGTCGAGCAGGACGAGCGCCCCGATGCTGGCAAAACGGCGGACGAAAGACCGGACCGAACTGCGCGTCAGCAGGTACGGCGGCGTCGAGCGAATGTCGCGTGTGAGCGGCCGTCCGGTTGGACGCGGCTCGGCCACGGGAGCCTGCGGTTCTGCGACCGACGGCGGTTTCGTCTCGAGCCGGCTCACGTCCGCGGCTCAGTGTATGGACTTAGCGTTCGAGCCGGGCGAACGTCTTGAATGCCGGCTTCTTCTTGCCGCCGGTCGTCATCAGGCCCGACTGCCACCCGTCTCGATGCGCCCGCCGTGGCTCGTCCCGAAGGAGGAACCAGATCATCATGTCGATCCGCGGGTTCCGCTTCGCGATCTGGTATGCCTGCTGGAGGTACTTCGCCTGCTTCGCCCACGAGACGCCGAACAGCGGATCCGGCGGCTTCGTCTGGTAGCCGTACTCGGTGATCCACAGGTGCTTGGAGGCGCCGTAGTGGCGCTTCAGGTCCGCCAGCAGAACGTCGATGTTCCCGAGGGTGACGGCGGTGCTCGCCGGCGGCTTCGTGCCGGGGGTCTCGCTGGGATTGCCGTAGTACGGGTTGTGGGCATACGCGTCGAAGTGGGCACCCCGCTTGCTCAGCGCTTTCAGGAAGAGCAGCGGCGACACCGACGAACGAATGCTCCGCGCGCGGTTGTTCCCTCTCGGCGCAGTTCCGCCGCATGCCACCTTCTCCCCCCGGATCTTCGTCGAGTGGACACCCGTATAAACGGCGTTGCAGAGGCGCGCGTAGGTGATCGCGCTCTGGACGACGTAGCGCTTGCCGACCTTGCGGAACTGCGGCCGAAGGAACACGGGGTTGTTCGGCTCGTTCCAGGCGAGGAAGAGGCGGAGTGCGGGAAGGGGATCCTCCGCCCCATCCGGGACGAACTCCCCGCTGTAGCGGGTTGCGACTGCGAACGAGAATTTCCGCAGGTCGGAGACGTTCTTCGGTGGGAAGTAGAGCGCCTTGCCGCCGTTTGCCCACCGGGGCGTGCCGACGATGGTGGCCAAGACCTTGATGTTGGCGTCGGAGGCGCGGATCATCATCTGGTCGAACGGGCCCCAGTCGTAGGCCGGATCGTTCGGATTCGCACCGTCCGCCGGGCGGCGGGGGGCGACCCCGCGCGGCCCTCCCCACCACAGCGACGTGCGGAGGACGGGCACGTGCAACTGACGAAACAGCGCAAAGCCGCGGCTCGGGTGGCCGAGCGACTCGGCGTCGTCGTAGATACCCAGCTGCAGCGCCCGCGAAGCAGGCACTGAGTGCGAGGACGGCGACGTTGCCGCTCCGACCGCCGCAGCGACGAACAGGAGGCCGGAGAGAAGTGCTACGAGCTTAAACAGCGACCGGTTCACGGCCGAGTGACAGCAACATACGTCTTAGACCCCCCTCGAGATCGATCTCCGGCTCCCAGCCGAGGACTTCGCGCGCCCGGGTGATGTCGGGCTGACGCACGCGCGGGTCGTCGACGGGGAGCGCCTCGAACACGATCTCGCTCTTCGAGCCGGTAACGCGCAGCACGTTCTCCGCCAGCTCGAGAATGCTGAACTCCCCCGGATTCCCGAGGTTGACGGGATCGTGCTCGCCGCTCTCGGCCAGCAGGTGCAGGCCGCGGACGAGATCGTCGACGTAACAGAAGCTTCTGGTCTGAGAGCCGTCTCCGAACACGGTGAGCGGCATGTTCTCCATCGCCTGCCGCATCATCGTCGGGATCGCCCGCCCGTCGTGCGGCCTCATCCGCGGCCCGTAGGTGTTGAAGATGCGGGCGATCGACGTGTTCACGCCCTGCTGGCGGTGGTACGCCATCGTCATCGCCTCGGCATATCGCTTCGCCTCGTCGTAGACGCCGCGCGGGCCGATCGGGTTGACATTGCCCCAGTAGTTCTCCGGCTGCGGATGGACCTGCGGGTCTCCGTACACCTCGCTCGACGATGCGAGCAGGAAGCGGGCGCGCTTGAACTTGGCGAGGCCGAGCATGTTGTGCGTCCCGTACGAGCCGACCTTGAGCGTGTGCAGCGGAAGCCGCGCGTAGTCGATCGGGCTGGCCGGGCTGGCGAGATGGAAGACGAAGTCGATCTCGCCGGGCAACTCCAGATGCTGGATCAGGTCGTGATTGCTGAAGGTGAAGTCGTCGTCCTTGATGTGCGCGATATTCTGCAGGTTGCCCGTGTCGAGGTTGTCGATGCAGATGACCCGGTGGCCCTGCTCGAGCAGGTAATCGCACAGATGCGAGCCGAGAAATCCGGCTCCGCCGGTGACCAGAGTGGTGGGCATCGTGCGGCGGATGATACTGACGGCGCCGAGCCGCCTCCCCCATGCTTACAGGCTCCTAACGAACGAAACGCCTGCTGCTGCTACGGTCGAGAGCGTGAAGCGGGCTGTGATTGCCGTCTTCCTTGCGGCAGCGGCACTGCCCTCGCTGGCAACGGCCGGGCCGCTCCGAACGGCCGTGTTCGCGCCCGACGGGTCGCCCCTGACCTTCGATCGCATCCACGAGGCGGGAGCAACAGTCGTCAGGATCAACCTTTCGTGGCGGCAGGTTGCGCCGGGCGGGGACCGGGAGCCGTTCGGCTTCCATCCGGCGGACTCTGCTGATCCCGCCTACGATTGGGGAGCTGTCGACCGCCAGGTCAAGCTCGCCGCCGAACGGGGTCTTCAACCACTTCTCACCGTCTTCGATGCCCCCCTCTGGGCCCAGAAGGACGAGCCCCATCCGACTAGCATGGGTCCCTATCAGATCGACTCCTGGCGCCCCGACCCGACGAAGCTCGCCGCCTTCGCCCATGCCGCGGCGACCAGGTACGGGGGCTCCTTCGACGGGCTACCACGCGTGCGCTACTGGGAGGTCTGGGACGAGCCGAACCTGAGTCAGTACCTGAGCCCTCAGCTCGAGAAAGGCAAGGTCGTCTCGCCGGAGACGTATCGCACGCTCTTGAACGCAATCGCCGCGGCAGTACACGACGTTCATGCGGACAACGTGGTCGCGGCAGGATCTCTCTCGGCGTTCAGTTTTCCGACGTCGTACGGGCGGCTCGGCATCGCCCCGATGTTGTTCATGCGCAAGCTCCTGTGCATGTCCGCAGAAGCCAATCCAAAGCCGACGTGCACCAAGATCGTGAGCTTCGACGTCTGGTCTCACCATCCGTGGACGTCGGGTGGGCCGACGCACCATGCGACCGAAAAAGGCGACGTTTCGCTCGGCGACCTACCCGAGATGCGCTCGTTGCTCGATGCCGCCGTTCGCGCGGGCCACGTACGTTCGAAGCGAAAGCTTCAGTTGTGGGTGACGGAGTTCGCCTGGGACACGAGGCCGCCCGATCCACACCCCCTGACCACCCCGATCGCCCTGCAGTCGCGCTGGGTCGCGGAGGCTCTCTACCGCTCGTGGAGGAACGGGGTCACTCTCTTCACCTGGCTCCTCCTTCGGGATCTACCGTGGCCGGACTCATCCCTCCAGAGCGGCCTCTTCTTCCGCAACGGCGAGGAGTTGCGCTACGCACGTCCGAAGCCCACGTTCTGGGCTTTCCGATTCCCTTTTGTCGCCTATCGCGATCGTAAGGGCATCTTCACCTGGGGACGGACTCCGTTCGGCCGGCCGGGTCGCGTCGCCGTCCAGCAGCGAACCGCAACGCGATGGCGCTGGCTCGCCACGCTCGTGGCGGACCGTTACGGCATCTTCTCCGGCCATGTGCGCTATCGAGCGCTGCCGAGGCGACGGAAGACGTTGACAGCTCAGCCCGAAGCTCAAGGCCTCTCGCGGTATCGGGAGCTCGTGGTCTCCGCCTCCCCCACCTCATATTGGCCCCTGGACGAGCGGAGCGGGACCACCGCCGAGGACACAATGCACGTGGACAACGGGACGTTCACATCAAGCGTCCAGCTAGGGATCCCCGGCGCCCTTCCCGGGAGCCGCGCCATCCGTCTCGACGGCAAGACGGCGAAGGTCGAGCTCGGTCGGATTCCGGCCGTCAGCTCAGTCGAGCTCTGGCTGAAGACCCGAGCGACCATGAGGTTCCAGCCCGCCTTCAGCAACCGGGATGAGCAGCACCCCGCTTACATCTACTTCGGGACCGCCCAGGGGCTCACCCACCTGTTTGACTACGGCTACCACATCCTGAGGGCCAACGTTGCCGATGGACGCTGGCACCACCTCGTCTACACCTACGACTCGACGACGTCTACCGGAAGGGTGTACGTCGACGGAAAGCTTCAGGGGTTCGCAATCTGGCCTCGCGTGGACGGTGCAGCGGTCGCAAGCCTCGGGTACGACCCTGTGATCGACAAGTTCTTCAAGGGCCAACTCGACGAGGTCGCCGTTTATCCGTATCCGCTGAGCGCCGAGCAGGTTCGCAGCCACTACCTCGCCACCGGCCGCAAAATCGCGCCCAGCGTCGCGCGCGGCGTTTTGCGCGCTGTCGAGCTTCGTTCATCGGGAATCTCGTCGCTTCCCTTCTCGCTCCAGCGGCCGCGGGACCGCTTCGTGCTGCCGTTCGGGTACTAGCGCAAGTCCCTGTTCGACTCCATGTCGAACAGCGTCGCGAGGAGTGATCCCGTTGCCGAGCCCCGAGGCGATCTTCGTCAGCAGCGACAGTGCCGCGTTGCCCAGGTAGCGATGGCGTGGGATCAGCTCCCAGGCGCGGCCGGTGAAGAACCGGTTCGCCTTCGCGTACTCGACCTCCCCTCGGGCGACCGGGACCACGAGCGCGGCCAGATCCTCGGGGTCCATCTGGTTGTCGGCCGCCATCACGCAGACACGATCGCCGCGCCGACGCCCTCGTTGCGTCTGTGCTCGATCAGCTGGACGCGGCGGTCGGCGAGCGCGTGGACGCGCTCGCGCGTCCCGTCCCGCGACGCGTCGTCGACCACGAACACCTTGTCGACGAAGGCGGGGATGCCGGAGACGGTCGTCCCGATCAGCGGCTCCTCGTTGTAGGCGGGAACGACGACTGCAACGCTCTTTCCCTCCAGCACTGTCTCAGCCCGGGCGGCGGCCCAGCCGCCTCGTGACCGGCTCCCAGAGCACGGCCGCGAACAGGCCTTGGGAGAGCCCGTTTGCACCGGCGACTGCGGCATTGTGTGTTCCACATGGCTCGTTGGCTGATGGGTGCGTTCACCCTCGCGATCCTATTGGCGGCAGTTTTCCGGTTCTTCGGACGGCCGGACAAATCGGCCAGGGCCGCCTATTTGCGGCTCGGCGGAATGGCGCTCGGAATGCTGCTCGGGACAGTGGCGACGGTCGAGCTCAATGTCCGTTTCCTGATCCTCGGAGTTCCGCTACTCGTCTGTGCGGGAATCCTGGGGCTTCGCGACCTCGGCGCGGCCATCTCCGAGAAACGGCCGCTCGCCGGGAACCGGTGCGTCTTGCAGTTCGGCGGCGACCGGGGAACTGGCACTAGCGGACGGCTCTGTTCGACTCCATGTCGAACAGCACGACAATGGCGCGAGGTCGGGCTGCAGCCCGACCTCGACTATCCATTCAAATCCGTGTGGTTCGACTAAAGGCGACTGCGGCGGCCGGCGCGCAATGAGCTGGAAGGCGCCACTTCTCCGCATGAGTCGTAAGAAAGCGCGCATCACCGTCAGCCTCGCATCGGTCGTGCGTTCGTGGAGAAGGATCTCAAACCCGTGGGACTCGAGTAGCCGGCGTAGCGCCAGATCGTCGACGCCCTCGAGGGCATAGCGCTCGGCAAGCCGTCCGATCGGCGGCTCGCCCACCCCGCTCCGCCTCAAACATGCGCGCAACGTCTCCAAGAAATTGCGGGGCTCGTGAACGGCCTGGAAAAGAACCCAGTCGAGCCTCCGGAGCAGCCGGTCGCCGCGTGTGGCGGGAGTGGGGTCAAACGCAGTAACGAGCACCCCTCCACGTCGAATTCTGCTAATGGCAGCTTCGACCACCCGCTCGTAATTCTCGAGATGATGGAGCGCCGAAGAGAAGACGATCACGTCCCACGTGCGGGGATCGGCCTGCAGGAAGTCGAGGATTTCGGACTCGACGACTTCGGGCTCGATGCCGAGGGCCCCAGCCTTGGCGCGCCAAAGGCGGAGCATCTCCGGAGAGACATCAACGAGCACAGGGCGCACCCCCATCCGCACCAGCATCTCGGAGGCGTTGCCTGATCCTCCGCAAGCGTCGAGCACGGCCGGATCGGATCCTACGAGGGAGAGCGCCTGCTGAAGCGCTTCTCTGAGCAGCGACCGAGCGCGAGGATTCGCGACCGCGAACTCCTTCTCATCGTAGGTCGCGGCGACCGTGCGGTAAAAGCGGCGGTTCGCTTCCACTCCATCGATCCGGAGTTCCGGCGCCGGCTCCTGCATTGGATCGAGGATACTATGCGAAGAAATCATGTACTCCCACTTCTTGTTGTGGGACTCGCGGCGCGTGGCCCGGCGAACTAGCGCAAGTCCCTGTTCGACTCCATGTCGAACAGCATCGCGAACAGCGTGAACTGAATCCCCGAGATCAGGAGCAGCGCTACGAGGACGACGGTCGCCGGGGTGATCCCGTTGCCGAGAATCCGCAGCACCGTCACCGCGATCCCGAGGCCGAGCCCCGCCAGCGTCAGCACGATTCCGAGCACGTAGAAGAACACGAGCGGGTGGAAGTCCCGGATCACGTACTTCTCTTTCAGCCGCCACAGGAACGCTTTCAGGAGCAGCCAGGAGATCGTGGGGACGACCTTCCAGAGCTGGATCCCGGAGCGCTCGCCCACGCCGTAGATCGGCCGGGAGGGAATGTCGCGGACGCGGGCTCCCAGGACGTTCAGGTGGACGAGCATGTCGTTCGGGAAGCCGTACCGGGGGTAGACCCGCTCGAGGTCGAGCTCAGCCAGGGCCGGCAGCGCGATCGCCGTGTAGCCGGATTGCGAGTCGGCGACGTGCCAGTACCCCGAGGCGATCTTCGTCAGCAGCGACAGTGCCGCGTTGCCCAGGTACCGATGGCGTGGGATCAGCTCCCAGGCGCGGCCGGTGAAGAGCCGGTTCGCCTTCGCGTACTCGACCTCCCCTCGGGCGACCGGGACCACGAGCGCGGCCAGATCCTCGGGGTCCATCTGGTTGTCGGCCGCCATCACGCA
>CAJDTX010000041.1_pt1 | contig 21913 bp, 27 predicted proteins | sample 7390491 | NCBI WGS metagenome assembly CAJDTX01 (sample SAMEA7055669, study PRJEB34461) | soil metagenome | biome: terrestrial ecosystem; feature: Peninsula; material: soil | place: Antarctica | collected 2016
CTGGAACATGTGCACCGATGCCTTGTGCGTGGCCGCGACGGGCGGCGAGAACGGCTGGCCGTGGGTGAGGTCCGTCAGCGTCACCCGGTACGTTGCGAGCTTGGGCCCGCTCGCGTAGGTCAAAGGAACGACGGTTAGCAGAGCGAGGCCGGCGAGCGTCACGATTCCGGCCAGCAGTTTGGTTTTCCGTAGCATGGGTCCTCCTCCGTGTAGATCGGGTCGAGGAGGGACTCTGGCAGCGCGAGATTACTTACCGGTTGCGCCAAGCTTAAGAAAGTCTGAATTGACTCCGTAAACTGGGACGACGTCGCGGATTGGTCGCCGCGTCTCCGGCGGCAGGCCGTTTGAGTTGACGTCGCCTTTTGGCATGACGGGCAATCAAAGCTTCGTCCCGACGAGACTGATCCCGTCGTAGCCGAGCTCCGAGCCCTGCCTCGTGTGCGCCCACAGCGTCCGGGCGATGCCTCCCCGAGCCTCGTTCCCGAGCAGCTTGCCGTTCGCCGGGTAGAGCTCGCGGAGCAGGAGTCGCGCGCGGCCGAAAGCCGCGAGATAAGCCCACGCCGTGTGCGTGTGCTCGTTGATCCCGAGCCGCTTCTCCGCCTCCTGCACGGGGGCCTCGTCGCTCCAGCCGAGCGGGCGAGTTCCCTCGTTCAGCCCCGCGACGGTGCCGCCGCGGCGCGTGACCCGGGCCATCTCGGACACCATCCGCGGGAGGTCGAGGGCGTGGTGGAGCGTGGCGACGCAATACGTCAGGTCGAACGAGCCGTCGGCGAAAGGGAGATACTCGCCGTCGGCCTGCACGCGCTCGAAGTGCCCCACGCGCTCGGCGTAGAACGCGGCGCGGCCGATCCCGATCTTCTCGTCGGCGAGCACGTCACTCGCTACGTACTCGCACGCGCGGGGCAGCAGGTACTGGGCGGCCCACGCTTTCGCGGCTCCGATCTCGAGCACTCTGAGGCCGGGCTTCACCCAGCGCTCGAGCAGCCGTGAGAAGGAGTACTCGTTGGCGGCCCAGACAGGATCGTCCCAGCCCAGGTCGCGGCACAGGTACGGGAGCGCGGTGTCGACCTCGTCCTCGGGCTCGTACCACTGCTCGCCCTTCGCCTTCTCGACCCAGCCGTCTATTTCTCGAAGCTTCTCGCGCATCCCCGGAAGCCGGTCGCTCAGCATCATCGCGATCCCGCGCTCGACCGCGAAGGTCTCGCCGCAGGAGAGGCAGCGGAGCGCCCCCTCCTCGAGGTCGCGGCCCTTGCCGTTCTCGGGCTCGACTGCTCCGCGGCAGACGGGACAGCGGAGGATCGACAGCAGTTGCTGTCTCACGGACGTAGCGCGTCGGCGAGGACGCGCATGCGGATGCGCCCGTCGTACAGCCAGGGATCCGGAGGAGCCGCCAGCGCAGGCAGGCCCACCACGTCCTCGCTCCAGGCCGGCTCGTGCTCCACGACGAGCGAAGGGCACAGCAGCGGGTGCTCGAATGCCGGCTTGCGGCCTCCACCCGGTGTCCACGGCGCGAGCACCGAAGAGGTCCGCCGGCGTGCGACCGGTCGGGCGATGGGCTCGATCGACCCTCCGACCGCCGCGAAACCGTCGGCGTGCGCGTCGAGAACGCGTCGCGACCAGTCCGGGAGGGGGAGGCAGCCCGCAACCAGGTGGGCGACGACCTCGGCACCCTCGGCCTCCAGCAAGGGCTCCTCCTGCGCGGCCAGAGCCTCCAGCGTTCGCTCGAGGAGAGGCCCCGCGCCGCGGACGCTCACGACGAGCGCACGCCGCTCGAGTCGCGGCGCGACCTCGACGTCCAGCCCGAGCGGCTCGTTTCCGAGCTCCGAGAACCAGCAACGGCCCTCTGCGACCACGTCGAGGGAGAGCCGGTAGCGGGCCGGGGGCATCGGCGCCGCGACCGCGAAGTAGAGCTCCACCCGCTCGCCCGGCGCGACCGGCCGCTGAACCGGGCTGAAGATCCCTGCCCACACGATCGGATTTCCCAGCGGGTCGAGCCAGTGGTAGGACACGCTGATCTGCTCCTCCTGGCCTGGGATCCAGGGAGCCGTCCCTGCGTTCTCGAGCTCTGCCAGCCCGTGGACCGTCGAGCCTGCGCGCAGCGGCGGGAGCTCGTACCAGAGCCAGCGGGCCGCGAGCGGGCCCGTGGCGACGGCGCGCGGAGGGACGATCGTCGGAGGCACGAAGCTAGTCTAGAGCCGTGCCAGAGCCACTCCTCGTGCGCGCCTGCAGGCTGCAGCCGGTGGAGCGCACGCCCGTCTGGTTCATGCGCCAGGCGGGTCGTTCTCTTCCCGAGTACCGCGAGCTGCGGAAGCGCTACGACCTGTTCGAGGTCTGCCGCCGTCCCGAGCTCTGCGCCGAGGTGACGCTCCAGCCGGTCGCCGCCCACGGAGTCGACGCGGCGGTCATGTTCGCGGACATCATGCTCCCCGTCCTCGGGATGGGCATCGACGTCGAGCTGGTCGAGGGCGTCGGGCCGGTCGTGGCCGAGCCCGTGCGGACGGCGGCCGACGTCGAGCGGCTGCGAGTTCCCGATCCCCGGGAAGCGGTGCCGTTCGTGCTCGAGGCAGTCCGCCTCGTCCGCGCCGAGCTCGATCCCGAGCGCGGAGTCGTCGGCTTCTGCGGAGGGCCGTTCACGGTCGCCGGCTACCTGATCGAAGGCAAGCCGACGCGCGACTTCGTGCGGGTGAAGACGCTGATGTACAGCGAGCCGTCCGTGTGGCACGCGCTGATGGAGAAGCTGGCGGACACGTTTGCCGTCTACGTCGCCGCGAAGGTGGAGGCGGGCGCCGACGTGATCCAGGTCTTCGACTCGTGGGTCGGAGCGCTTTCGCCCGCCGACTACGGTGAGTTCGTCGCGCCGTACTCGGCGCGGATCCTGGCGGGGCTGGACGTCCCCACGATCCACTTCGGGACCGGCACGGCGACGCTGCTCCGCTCGATGGCCGACGTTGGCGGAGACGTGATCGGGCTCGACTGGCGGATCCCGCTCGACGTAGGCTGGGCTGAGGTGGGCGCGGATCGAGGCGTGCAGGGGAATCTCGATCCCGCGCTGCTCCTCGGGCCGTGGGAGCGGGCAGAGGCCGGCGCGCTCGACGTCCTCTCGCGCGCGAACGGCCGCCCTGGGCACATCTTCAACCTCGGGCACGGCGTGCTGCCGGACACCGATCCGGCCGTGCTCCGGCGGCTGGTCGAGCTCGTCCACGAGAGAACCGCCAAGGAACTGGCGCTGTGAAAGCCGCACTTTTCCCCGGGGCCACCATCCTCCACCCCACCTGCGATCGTATCGGTGAAAACCGCACGCATGGGTGACGATTTCGTGCCGAATGTCTGACAGCGCAGCCGTCATCCTGATGGCCTACGGCTCGCCGGAGCGCCTCGAGGACGTGCCCGCCTACTACTCGGACATCCGGGGCGGACGCCCGATCCCGCCCGAGCTGCTCGACGACCTCGTCGAGCGCTACCGCCGGCTCGGAGTCGGCGGCGCGAACGGCTCACCGTTGAACGCGATCACCGAAGAGACGCGCGCGGCGCTCGAGCGGGAGCTCGGGCTTCCCGTCTACACGGGGATGAAGCACTGGCACCCGCGGATCGCGGAGGCGGTCGACGCGGCTTTGAGCAGAGGCGCATCCACCCTCGTCGGCCTCGTGCTCGCGCCCCACTACTCGCGGCTGTCGATCGGCGACTACCGGCAGAGGGTGGAGCAGGCGCTGGGCGGGAGGGCCGAGCTCGTCTTCGTCGAGAGCTGGCACGACGACCCGGGCTTCGTCGAGCTCCTTGCCGAGCGGGTGCGCCGGACCTCCGGCCACGTCGTCTTCACCGCCCACAGCCTTCCCGCCCGGATCCTGAACGAGGGCGACCCGTACCACGACCAGCTGCTCGAGACGTGCAGTCTCGTAGCGTCTCAGGCCGGCCTCGCGAACTGGTCGTTCTCCTACCAGAGCGAATCGCCGACCGGAGAGCCCTGGCTCGGTCCGGACATCCTCGACCACCTCACCGAGCTCCATGGGCGCGGGGTGCGGGAGGTGCTCGTGTGCCCGGTCGGGTTCGTCGCCGATCACCTGGAGATCCGCTGGGACATCGACACCGAAGCGGTCGAGCGGGCGGCCGAGCTCGGGATGAAGCTCGAGCGGATCCAGATGCCGAATGCCGACCCTGCCTTCATCCGCGTCCTCTCGGGGCTCGTTCGGGCCGGCCTGCCGGAGGGGGTCGCCCGTTGACGGTCGCCCTCCGGCTCCTCGACGGCGACGAGGTCGCGGCGCTCGCGCCCGAGATCGAGAGGGGCTACGCCGAGCAGATCGAGCAGCACGGGAACCTGGACGGCGAAGCCGCGCGACGGAAGGCCGCGCATGACACCCCGGCCGTTCTCGCCGAGTCGTCGAACGACCTGTTCGCGCTCGAGGAGGACGGGAAGCGAGTAGGACACCTCTGGATCGGCGAGCGCGAGCTCCAGGAACGCCGAGTCCTCTGGATCTGGGCCGTCTTCGTCGAAGAGCAGTACCGGGGCCGCGGGCTCGGTCGCCGCGCGATGCAGCTCGCGGAGGAGGAGGCCGGGCGACGAGGGCTCGACCGCATCGAGCTGAACGTGTTCGGCGGCAACGAGATCGCGCGGAGCCTCTACCGCTCGCTCGACTACGACGAGGTCGCGGTGATGATGGGGAAGGAGGTCTCGTGAGGCCTGGCGCGATCCACGCGGACAGCCTCACCCGCCTCTTTCGCGTCTACCCGCAACACGTTCGGACGCTGAAGGAGCTGTTCGTCACGCGCGGCCGCCAGAAGCCGACCGACGTCTGGGCGCTCCGCGACGTCTCGCTCGACGCGGAGCCCGGTGAGGCCGTGGGACTGATCGGCCGGAACGGCTCGGGCAAGACCACGCTGCTGCGCCTGATCGCCGGGATCATCAAGCCAACGTCCGGGACCGTCGAGGTCGGCGGCCGGGTCGCGTCGCTGCTCGAGCTCGGGGCCGGCTTTCAGCCCGAGTTCACCGGCCGCGAGAACGTCTATCTGAGCGGCTCGATCTACGGGCTCAAGCGCGCCTACATCCGGGAGCAGATGGACGAGATCGTCGCCTTCGCGGAGCTGGAGCGCTTCATCGACCTGCCCGTCCGCACGTACTCCTCGGGCATGTACATGCGCCTCGGCTTCGCGGTCGCATCACACCTGGCGGCGGACGTGCTCCTGCTCGACGAGGTGTTCGCCGTCGGAGACGAGGCTTTCCAGCAGAAGTGCTTCGGCAAGATCTTCGAGTTCAAGCAGCGGGGCGGAACGATCGTCTTCGTCTCGCACGACGCCACTGCCGTGGAGCGGCTGTGCGAGCGCGCGGTGCTGTTGGTCGAAGGACGGGTCGAGCTCGACGGCCCCACCCACGAGGCCGTTTCGTGTTACCACCGCCTGCTGTCGGTGGAGCGCGATCCCGCCGAGCGCCGCGCCGGATTGCGCGAGTGGGGAAGCGGCGAGGCCAGGATCGTCAGGGTCGAGCTGCTGTCCGCAGACGGCGAGGAACGGCGCCAGTTCCTGGCCGGGGAGCCGCTCTCGCTCCGCCTGCGGATCCTCGCGGAGCGGCCCCTGCCGCCGCCCCGGCTCACCTACGAGCTGCGCACAGAGGCCGGAGTGCTCCTGGCCGCCGGCGTGCAGGACGCCGGAGAGCTCGGGTGGGAAGAGGTCTCTGGCGAGCGGACGCTTCGCTTCGACGTCGACCGGCTCCCGCTGACGGACGGCCGCTTTCAGCTCCGGTTCGGGCTCTCCGACTCGACGGGGCACCATCTCTACCATTGGCTCGATGACGCATGTCGCTTCCTCGTCTATCCCGACGGGCGCGAGCGCGGCCTGCTCCGGCTCGAAGGCAGCTGGCGCACGGAGGAAATCGACACGGCTGCCGAAATGAAGAGCGGATGACCGCACGGACCTGTCCAGACTGGCCCCAGCTGATGGAGCTCGCCCCCGACCTCCAGTTCAAGCACTACTCGGTCGCGGAGGCGCGGCTGCCGGCGGACGCGCTCTCGAGCTTCTCCGAAGGCATGCTCGGCGAGCTCACGATCTGCTGTGACCTCGACCACCACGTCTTCTACGCGCAGCACACCGATCCGACCGTCTCCGACGCGCTACGCGGGACCCACTGGTTCGAGCTTGCCGAGTGGACGACGAGCGGGCCCGGCACGGCCAGCGCCCTGGGCTGACCGGGACTTGCGAGTCTCGGCGAAGGCCGACTACGCAGTTCGCGCCGCGATCGAGCTGGCGGCGGCGGGCGACGGGCGACGGGCCGGTCAAGGGGGAGCGGATCGCGCAGGCGCAGGAGATCCCGCTCAAGTTCCTCGAGAACATCCTGATCGAGCTCCGGCACGCGGGGCTCGTTCGCAGTCAGCGGGGCGCCGAGGGCGGGTACTGGCTGGCGCGGCCGGCCGATGAGATCACGCTTGCCGAGGTGATCCGGAGCGTCGAGGGGCCGATCGCAAACGTGCGCGGCCAGGGCCCACAAGACGTCGAGTACGGGGGCTCGGCGCAGCGGCTCGGAGACGTCTGGGTCGCGGTGCGCGCGAGCCTGCGCTCCGTGCTGGAGGAGGTGACGCTCGCAGACCTCGCGCGGGGAGAGCTGCCGGCGTCGGTCGAGGCGCTCGTGCGCGACCCCGACGCCTGGCTTCCGCACTAGCTACCACGTGCGAGCCAGACTGAAGTCTGGCACGCGATCGATGAGATCCCCTTCGTTGCGCGGGAATCGGCGGGCTGGTCGCGCTCCGATTGCTAGTTGCCGAAGACGCGCTGCCGCAGTGGCCGCACGTACACGATCTGACCGCGCTCGAGCTCGAGCCGCTGGGCTTCGTCCCGGCTGATCTGCACCGAGAGCTGCTCGCCGTCGCCGCGGACCAGCTCGACGCGAACCTCGAACCCGAGATGGACGAGACGCTCGACCATCGCCTCCTGGCAGTCGCCTTCCGGCTCGAGCAGGAGCTCGACGTCGTGGGGCCGGATGAAGGCCTCGCCGATCCTGTTGACAGGGCCGACGAAGCCCATTACGAATTCGTTCGCGGGGTCCTCGTACGGTCGCGCGGCCCACCGACCTGCTCGACCCGCCCGTGGTTCATGAGCACGATCTGATCGGCGACGTCCATCGCCTCCTCCTGGTCGTGCGTGACGATCAGGGTCGTGGTGTGCGTCTCGTCCTGCAGGCGGCGCAACCAGCGGCGAAGCTCCTTGCGCACGCGCGCGTCGAAGGGCTCGTCGAGGAGGAGGACACTCGGATCGACCGCCAGCGCTCGTGCGAGACCCATGCGCTGGCGCTGACCGCCGGAGAGCTGCGCCGGATAGCGCTTCGCCAGCCCCTCCAGCTGGACGAGGTGCAACAGCTCCTCCACGCGGCCGCGGATCTCACGTCGCGGCCGCCGCCGCACGCGCAGGCCGAAGGCGACGTTCTCGTACACGGTCATGTGCCGGAAGGCGGTGTAGTGCTGGAAGACGAAGCCGACCCCGCGACGCTGCGGCGGGCGGCCGGTCTCGTCCTCGCCGTCGAGCAGGACCTGACCAGCGGCAGATCGACTAGTGCATTCACGATCCCCTTTCCGGCGAAGCGCCCGCGGACGATCGAGCGCGCAGACCACGCCGAAGATCGTGTTGGCCGGGACGACGATCAGCGCGATCAGGATCGTCAGCCAGAGCGCGCTCCTGGCGTCGGGTGCCGTCACTGCATGGAAGGCCGGCCAGAAGCCGTGCTCGAACGTCCGCCAGAAGACCATCCCGAGCGGGACCAGCAGCAGCATCGCCTGGGTCCGGTGCCAGGCACGTGCCTGGCACCGGAGGGATCTAGCGGCGGCGGGTTTTCGGGTTGCGGCGCTGCTGCTTCGCGAACGTCCGCCACTTCTTGCGTTCGAGCGAGACGAGCCGGGCGTCGCGTCTGCGCTCGAGGCGGGCGAGCTCGCGCTGGAGCTTCCGATAGCTGTCCAGGCGCTCGGCCGTGAGCGAGCCGGAGCGGATTGCCTCGCGCACGGCGCAGCCCGGCTCCGTCTCGTGGCCGCAGTCGTTGAAACGGCAGGCGGCCGCGAGCGCGGCGACGTCCTCGAACGCCTCGGTCAGGCCGTCGGAGCTCTCCCAGAGCTGAAGCTCGCGCAATCCGGGCGTGTCGATCACCAGGCCGCCGCCCGGAAGCACAAGCAGCTCGCGATGGGTGGTCGTGTGACGTCCGCGGCCGTCATCGCGGATCTCCCTGGTCGCGAGCTGCTCGCTTCCGATCAGGCAGTTGATCAGGCTCGACTTGCCGACACCGGACGAACCGAGCAGCACGACGGCGCGGCCCGCCCGGAGATAGGGCCCGAGCTCGTCGATCCCCTCGGCGGTCACGGCGCTGACCGTGTGGACCGGGACGCCGAACGCAACCGCCTCCACCTCTGCGACGAGGAGGCTCCGCTGCTCGACGGGGCAGAGATCGGCCTTGTTGAGGACGATCGCGGGCTGAGCGCCGCTCTCCCACGCGGTCGCGAGATAGCGCTCGATCCGCCGGACGTTCAGGTCGTGGTCCAGCGAGCTGACGAGCAGGATCGTGTCCACGTTCGCCGCGAGCACCTGCTCCTCCGTCTCGGTCCAGGCGACCTTGCGCGAGATCTTCGTGCGCCGAGGCAGCACCGCCTTGATCGTTGCCTTGCCGCCCGAGCCGGGCTGCAGTGCGACCCAGTCGCCGACTGCGGGCAGCTCCCCCCGGCCCATCGTCTCGTGCCGGAGCTTCCCGGCCAGCTCGGCCCAGGCCTCACCGGCGGCTGTGCGGACGGCGTACGCGCCGCGGTGCTCCGCGGCGACTCTGCCCGGGACCAGGCCTTGCTCGCCGTGCTCCCGGAAGTGCTCTTCGAATTCTGGATCCCAGCCGAGCGCTTCGAGCTCGGCTGGTATCTGAGATACGGGCAACTGGGGTCTCCTTTGCGAATGCGCAGGCAGGCCGCCCACGCGGGTTCGAGGTCTCAAGAGGGAGAGGAGCGCTTAGAGCAGGGCTAAGCGGCGAGCCTCTCGGCTCTGCAAGTGGAGGAAGAAACAGTCTTCGACATTGCACACCTCCCTTGCCGGTTGCCTACAGGAAGCGTAGGGGGCGCGGGGGACGGCGTCAAGGAAGCAGCTCCGCGAGCGACCTCGTGTTCACGACGTCGGCCGCCGCCGCCCAGCGCCACGTTGTCGAGGTCTCGCCGGGCCACAACAGGGGGTTAGTCTCCCGGGAATGCCTGAAGTAGTCGTCCCGTTCCGCGGGCCCGACGGCAAGAGCCGGCTCTCGTTCGGGCTCGGCGAGGCCCGGGCCGAGCTCGCCCTCGCGATGCTCGCCGACGTGCTCGAGGCGGCAAAGCCGGTCGGCCCGACCGTGCTCGTGACGAGCGGCGAGGCGGCGGCCCGCCTCGGAGGCGACGTCGTCCCGGACCCGGGACGAGGCCAGGGGGCCGCCGTCGCGGCGGCGCTCGAACGGCTCCCGGAAGGGCCTGCGCTCATCGTCAACGCCGACCTGCCCTGCGCGACCCCGCGCGATCTGCTGGCGCTGCTCGGCTCGATGCCGCCCAGAGGGATGGCGCTTGTCCCCGCCGCCGATGGCACGACCAATGCGCTCGCCCTCAGCACTCCTCGGCAGTTCGCGTCGCTGTACGGAGTGGGGAGCGCCGAGCGCTTTCTCGGTCACGCGCGCGGCCGCGGCGTCGAGTGCGTGCGCGCAAGCATCCCCAATCTCGTCGACGACGTCGACACATTCGAGGATCTTGCCCGCCTCGAAACGCGTGCCGGACCGCGAACGCGCGCCGCCCTCGCGTCGCTTCGCGTCGGGGCCTCCTCGTGAAGGTCGTCCTCCTGGCCGGCGGCTTCGGCGGCGCGCGCTTCGCCCTGGCTCTCTCCGAGACCCTCGGCGCGGAGAACCTGACCGTGATCGGCAACGTCGGCGACGACGTCGAAATGCTCGGCCTGCACGTGTCACCCGACCTGGACTCGGTGCTCTACACGCTGGCCGGCGTCTTCGACGGCGAACGCGGCTGGGGGAGGGTGGACGAGACCTGGAACGCGCTCGAAACGGTCGCTGAGCTTGGGCAGGAGCAGTGGTTCAATGTCGGTGACCGCGATCTGGGACTTCACCTGGTTCGTTCGCAGGCTCTGCGGCGCGGTGAGCCGTTGTCTGCGATTACACGACGGCTCACCGCGGCCTTCGGCGTCGGGGCGGAGCTGCTCCCCGCCACGGACGAGCCCCTCCGCACATGGGTGGAGACGCCGGCCGGCACGTTCGCGTTCCAGGAGTGGTTCGTGGAGCGCGGCCACCGCGACGAGGTCGACGGCGTCCACTTCGAGGGCGCCGACGCGGCGCGCCCTGCGCCCGGGGTGCTCGAGGCTTTCGAGACTGCGGACACGATCCTGATCGCGCCCAGCAACCCGCACGTCAGCATCGCGCCGATCCTCGCCGTCGCCGAGATTCGCGCCTCGCTCGAGCGGCGACGGGTTCCCGCGGTCGCGGTCAGCCCGTTGATCGGCGGCAAGACCGTCAAGGGTCCCGCCGACCGGATGCTCGACCGCCTGGCCGGCGGGACGAGCGCGGGCCACGTAGCGAGCTGCTACGAGGGGCTCGTCGACGCGCTCGTCTTCGACGAGGCCGACGAGGCGGACGCGGAAGCAGTGGCCGAGCTGGGGATCCGGCCGGTCGTGACGCCGACCCTGATGCGCGACGCCGAGGCCAGGCGCCGGCTCGCCGAGGCGGCACTCGACGTCGCCCTCGCATTCGCGGGTTCCTCGGGCGCCGCTGGCGGTGCGGGGCCGGAGGGGGACAGTATGAGTAATACGGACCCGGAGAGCACCGGGCCGCCAGCGGCGTCAGGCGTTCCCGGAGGCCGGCTCCGCCGGCCGGGAGGGAACGCCGGCGAGGGGCGCGCGAGATGAAGGTCGCGATCGTCGGGGGAACCGGAGATTTCGGCCGCGCGCTCGCGAAGCGGCTGCGGGCGGCCGGGGAGGAGGTCTCGATCGGCTCGCGCGACGCCGGCCGCGCTCGTGAGACGGCGGCCGAGCTGGAGGTGGAGGGAGGGCTCAACCAGGAGATCGTCCGCGGCGCCGATCTCGTCGTCCTGGCCGTCAACGCCGATGCGGCGCTGCAGACGGCGACCTCGCTCGCACGGGCGATCGGTGCGACGCCGCTGCTCTGCGTCGCAAGCGAGCTCCGCTTCGGCGACGGGGGAGCGCGTCCGGGCGGAGAGGGGCCGTCGCTGGCGGAGCGGGTGGCCGAGGCCGTGCCCGGGCCGGTCGCCTCGGGCCTCCACTCGCTGGCCGCGCGCACGCTGGAGGCCGAAGAGCCGCCGGACGAGGACGCGCTCGTCTGCGGTGACGATCCCGCGGCCAAGGAGCTTGCGCTCGAGCTCGCCGGCCGGGTCGTAGCCGGGCACGCGCTCGACGCCGGCCCGCTCACGAGTGCCCGGGCGCTCGAGGGCCTGACCGCGGTGATCGTCAACCTCAACCGCCGTTACAAGGGGCACGCGGGCATCCGGGTGACCGGGCTCCGGTGAAGGAAGTTCGCGCAATCGGGCTAGAGGGAATTCCGGAGGTTCAAGAAGGAGACGATCTGGCCGTGCTCGTCGCGGAGGCCGCCGGTCGCGCCGGAGGCCTCGAGGACGGCGACGTGGTCGTCGTCGCGCAGAAGGTCGTCTCGAAGGCAGAGGGCCGCGCGATCGAGCTCGCGTCGGTCGAGCCGTCGCGCTTCGCCGAGGGGATCTCCGCCGACCGCGATCCGCGTCTGACGGAGGTGATCCTCGGGGAGGCCGCCCGGATCGTGCGCCTGCGTCCTCCGCTCGTGGTCGCCGAGACCCGCCATGGATTCGTCTGCGCCTCGGCCGGGGTCGATGCCTCGAACGCTCCGGCGCCCGGAACGGTCGTCCTGCTCCCGGCCGACCCGGACACCTCCGCCAAACGCCTCCGCGACCGGCTGCGCGAGCTGACCGGACGCACGGTCGCCGTCCTCGTCACCGACTCGTTCGGGCGCGCGTGGCGCCAGGGCACGACCGATGTCGCGATCGGCGCCGCAGGCCTGCAAGTCCTCCTCGATCTCCGGGGAGAGCGCGACTCGACCGGCTACGAGCTGCACGCGACGACGATCGCCGTCGCCGACGAGATCGCGGGCGCCGCCGAGCTCGTGATGGGAAAGACGGACGGGATTCCGGCCGCGATCGTTCGGGGGCTCGACCTCGACGGTACGGGCAGGGGGCGCGACTTGGTGATGCCCCCGGACCGGGATCTGTTCAGATGATGCGCTAGTCCGGGAGCTCCGAAAGCTCTAGCTCGAGGTCGAGCTCGTCGCGCAGCGGGATCCCGTAGGAACCGACGACGGAGATCTCGGGTTTGAGCGTGTCCCGGGCCCGGTCGACCGCGCCGGGTCGCAGGGCGGACAGGCGGAACCCGCGCCGCTGGTAGAAACGGATCGCGTCCAGGTTGTCGTTCGTTGTCGTCAGCCAGACCGTCCTGTGCCCGGCCTCGCGCGCGGCTTCGAGCACGGCTTCCAGCAGCATCGTTCCGATTCCTCTGTGCTGCGTGGTCGCGTCGATCGAGGTGATCTCGCAGCGCTCGCCCTGCGCCCTGTACGAGACGTGGCCGACGATGTCGCCGTCCGAGAGCGCGGCGAACCCGGGCAGTCGGGCCGGATACATCGCTTCGTCGTGGGCGACCACCGACTCTGCATGCCACGCGGAGACAACATGCGCAAGCAGCGCCTCCGGGTCGACGCTGCCGGCGGGCTGGATCTCGATCACGGCGTGTCGCCGGCGAGGATCGTGCTCAAGGTCGAGAAGTCGATGTTCCCGCCCGAGACGACGCAGACGATTCTTCCGGTCCCGGCCCGGCCGGACAGCGCGGCCGCGACGCCGAGCGCCCCGGCGCCCTCGACGATCACCCGCGCCCGCTCGGCGAGCACGCGGACTGCCTCCGCCGTCTCGTCAAGCGACGCCGTCAGCGAGCCGTCGACGGCCTCCGAGACGAGCGGCCACATCTTCGGCAGCACCGTGCGCGCGCCCGCGCCGTCGACGAACGACGGCCGGTACTCGACGTCCTGCGGCGAGCCCGCCTCGAGCGAGGCGGCGAGCGGCGCGGCGGTCTCCGGCTCGACCGGGAAGATGCGCGTGGCCGGGTGCAGCGCCCGGATCGCGCTCGCGATCCCCACGGTCAGCCCGCCGCCGCCGAACGGGATCAGCACCACGTCCGGATCGGGTAGGTCTTCGAGGATCTCGAGCCCGACCGTCCCGTTTCCGGCCATCGCGAGGTCGTCCTCGACCGGGTGGACGAAGCGCCCTTCGACCCCTTCGACGCGCGACTCCGCGATCGCGTTCCACCAGCGCTCGTACGGCGCCTTGACGATCGTCGCCCCGAGCCGCTCCATCGCGTCCAGCTTTGTCTGCGGCGCGTGCTCCGGGACGATCACCGTGCAGGTTATGCCGGCCTCGCGCGCGGCCCAGGCCACGCCCTGGCCCATGTTCCCGGCGGTGGCGGTGACGACTCCGGCGGCCACCTCTTCGGGCGGCGCCTGCCGGATCGCGTTCGTCGCGCCGCGGATCTTGAACGAGCCGATCGGCTGCAGGTTCTCGAGCTTGAGGTAGATCTCCGCGTCGGGAACCTGGAGGCGGATCAGCGGCGTCCGGACGGCCGCGCCCTCGATCGCCTCGCGGGCCTTCCGGATCTCGCCGAGCGGGATTGCCATCAGAACTCGACGCGTGTGCCGGCGCCGGCTTCTTCGGCGCGGCGGAGCACGTACTCGGCCGCCGCCAGATCCTCGACTGCGAGACCCATCGAGCGGAACACCGTGATCTCGTCGTCGTCCTGGCGCCCCGGCTTCGCGCCGATCAGCACCTCGCCGATCTCGCCGCGGATGTGATCGGGGCCGATTGCTCCCTCCTCGAGCGCGCGGATGTAGTCGCCGGCCTCGTTCTCGGTCGATTCGCGCCGGTCGACGTAGAAGCTGGAGTCTGCGATCGTCGCGGGATCGAGCTCGACCATCCGCGGCGGCCGGCCGCCGACCGCGTTCACGTGCACCCCGGGCTTCAGCCAGCCGCGGTCGAGTACGGGCTCGGTCGCGTTCGTCGCGGTGACGACGACGTCCGTGTCGCGCACCGCTTCCTCCGCCGAGCCGGTGACCTCTGCGCCGATTTCCTCGGCGAAGGCGCGCGCATGCTCGGGCGTCGGGCTCCAGGCGAGCACGCGCTCGAAATCTCGGACGGCTCGCATCGCCTCGACATGCGATCGCGCCTGGACGCCCGCGCCTAGGATGGCCAGCGTCTTTACGTCCTCGCGGGCGAGCAGCCGGGTCGCGACGCCCGAGACGGCGGCTGTCCGGATCGCGGTCACCGCGGACGCGTTCAGCATCACTCGCACCACGCCGGTCTCTCCGTCGAACAGCGTCACCGTGCCCTGATGCGCATCGAGCCCGCGCTTGGGGTTGTCGGGGAAGACGCAGACCGTCTTCAGCGAATAGAGCGGACGCTCTCCTGCGCGGTGCGCGGGCATCAGGCCGATCAGCGTCGGATCGCCGGCAGGGCTGAAGATGAAGCGGAGCGGCATGTCGACCTCGCCGCGGGCGAGGGCGGCGAGCGCATCCGCCATCGCCTCGATGCAGCCCTTCATGTCGAGCAGCTCCTCGACCTCGCGCTGGTTCAGGATGAGCACGGCCATCACGCGAAGAATGACGCAAGCACGTCCCGGTCGTCCTCGGAAAGGAGGAGCTCGCGGGCGGCAAGGGCCGGATCGAGGTGGTCGGGACGCCGCGGTCCGACTACGACTCCCGCCACCCGCGGGTGGGAGAGCGCCCAGTCGAGGGCGAGCGCCGCCGCGGACGTCCCCCTGCGCGAGGCCTCTTCTCCGAGCCGGTCGATGCCGCGGTAGACGCGCTCGTCGTCGAGGTGGAGGTACGGCTCGGGCCGCAGCGTCATCCTCGATCCGGGCGGATGGGGCTCTCCCGGCCGGTACTTCCCGGTCAGCCAGCCGCCCGCGAGCGGGCTGAAGGCCTGGTAGGCGACCCCGAGCTCGCCGCAGAGCGGCAGGACTCCCTCCTCGTCGCGGCGCTCGAGCAGCGAGTACTCGTTCTGGATGAGCTCGGGGCGGCCGTGGCGGAGAGCCTCCTCGAGCTGCGGCGCGGAGAAGTTGCTCACCCCGTAAGCCCCGATCGTCCCTTCCTCGAGCAACCGCTCGAAAGCAGAGAGCGAATCGGCGAGCGGCGTGTCGGGGTCGAAGTCGTGAGCGAGATAGAGGTCGACGCGGTCGATCCCGAGCCGCTCGAGGCTCGATTCGAGCTGGCGCCCGATCCGCTCGGGAGCGAGCCCGTGATCCGCGCCCGCGTCCATCTGATTGAACGTCTTGGTCGTGATCCGGGGCCGGTTGCCGGTCGCGGCGATCCAGCGCCCGATCGTCCGCTCGCTGCGGCCGCCGCCGTAGGCGTCGGCCGTGTCGAACCAGTTGATGCCCCCGGCCCAGGCGGCATCCATGATCGCGAACGCCTCCTCCTCGGACTCGCCGTGGCCGAAAAGCTCCGGCGCCGAGCCGATCCCGCCGAAGTTGCCGCAGCCGAGCGCGATGGGAGGGACGGGCACGCGGGCGAGTCTACGACCGCCGATCCGCCTAAGCTGAGCCGGTGGTACCGACCGAGAGCTCGATCTACCTCGCCGACAACGCCGAGATCCTTCCCCGGCTCCCGTCCGGCTTCTTCCAGCTCGTCTACGCCGACCCGCCCTTCAACACGGGCAAGACGCAAACCCGCCGCACGCTGGCCACCGTCGCCGACGACCATGGCGACCGCGCCGGCTTCACCGGCCGCCGCTACCGCACCGAGCTGCTGAACGAGAGCTCCTACCGCGACACCTTCGACGACTACCTCGGCTTCCTCGAGCCGCGCCTGCGCGAGGCGCATCGCCTGCTGATCGACAGCGGCACGCTCTACCTCCATCTGGACTACCGCGAGGCCCATTACTGCAAGCTCCTGCTCGACGAGATCTTCGGGCGCGAGTGCTTCCTGAACGAGATCGTTTGGGCCTACGACTACGGCGCCCGCGCCCGCCGCCGCTGGCCGGCCAAGCACGACACGATCCTCGTCTACGTGAAGGACGCCGGTCGCTACTTCTTCGACTCGGACGAGGTCGACCGCGAGCCGTACATGGCCCCCGGGCTCGTCACCGCCGAGAAGGCCGCCCGCGGGAAGCTCCCGACCGACGTCTGGTGGCACACGATCGTCTCGCCGACGGGGAAGGAGAAGACCGGCTACCCGACGCAGAAGCCGCTCGGCGTCCTGCGGCGGATTGTCCAGGCCTCGTCCCGCGAGGGCGACTGGTGCCTCGACCCGTTCGCGGGCAGCGGGACGCTCGGGGCGGCCGCAGCGGAGCTCGGCCGGCGATACGTCCTCGTCGACTCGAACCCGGAGGCCGCCCGCGTGATGCAGGAGCGGCTCGGTACGCGCGCGCAGGCGGCGTGACCGTGCAGGTCCGCTTCTGCGACGAGCTCGAGTTCGCGCTCGGCTGGATCGCTCCCGAGCCGGCCTTCATGCAGCGTTGCTCGCACGCGCTTGTTGCGGACGGCAAGGTCTGGCTGGTCGACGCGGTCGACGGGGACGGGGTCGAGGAGCGGATCCGCGGGCTGGGGGAGCCGGCCGGGGTGATCCAGCTGCTCGACCGCCACCAGCGCGACTGTGCGATGCTCGCCCAGCGGCTGCGCGTCGGGGTCCACCGGGTGCCGTTCGAGGTCGTGCCGGGATCGCCCTTTCGGCCGCTCACGATCGTTCGCACGCGCTACTGGAAGGAGATCGCGCTCTGGTGGCAGGAGCGGCAGCTGCTCGTCTGCGGAGACGTGATCGGGACGGCGCCGTACTACCTCGCGGCCCGAGAGCGGCTGGGCGTCCACCCGCTGCTCCGGCTCGTCCCGCCTCAACGGCTCGGCGGGCTGGAGCCGGCCCACGTTCTCTGCGGCCACGGGGAAGGCGTGCACGAGGACGCGTCGGCCGCCCTGGGCGAGGCGCTCTCGACCTCGAGCCGGCGCATCCCCCGCTGGTTGCTCGAGCGGGCCGAGTCGCGCCTGCGCGACCTGCTGCGCCGGGAGTAGAGCTCTAGCGCCCGGTCTTGCGGGCGCGCTCGAGGCGGCGCCGCTCGGCGCGATTCGACGGCCCGGGGACGCCCTGGGCGCCGGCGGCCTCGAGGTAGGCGCGCCGCTCGGCGGCGGTGAGCTTGCTCAGCGCCTTCTGGGCACTCTGCGGATCCCGGGTGGCGCCCGACCGCTCGAGCTTGCGGATTGCGCTCGCGAGGTCGGGATTCTGCTTCTCCAGGGCAGCCCGGGAGGCGCGCTTCATCCAGCGGTCGAGAAACGGAACCTTGGCCATCAGGACGAGCAGCGGCTTGAGGTAGCGGCCCTCGCGAAAGCGCCCGAGCGCGACGAGGATCCCGAACACGAGCAGCAGCCCGCCGAGGATGTACAACGGGATGAAGTAGGTCATCATCGCGGCGGGGATGGTAGCGGTTGAGGGAGCGGGAACCGGGAGAATGTCGGAGATGCACGAGTCGTCCGTACCGGGAGTTCCGCGCTGGATGCCGGCCGTCTTCGTCCTCATGGCCGCAGGCCTCGCGCCGTGGACGATCTGGCTGTTCGTCGACCTGCCGGACCGTCAGCTAGCCGACCACTGGTCGCTCGCGTGGGCCGGTTTCGACGTCGGCCTGGCCGTATTCCTGGCCGGGACCGGCGTCTCTCTTGCCCGCCGGTCGACCTTCTCCGCGCTGCTGGCCGCGATGACAGGGACGCTGCTGCTCACGGACGCCTGGTTCGACGTCCTCACCTCCCGCGGCGCAGACCTGGTGGTCGCGCTCGCCATGGCCTTCTGCCTCGAGCTGCCCCTGGCCGGGATCTGCCTCTGGGTGGCGTTCAACATCGAGCGGGTGCTGGCGCCACGTTCGGCCGCTGATCCAGCGTGCAGGCCTCGGCTAAGCGGCGACCGGGACGAGCCTTCGCATCCGCGCCTGCTCGACGAGCGCCTCGACGACCTCTTCGAGCTGCTCGCGCAGGTTCTCGTCGACGAGCCGGCCTTCGCTGCCGAAGCGCTCGTGCGCGTGACCGACGGCGACCTCGCCCTCGACGATCCGCGCTCCGGTCGCCGCCAGCACCTTGCGCAGCTCCGCCTGGGCCCACACGGCTCCGAACGCGCCCGTGCTCGCTCCGACGACCGCGACCGGCTTGTTGCGGAGCGGATTCGTCGCCAGAGGTCGTGAGGCCCAGTCGATCGCGTTCTTCAGCTGGCCCGGGACCGAGGAGTTGTACTCGGGAGTCGCGACCAGGACGGCGTCGGCACCGGCGAGCGCAGCGCGCAGCTGCACGACGGTCGCCGGCGACCGAGCTCCGTCGTCGTCCTCGTCATACGGCGGCACCGCCTTCAGCCCGTCCCACAGCTCGAGCTCCACGCCGTCCGGCAGCAGCTCCGCCGCCGCGAGCAGCAGCTTGCGATTGTAGGAATCGTGCCTGAGGCTGCCTGCGATGCCGAGGATCTTCATCGTCTACGCCTTCACCAGGTACAGCTCGGCGGTGAGCGTCACGTCGTTCGCGAGCGCCGGCTTGCCGTTCGGAAGCGGGTTGTTCCAGTCGATGCCGAAGGCGGTACGGTCGACCGTCGTCTCGAGCTGGAGCCCGAAGCGGACGCCGCCAAATGGATCCTCCGCCGGCTCGCCGATCGTGCCCGTCAGGACGACCGACTGCGTGACGCAGCGGATCTCGATCTTGCCGGCGACGCTGATCTCGCTGCCGGAACGGTCGATCTCCGTCGAGCGGAAGCTGATCTCGGGCGCGCGCTCGGCGTCGAAGAAGTCAGGCGACTGCAGGTGCGCGGTCAGGTTCTCGTCCTGCACCTTGATGCCGCTGACCGGCGCGGACCCCGTCAGGGTGGCGCTGCCGTCATCCGCAACCTCGAGCTTCGCCTCGACCGGCGAGAACGTGCCGCGGAAGGTGCCGACCATGTAGTCGACCGCGAAACCGACCTGCGAGTGGGTGGGATCGACCGTCCACGTGCCGGCCGGTAGCGTCTTGGGTGTCTCCAGAACTGTGCTCATCTGCCCTCCTACCGAGGTGATATAGTTGACTACGCAAACAAATATACCAGGAGAAACATGAGCAGTCAAATATTGCGCACGCAAGATTCTACCGCAGTCGAGGTGTTCGTCCGGCTGCTCCGCGGCCACGCGTCGACGACGCGCACCCTCAGCATGGAGCTGTACGAGGAGCACGGGCTGACGATCAACGACTACGAGGCGCTCCTGCGCCTGTCGCGGGCGGAGAACGGCCTGATGCGGCGGGTCGACCTGGCCCAGGCCCTCGTGCTCACCCCCTCGGGTGTCACGCGGCTGCTGGAGGGTCTCGAGCGCGCCGCCCTCGTCGACAAGGCGACGTGCCCGAGCGACGCCAGGGTCACCTACGCGGCCCTCACGGACGCCGGCAAGAAGAAGCTGAAGCAGGCATCCCGTTCCCATCTCGTGTCGGTGCGTGAGCTCTTCTCCGAGCGCTACAGCGACGAGGAGCTCGAGACGCTGGGCGAGCTGCTCGGACGACTTCCGGACGTGGGTAGCGCCGACGAGAGCGAGTGCACTCCCGCGTGAACGGGCCGGACCCGATGCGCTGGAAGGCCTTGGCGGTGCTCAGCATCGCCTACCTGATGGTGGTGCTGGACATCGCGATCGTCAACGTCGCGCTTCCGTCGATCAAGACGGAGCTCCACTTCTCATCGACGGAAAACCTGCAGTGGATCGTCAGCGGCTATGCGCTCACGTTCGGAGGCTTCCTCCTGCTGGGCGGCCGCATGGGAGACCTGCTCGGCCGCCGCCGGCTGTTCATGGTCGGCCTTGCGCTCTTCTCGATCACGTCGCTCGTCGCCGGCCTCTCGACCTCGTCGGGGATGCTGATCGGCGCGCGCGTGGCGCAGGGCGCGGCGGGCGCGATCCTGTCGCCCTCGGTCTTCTCGATCACGTCGGTCACCTTCGAGGAGGGGTCCGAGCGGAACAAGGCGCTCGGAGTTCTCGGCGCGATCTCGGGCGCCGGCGCCGCGATCGGCGTCATTCTCGGAGGCGTCCTGACCCAGTATGTGGGCTGGGAGTGGATCTTCTTCGTCAACGTGCCGATCGGGCTCGCGACGCTGCTGGTCGTCCCCCGCGTCGTCCGCGAGAGCCGGGCCGAGGGGCTCACGCGGCACTTCGACGCGCTCGGCGCGGTGACGGTTACCGGGAGCCTGATGCTGTTCGTGTACGCGCTCACGCGCACGACGCAGGTCGGCTGGGGCACGGGGGAGACGATCGGCGAGCTGATCGGCTCCGCGGCGCTGATGGCGGCGTTCGTCGCGATCGAGATGCGCTCGCGCTCGGCCCTCGTGCCGCTGCGGATCTTCAAGCGGCGCACGCTCACGGGCGCCAACGTGATCGGCTTCGGGCTCGGAACGATGATCTTCGGGATGTTCTTCCTGCTCTCGCTGTACATGCAGCAGGTGCTCGGGTTCACTGCGATCAAGACAGGGATCGGATACCTCGCGGTCGCGCTGACGGCCGTCGTCTCGTCGGGGGTCGCACAGGCGCTCGTGACGAGGCTCGGCGTCAAGCCGGTGCTGACGACGGGACTCATGATGGTCGGCGGTGGGCTGATCTACTTCACACAGATCTCGGCCACCGGCTCGTACTGGAAGGACCTGTTCCCCGGCTTCATCCTGCTCGGGTTCGGCCTCGGGTTCGCGTTCGTCCCGATCTCGATCGCGGCCCTCGCGGGCGTGACGGGGCGTGATGCCGGCCTTGCCTCCGGCCTGATCAATACCGCTCAGCAGATCGGCGGGGCGCTCGGGCTCGCCATCCTGACGACCGTCTCGACGACCCATACGAGCAGCCTGCTCAAGCACGGGACGGCCCCGCTGTCCGCGAAGACGTCAGGCTTCGCCCTCGCCTTCTGGGTCGCCGCCGGCGTGTGCGCCGCCTCGATCCTGACGACGCTGCTGGTCCTGAAGCGCCAGGATCTCAGGGTCGTTGCCGAGCCCGTCGCCTCGACGACGTAGCGCTGCTTGCGCAGACGATTCACCTTGCGCTCTAGCGCTCTAGCGCTCTATCTGCTCGAGGAGGCGATCGACCGGGTGCCAGAACGCGGCCTGGGCGTCGGGCGAGGCGCGGAGCACGGCGAGATGGTCGGCGACGAACGTCCCGTGGGAGTGGACGAACTGCAGCTTGATCCGGGCGCCCGGGAACTGGGCCTGCCGCAGACGTTTCAGCAGGGCCTGGGCCCCGCCGGAGGCATCGGGATCCCGATCGCCGATCACGAGGACGAGGCGCGTCCCGCGGCCGATCGGCCGCAGATCGACCAGGTGCGTCTGCTCGCCGTACGGCACGGGCTCGACGCTGTAGACCGCGTCGGGTATCGGTGCGTGATCGGCCCGCGCCACCGCCGCATATTCGATCGCGAGGGCGGCACCGCGTGAATGGCCGATCACGAGCACGGGCACGTCGCCGGCGCCGAGACGGCTGACGGCCGTCCTGATCCCCGCGACGGCGTGGTCGAGCACCGCGCGGCTGTAGTCGAGCTCGTAGCGCGGGTACACGACGGCCGCCCCGCCGGCGGTGAGGTGGTCGATCCAGGGGCGGTGGTTGTGCGGGGTCGTCTCCGTCGCGCCGCCCTGACCGTGGAGGAAGATCACGAGCGCCTTCGGCGTTCCCGCCGGCCGGAACAGGTAGACACCGTTCGGGCCCTTCACGATCGGCCCTTCGACGGTCGCCGTCGACGCGGTCGATCCGCCTCCGCAGCCGGCGAGGAGCAGTGCGGCCGCGGTCAGGGCGAGCAAGCTTCGCAGCGCTCGGGCCATCACGCTGCCTACTTAGACCGAAGTTTTCGTCCTGAAGGAAGCGTAATCCTGCTCGCTGAGCGGGATCGTGTCCTTGCAGCTGTCGCTTTTCTGGCTACATGCGCTTCGGAT
>CAJDTX010000044.1_pt1 | contig 21214 bp, 18 predicted proteins | sample 7390491 | NCBI WGS metagenome assembly CAJDTX01 (sample SAMEA7055669, study PRJEB34461) | soil metagenome | biome: terrestrial ecosystem; feature: Peninsula; material: soil | place: Antarctica | collected 2016
CCGCGCGTCGCCGCGGGTCAGGGCGCAGCGCCAGGGCTGCCGGTCCTGACGCCGGGCGCCGGCGGTTTGCGTGGGGCGCCGGCGGGCGCTGCCGATCCCGGCGAGCGCGACGGCGCCACGGATGCCTACAGCCGGCGCGTCCAGTTGCTGCAGGGAACCGACCACTTCGACGGCGTCTCGCACGACGTGCTGGCGCAGGTTGCGACGATGCTGAAGCCGCTCGCTGTGCCGGCGGACGGGATCGTCTGCCGTGAGGGGGAGCCCGGTGACCACTTCTTCCTGATCGAGACCGGCACATTGGCGGTGACGACGGATATCGAAGGCCGGTCGCGCGAATTGGCGCTGCTCGGGCCCGGGCAGTTCTTCGGCGAGACGGCGCTGCTCGACCAAGCCACGCGCGCGGCGACGGTCCGGGCGACGACGAACGCCCAGCTCTGGGCGCTGTCGGCGGAGGATTTCCAGCAGTTGCGCGCCCGCCACCCCGAGATCGAGACGGCCGTGCAACGAGCGACTGCGCGACGCGACGCGACCCGAATGGGGATCGAACAGCGAACGATCGCCGCGGGGCAGCCGCTCGGGCGCATCCGGATCGGCAGGAGCCCGGACAACGAAATGGTTTTTTCTTCCGACCTCGTCTCGGGACACCACGCCGAGATCGAGTTGCTCGGAGGAAGCGCCCGCCTGCGCGACCTCGACAGCACGAATGGCACGTTCGTCAACGACGTCCGGGTCAGCACCGCCGACCTCAACGACGGCGACGAGATCCGCATCGGCGACGAGCGGTTCACCTTCGATCGCCGCGCCATCCAAGCGTCCGTGGCCGCACAGGCGCAGGCCGAAGCGCGGAGATAAGCGCTGTCGAGCTGGAGTCCGAGGTCAACGGCTCCGGCACCCGCACCCAGTGCTTCTCCTCCACCGGGCTGCTCGCCGACGAGAACACGCCGCTCGTCCGCGAGCGCGCGCTCACGGACGCTGCCGGCGAATCCCGGCGGTGACAGTTGGCGCGTGGTGATTCCGAAACGAATTCTGAGAGCGCGAAGTCGCAGATAAAGGACCACGGTGGGCGACGCCGAACCGCCAGCTTGTGGCGCTGTCGGGGTGGTCGAGCGCATTCTGAATGGAGCCTGCAACCACGGCCGCGATCACCAAATCTCAAGAATTGTCGAGCGGCCGCCGTCTCGCAGAAGCAGCTTCATCGAGAGATGGCGCGGGTTCAGGACATCCATGCCTGGGGCTCCGGCGTTCACGAAGAAAATGCGCGCGAGAGCGGGTGAGCGCCTAGTCGGGTCCTGTGCCTGGCGGTGCGGGGTCTGTGCCTTGGGTTACAGAGGAGTCGACGCTCCTGAAAGTTAGAGTTTGCGCCGTTAGAGTTTGCGACGAATGAACTATCCCCATCTTGACGATGAGGGGATTCGGCGGCTTGTCCCGAGTTCGCGTGTTCCCATGTTCGCCTTGCTGGTTTCGGTCGCGGCGCTGCTGCTGTCGGTGGGTGCCGAGGGGCAGGCTTGCCGGGCCTGACGCCGGACGCGGGCGGTCCCGCCGCGCGCGACGGCGCCGCGGACGCCTACAGCCGGCGCGTCCAGTTGCTGCAGGGAACCGGCCACTTCGGCGGCGTCTCGCACGACGTGCTGGCGCAGGTGGCGACGATGCTGAAGCCGCTCGCAGTGCCGGCCGATGGGATCGTCGTCCACGAGGGCGAGCCCGGTGACCAGTTGTTCCTCGTCGAGACGGGCACATTGGCGGTGACGACGGATATCGACGGTCGCCCGCGCGAATTGGCGCTGCTCGGGCCCGGGCAGTTCTTCGGTGAGACGGCGTTGCTCGAACAGGCCGGGCGCGCGGCGACGGTCCGGGCGACGACGAACGCCCAGCTCTGGGCGCTGTCGGCGGAGGACTTCCAGCAGTTGCGTGCCCGCCACCCCGAGATCGAGACGGTCGCGCGACGAGCGACTGCGCAACGCGGCGCGACCCGGACGGGCGTCTTCGAGGTCGAACAGCGGGCGATCGCCCCGGGGCCGAAGACCGCGCGCATCCGGATCGGCAGGAATCCCGACAACGAAATGGTCTACCCGTCCGAGCTCGTCTCGGGATACCACGCCGAGATCGAGTTGCTCGGAGACGTCGCCCGCCTGCGCGACCTCGACAGTACGAACGGCACGTTCGTCAACGACGTCCAGGTCAGCACGGCCGACCTCAACGACGGCGACGAGGTCCGCGTCGGCGACGAACGCTTCACCTTCGATCGCCGCGCCATCCAGGCCTCCCTCGCCCCACAGGCGCCGGCGCCCGCGCAAGCGCAGATCCGGATCGGACGGGCGTCCGACAACGACATCGTCTTCGACTCCCGACTCATCTCCTCACACCATGCGGTGATCGAGTCAGCCGACGGCGGGTACCGCCTGCGCGACCTCGACAGCCTGAACGGCACGTTTGTCAACGGCGCTCGCATCCGCTCTGCGACGCTCAACGACGGCGACGAGATCTGGGTCGGCGACGAGCGCTTCATCTTCGACCGCCGCGCCATCCACCATACGGCCGAGCCGCACGGGATCCGGATCGACGCAACGGGCCTGACCAGGGAGGTACGCGGCGGCAAGAGGCTCCTGAACGACATCAGCATGTCGATCGTGCCGGGCGAGTTCGTTGCGATCGTCGGGGGCAGCGGAGCCGGCAAGACGACCTTGATGGACGCGATGTCGGGCGTACAGCCCGCGACGAGCGGCCGCCTGCTCTACAACGGCCGCGAGTACTACCGGAACCTCGGGTTCTTCCGCAACGTCCTCGGCTATGTGCCTCAGGACGACATCATCCACACGGGGCTTCCCGTCCGCGTCACGCTCCGGCACGCCGCGAGACTGCGTCTACCGCCCGACACCTCGCCCGAGGAGCTCGATCACGCAGTCGACAAGGCGCTCGCCGAGCTCGAGCTAACCCAGCAGGCTGACCTGAAGGTCGGATTACTGAGCGGCGGCCAGCGCAAGCGCGCGAGCATCGGCGTCGAGCTGCTCACGGAACCCCGGGTCTTCTTCCTGGACGAGCCGACCTCGGGGCTCGACCCGTTCACGGACGCGCAGCTGATGGGTCTGTTGCGCCGTCTGGCGGACAGCGGCAGCACCGTGATCCTGACGACGCACGCGACGATGAACGTGATGCTCTGCGACAAGGTCGTCTTTCTCGCCCGGGGTGGCCACCTCGCCTTCTTCGGAACGCCGCAGCGCGCGCTGGAGTACTTCGAGGCCGACTCCTTCAACACCATCTACGAGCGGCTCGCCGAGCAGGCGACGCCGGAGGAATGGAGCAAGCGCTTCCGCGACTCGGCCGATTACCAGCAGGTGGTCTCCGACCAGCTCAGCCCGGCGGAGGCTGACGCCGATGGTGGAGGTGGAGCGCACGGCTCGCTCGCCGACAGTGGACCGTCGGGCGGGCTAGGCAGGGCGCTGCGACAGTTCCGGGTGCTGAGTCGCCGCAGCCTCGATCTCTTCATCCACAACCCGAGCACCCTGCCGTCGCTCGTGCTGCCGCCGTTGATCTTCAGTGCGCTCGCGCTCGCGCTCTTTGGGTCAAACGTGTTCGGGAGCCATGAGAACTCGGCCGCTGCGCTCCAGATCGTGTTCCTGATCACGTTCAGCGCCTTCATCTTCGGCCTGCTGTTCGCCGTCCAGGAGATCGTCAAGGAATTCCCGATCTTCCGTCGCGAGCGCCTGGTGAACCTCGGCGTCGTGCCGTACGTCTTGTCCAAGACGGCGGTTCTCGCGCCGCTCCTGGTCCTGCTCCTGATCGTGATGGTGGGCATCATGCGCGTCACAGGCCGGCTGCCGGATGCCGGCTTCGGGCTGTACGGCAAGCTGCTGCTCACGCTCGTCCTGACCGCCTTCGTCGGCCTCGCGTTAGCGCTCTTCACCTCCGCGCTCGTCTCGAACTCTCAGCAAGCGACCGACATGCTGTCGGTCTGGATCATGCCGCAGGTGCTCTTTGGCGGCGCGCTGGTCGCGGTCCCTCTGATGAATCTCGTCGGGAAGATCATCAGCGCCGTAGCGCCGGTCCGCTGGTCGTTCGAGGCGGTTGGGCAGATCGTCGACCTGGATACGCAGTTCAACGTCGACACGTCGCGGATCGGACCCGGCCTTGCGATCCAGTACACCGGCAGCTTCACCAGGGATCCGGTGCAGAACTGGATCATCCTCGCGCTGTTCATCGTCGTTCCGATTGCGCTGACCTGCGTCATCCTCAAGCGCAAGACGACGGCTCGCTGACGCCCAGCAAGTGACAGCTCGTTACTTGCTCGACCGCGCCCCGCTCGACGGTCGGAGGGTTGCTCGCTAGACCTTGTGCCCCATGTGTTGAGCCTGGCCCTTGAGGCCGAGCCGACCCAGTGCCCGTTTCCAGATCTGGTCACGCAGCCTGCACGCGAGCGGGTTGTCCCACTGAGCCATCGAGCCGATGCGGCGAGCGAGCTTGATCATGCTCGCGGTACGTTCCTTCCGCTCGGCCTCGTAGGAGCGTAGGGCGGCAACAGGATCGGGCTCCGCGACGAGCCGCCGCGCGAGCACGACCGCGTCCTCGATGGCCTGGCACGCGCCCTGCCCGACGTTGAACGCCATCGGGTGGATTGCGTCCCCGACCAGCGTTACCCGCCCTTCGCCCCACCGGTCGTTCGGATCCCGGTCCTCGATGTCCATGCGCTGGACCGCCCGCTCGTCCGTCGCTGCGATGATCTCCTCCACGGGCTCCATCCAGCCGCGGAACCGCTCGAGCAGGTCAGCCTTGCGTCCACCCTCGGTCTCGGGCTCCCGCATGCGAGCGTTCGCGACCGCGACCCAGTACAGGTTGGCGTCGTCGACGTGGTAGAAGGCGAAGCGCGAGCCCGGACCCCAGATCTGTTGGAACACCTGCGGGGGAACGCGATCGTGATGAAACGGAACGAGGCCGCGCCACGCCGTGTACCCGGCGTAGCGGGGCGGATCGGTGCCGAACAGGCCTGCACGCACCGCCGAATTGATCCCGTCGGCTCCGACCAGCACGTCTGTGCGTTCCCGGCGCTCGCCGTCGAACATGACGTCGACGCCGGTCGCGTCCTGCACGAACCCTGTGCAGACGGCGCCGTACGTAACCGTGCCGTCGTCCAGCGCGCCACCCAGAAGCGCGTGCAAGCGAGCTCGTGTGAGGTTGACGGTGGGAGCGCCGAACGTGCGGCCGAGGTCTCCGATCGGCCACGTCGCGAGCAGCTCTCCTTTCCAGTTGCGCTGCTCGAAGCGCTCCATGTGCGGGCCGGCACCTTCGATCTGCTCTCCGAGAGCAAGCTGCCGGAGCGCGTGGACGGCGTTGCTCCAGATGCTGAGACCGGTTCCGAGCGCCACCTCCTCCTCTTGGGCGCGGCGCTCGAAGACGTGCGCTTCGATTCCCGCGCGCCCCAAGGCGATCGCAGTCGACAGACCGCCGATCCCGGCGCCGACGACGATGGCTCTCACGCTGGCCACCTAGAGGAGTCCGGCTCCCTTACTCTCCGCGGGGCACTCCCGCTCGCGCCTGTTAACGGGACCACCGTGGGACGAGTGTAATACGAGGGCTCGCGTCGCGAAATCCCGGCCGGCAGCTCCAGCGTGCGGCGCCCCATCGCTGCCAACGGCCTGGGAGGCCGCGCGTTCGCCGTCTGCGCCTGCCGCCGGGACCGGCGTGTCCTCCTCGGCACGCTCGCGGGCTCGTAACGTGCCGCATGGGGCCGAGTCGGGCCGCGAGCTGCCACGCGTCTTCGTGCGCCTGCAGGATGTCAGAAGCGGTACCTGGCGGTTTTCTTCTGGCCGCGAAGGGCGACCGTGGGGAAGACGATGCGCTGGAGGAGATCCCTGAACCGGACGGCCACGGGATTCTTCCATCGCCCCATCGAGCCGATCGACCAGGAGCGTTTGACGAACGGCGTCGTTCTCTTGATCCGCCGTTGCTCGTAGGTCCGAAGCGCGGCCGCGACGTCGCGCCCGCCGCTCAGGGCCTTGCCCAGCACAATTCCGTCCTCGATCGCCTGGCACGCGCCTTGGCCAAGGTTCGGCGTCATCGGGTGCGCCGCGTCACCGAGCAGCGTCACGCGTCCCTCGCCCCAGCGCTTCACGGGTTTCCGGTCGAAGATGTCGCGACGGAACATGAGCGCCTCGTCCGTTGCCTGGACAACCGTGGGGATCGGCTCCGGCCAGCCGTCGTAGATCTCGAGGAGCTCGGACTTCGACGCCCGGTACCCCTCCGACCGGCCTTGGGGTGCGACGTGGATCGCCGACCAGTAGGTGTGCCCGCTGCCGACGGGAAAGAAGATGAAGCGGGCACCGGGCCCGGAAGTCTCGCGAAAGCGGTCTCCTGTCAGAAGCTCGTGCTCCAACTCGAGCGTGCCGAACGTGAGCGCGTAGCCGGCGTAGCGCAGTTCCTCGTCGCCCGCCAGCTGCCTGCGAGTGATGGAGTAGATCCCGTCCGCGCCGATCAGCACGTCGCCGCGCTCCTCCCGCTCGCCGGCGAAGTGCGCCGTCACGCCCGCGCCGTCCTGTTCGAAACGGGTGTACTCCACGCCCTTCTCGAGGACGCCGTCGTCGAGCGCGCTGGTCAGGACGGGATGGATGTTCGCCCGGCGGACGCCGATCGCGGAGACGCCGAACGTCTTGTTCATCTCGGCGACGGGCCAGGATGCGATCGACCGGCCGTCGGACGTGAACCACTCCATCTTCTCGATCGGCGAGCCCACCGCCTGCATGCGCTCCGCCAACCCGACCTCTTGCAGCGCCCGAATCGCGTTGTGCCAGAGGACCATCCCGCCGCCCGCGTCGGATTCCTCGGGCGCCTCGCGGCGCTCGAACGCGACGGCCTCGATGCCGGCCTGGCGGAGAGCGGTCGCTGCAGTCAGACCCCCGATCCCGCCGCCGATGACGATCGCCCTCATCCTCGATTGCCCAAGATAGTTCAACACGGCGGCCGACACAAGCCCGAGCCGTGGGAAGCGCGGCACGTCGGCCATGGCCAGGGTCTGACCTGGCGATGTGAGTCCGGGCCGTATCCCGTCGAGCCGCCGCGAGCCTAGCGTCCCGCTTGTTGAGGTGGGATAATCGCGGCTCGGAAATCAACAATGTGCGAGGAGGATCGCATGGGCGAGTGGGAGCGCGCAGAAGTCAGAGGTATCGAGCTCGAGTACCAGGAACGGGGGTCGGGGGAGCCAGTCGTCCTCATCCATGGCGGTTTGCTGGCGGACGAGAATACGCCACTGCTCGGCGAGCCGGCGCTGACGGACAAGTACCGGGTCATCAACTACCACCGCCGCGGCTTTGCCGGCAGCACGCGGCCTGACGGGAAGGCGCAAATCAGCGATCAGGTAGCGGACTGCATCGCGCTCCTGGAGCACCTCGGAGTGGAGAAGACGCACGTCGTCGGCCACTCGCTCGGAGGCACGATTGCCATCCAGGTCGCGCTCGATGCGCCGCAGCTCGTCCATGACCTCGCGCTGATGGAGCCCGCTCTGATGGCGGCGGTCGCTAAGACGCAGGCGAGCCCGGAGGAGGCGAAGGCTTCGCAGCAGCAGTTCATGGAGGGGATGCGGAAGGTCCAGGAGATCTACGAGACCGGTGACCGTCGGGGGGCTCTGGTCGCCTTCCTGGAGACTCGCGCCGGGCAGGCGTTCCGCGGCGTGCTCGACTGGCTGACGACGACCGGCGAGTTCGACCAGGCGGTCAAGGACGCCGGCACGTTCCTCCAGGTCGAGATGCCCGCGGCCTACGCGTGGGAGTTCACGCCGGAGATCGCGAAGCGGCTCACCCAGCCGGTGCTCTCCATCCTCGGCTCGCATAGCCCCGAGCGGGCGCGCAAGGTGCACGAGATCGTCGAGAAGTGGGTCCCCCAGACCGAGACCGTGGTGCTCCCTGAGGCCGAGCACGCGCTACCGCTGATGGATCCGCCCGGCATCGCGCGCGTCATCGCCGATTGGTTGGCGAGGCACCCGCTGGCGATCGCCGTCTAGACGCGGCTCCCGTCATCGAAGTCGGATCGAGCCGGGCAGGGCCCGGCTCGATCCCGCTACGCCCGGCGGCTCCGCGCCAGCCGGATCGTTCGGCCTAGGGGCAGCATCCGAGGCGTCACCGTGAGCGAGAACTTCAGCTTCCCAGCGGCGTTCCCGTAGATGCCGGTGCTCCTGTCGCCGGCCACTCAGAGGTCGGCGTTGAGGGTACGCGCGTTCCCTTCTCGAGGCACTCCAGGGATTCGCTTGAACAGTCCCGCATCGCGATCGTCTTGATCTCTACGCTCACGGGCAGCCCGTGCATCCTTGCCTCCTCGTCCGGTTGCCGATTGGGGCCAGTCATCTACTACACTCGCACCGTCATGTCGGCGACCGATGGAACTCCGAAGGGCCGGGTCGTGTTCGTGCTCCGTTTGAAGCCCGACATGCAGGATCAGTTCCTAGAGGCGTACGACTCGATCCGGTACGAGGTCGCCCGCGGTGTCAAGGGGCACATCGTCGATCAGGTCTGCCGGTCGCCGGAGGATCCCGACGGCTGGCTGATCACGAGCGAGTGGGAGAGCCTGGAGGACTTCCTCGAGTGGGAGCGCACCGAGGAGCACCGTGAGCTTGCCCGGCCGCTGCGGGAATGCTTCGCCGAGGCGAGGTCGCTGAAGTACGTCGTCGTCGAGGAGACGAGGGCAGGCGGCTAGGGCGGCGCAGGGCGGCGGGTATGGACTCCGCCGCCGAAACCGCTTATGCTGGCCGCCTCCGCATGGCGAAGCGAGGCATAAAGCGCGGTGTGATCGTGGCGAAGATCGAGCCCGGCTCGGAGGAGAAGGTCGCGGAGATCTTCGCCGAGTCCGACAGCTCCGATCTTCCCGGGCTCGCGGGCGTCACGCATCGAAGCCTGTTCGTGCTCGACGACGTCTACATCCACTACGTGGAGATGGAGGAGGACTTCACCGAGGCTGTCGATCAGGTGCGCGACCACCCGCTCTTCAAGGAGATCAGCCGCAAGCTGGACGACCACATCACGCCTTACAACCCCGAGACGTGGCGTTCCCCGAAGGATGCGACCGCGCACGAGTTCTACACCTGGGACGCTGACAAACCCGACGAATGACGCCGAACGAATCGGTTCTCGAAGAGGCGAGGGCGAGCCTCGAGGAGGGTGACCTCGAACGCGCCCGCGACGCTCTGCTCCGGGTGGTCGAGCAGCATCCAGACGACTCGTCGGCGCTCGTCGATCTCGGCTATCTCGCACTCGGCGCCGGTGACGCAGACGAGGCCGCGGATCTCTTCCGGCGGGCGCTCGAGCGCGAGCCGAGCAACCTCGACGCGCTGCGTGCGCTGGCCACGATCCATGGGCGAGCCGGCCGGGGCGAAGATGCGCTCGAAGCCGCGACCGCAGTTGCGGAGGCGCAGCCCGAGGATCCGGTGGCCGCGATCGAGGTCGCCGACCTCGCCCTCGAGCTCGGGAGGCTCGACGAGGCCGAGGCCGCGTTCCGGCGGCTGCGGCGCCTCGAAGACGACCCGGAGCACGAGGTGTATGCCTACCACGGCCTCGTCGAAGTGGAGCTCCGCCGGGAACGGTGGCGCCGCGCGCTCGACCTCGCCGTCGACGCGACGCGCGTCGACCGGCTCGGCCGGACGACCGACATCCTCGCCTTCGTCGTCTCCCAGGTCTTCGGCGGGGGCGACCGGCCCGCGCCGGAGCGCTCGGAGGTCGAGGCCGCGCTCGCGCGATCGCGCGCAGAGCACCGCCGTCTCCACCTGGAGTCGCTGTGAGCGTCGCCGCTCCCTCCAAGCCCGGCACGGACGTCCAGTGGACGAAGTGCCCGTCCTGTGAGGCCTTCGTCTACTACAAGCGTCTCCAGCGCAACCTCGGCGTCTGCCCGGAGTGCAACTACCACTTCCGGATCCCTGTCGGCACCCGCCTCGACCAGCTGCTCGACGAGGGCAGCTTCGAGGATCTGAGCGGCGATCTCGAGCCCCTCGACGTACTCGGCTTCGCCGACTCGAAGCCGTACGCGCAACGGATCCAGGAGGCGCAGAAGAAGACGGGTCGCCAGGAGGGCGTCACGTACGGGACCGCAACCGTCGGCGGCCGCCCGCTCGTCGTCTCGGTGATGAACTTCGCCTTCGTCGGCGGAAGCATGGGCAGCGCGGTCGGTGAGGGCGTTACGCGCGCCGCCGAGCTGGCGCTCGAGCGGAAGGCGCCGCTGCTGGTCGTGTGTGCCTCCGGCGGTGCCCGTATGCAGGAGGGCTGCGTCTCGCTGATGCAGATGGCCAAGACGAGCCAGGCCTTCGCGCGCCTGCACGAGGAGGGCATCCTCGTCGTCTGCCTGCTGACCGACCCGACCTACGGCGGGGTCAGCGCGTCCTTCGCGACTCTCGGCGACGTCCTGCTCGCGGAGCCGAACAGCTACATCGGCTTCGCCGGCCCCAAGGTGATCGAGCAGACGATCCGCCAGCAGCTGCCCGACGGCTTCCAGACGGCCGAGTTTCTGATGGACCACGGCATGCTCGACCTGGTCGAACCGCGGGAGAACATCCAGGGAGTGCTGCGGAAGCTGCTCGAGCTGCACACGCTCGAGCGCGGCGACCTTCCTGAGACCGAAGGCGCCGAGCCCGTCACCGACCCGGAGGCGCTGCCGAAGCAGCCGGCGTGGGACATCGTCCAGCTCGCCCGCAACATCGAGCGCCCGAACACGCTCGAGTACGTCGGCTACGTGTTCGACGACTTCCAGGAGCTGTACGGCGACCGGCTCTTCGACGAGGACGCGGCGATCGTAGGCGGCGTGGGGCGGCTCGGTGACGTGGCGGTCGTCGTCATCGGCCACCAGAAGGGCCACACGACGAGCGAGATGATGGAGCGCAACTTCGGGATGCCGAACCCCGAGGGTTACCGCAAGGGGATGCGGTTGATGCAGCACGCCGCCAAGTTCGGGATGCCGGTCATCACCTTCGTGGACACTCCGGGCGCCTACCCGGGTCTCGGCGCCGAGGAGCGCGGCCAGTCGATCGCGATCGCCGAGAGCATCATGAAGATGTCGCGGCTCCCCGTTCCGGCTTTGACGATCGTCACCGGCGAGGGCGGAAGCGGCGGCGCGCTCGCGCTCGCGGTCGGCGACCGCGTGCTGATGATGGAGAACTCGTACTACTCCGTCATCAGCCCGGAGGGCTGCTCGACAATCCTGTTCAAGGACGCGGCGCAGGCGCCGAGGGCGGCGGAGGCTCTCCGCCTGACCGCCGCCGACCTGCTCCGGCTCGGGATCATGGACGCGGTCGTGCCCGAGCCCGAGGGCGGTGCCCACAACGACCCGCCCGCCGCCGCCGCCAACGTCAAGACGGCGATCGTCTCGACCCTGAGAGAACTGCTCGACACCCCCACCGAAGAGCTGCTCGAGCGCCGCTACGACCGCTTCCGCAAGTTCGGCGCACCCGGCCGTCAGCCCACCCTTCCGCCCATCGAGGAGAGCCAATGACCACGCTACGCGTCTGGTTTCCCCGGAGAGGCAGAGACGTGTTGTACAACCCCTCTCCGCTAGAGATGCGAGGTAATCCCGTATGAACGAATCGAAGTCACCGCGAGGCCGCCGCTCCGACATGGATCTGATCCGTTCCGTCTGGGAGGAGGCGCGCGAGCTGATCAAGCGCCTCGAGGGCTCGGACGTCCAGCGGTTCTCGGTGCAGGCCGGTGAGACGAAGATCGAGATCGAGCGGGGTGCTGTCGCCGGCGTCGCACCCGCTGCGCCTGCGGCCGCCCCGGCTGTCGCGACAGCTCCGGCTGCGGCGCCGAGCGCCGAAGAGGTCGCCGAGGCCGACGGCAGGCACCCGGTCGTCGCGCCGCTCGTCGGAACCTTCTACCGCGCCTCGGGGCCGGGAGCGAAGCCGTTCGTCGAGGAAGGAGACGTCGTCGACGAGGGCCAGACGGTCGCGATCGTCGAGGCGATGAAGCTGATGAACCAGGTCAAGGCCGACCAGGCCGGGAAGGTCGCGGAGATCGTCTGCACCGACGGCGACTGGGTCGAATTCGAGCAGCCGATCATGTATCTCGAGGCGCTGGAATGAGCGGTCTGCCTCGACTGAAGAAGAACCCGATCGCGTGCCAGGCTTCAGCCTGGCTCGCACGTGGTAGCGGTCTGCACCGACCGGACCAATACGCGACCGCGTGCCAGGCTTCAGCATGGCTCGCACACCGCGCCACGCCGAAGGCGTGCCAGACTTCAGTCTGGCTCGCACGTGCTAGCTGATGTTCGAGAAGGTCCTGATCGCGAACCGCGGCGAGATCGCCCTCCGGGTCGCGCGCGCCTGCCGCGAGCTCGGGATCAAGTCGGTCGCGGTCTACTCGAGCGCGGACGCGGAGTCGGCGGTCGTCAAGTTCGCGGACGAGGCGGTCCACGTTGGTCCGCCGGCCACCGGCCGCAGCTATCTCCACATCCCGAACATCATCGGCGCGGCGCAGAAGACGGGCGCAGACGCCATCCACCCGGGCTACGGCTTCCTGTCCGAGGATCCGTACTTCGCCGAGATCTGCACGGACGAAGGCATCACGTTCATAGGCCCTAAGCCCGAGGTGATGGAGCGGGTCGGCGACAAGGCGACCGCGCGCGACCTGATGTCGAAGGCGGGGCTGCCGCTGCTCCCCGGGACGGTCGACCCCGTCAACACCGTCGACGAGGCGCAGGACATCGCCGACGAGATCGGCTACCCCGTGATCATCAAGGCGGTGGCCGGCGGCGGAGGGCGCGGGATGACGGTCGTCTGGAACCGCCAGGACCTGCCGTCGGATTACCGCTCGACACGCGCGACGGCTCAGGCTGTCTTCAAGGACTCGGCGGTCTACATCGAGCGCTACCTGGAGGCCCCCTTCCACACCGAGGTGCAGCTCGTCTGCGACGAGCACGGGAACGGCGTCTACTTCGGCGAGCGCGATTGCTCGGTTCAGCGGCGCCACCAGAAGCTGATCGAGGAGGCGCCGTCCGTCCACCTGACGCCCGAAATGCGCAAGGACATCGGGGAGCGGGCCGTCGCGGGGGCGACCTCGATCGGCTACACCGGTGCGGGGACGATGGAGTTCCTGCTCGACCACGACGGGAACCTCGCCTTCATGGAGATGAACGCGCGCATCCAGGTCGAGCACCCGGTCAGCGAGATGATCACGGACTGCGACCTGATCCAGGAGCAGATCCGCGTCGCCGCGGGCGAGAAACTGTCTGTCACCCAGGACGAGGTCCAGTTCAAGGGCCACGCGATCGAATGCCGGATCAACGCGGAGGACCCCGACAAGGACTTCGCGCCGACCGCCGGGCGCCTGGAGACCTACGTGCCCCCGGGCGGCCCGTGGACGCGGGTCGACTCGCATTGCTATCCGGGCTGGATGATCAGCCCGTTCTATGACTCGCTGATCGCAAAGCTGATCGTCTGGGCTCCTGACCGCGAGCGGGCGATCAACCGGATGGCGCGGGCGCTGCAGGAATTCGAGATCTCCGGGCGCGGCGTGAAGACGACGATTCCCTTCCACCTGCGGATCCTGCAGAATGCGCAGTTCCGCTCCGGTGACGTGACCACCGACTTCGTAGAGCAGTTCATGGCCGAGGAGAAGCAGCTCGCGGCCGCGACGGGATGATGGCCCGTCCGGTGCTGTTGCGCGGTCTCTGGCGCGCGAAAAGTGCGCCAGGCAAGGACGCAGGGAGCGTTCGTAGCCGTAGGCTACGAACGCGACTGAGGACGCCGCATGGCGCCGCTTTGCAGCCGCCAGAGGCCCCGCTGGCAGCGCCGAGCGGGCCATAACCAAAGGAGGAGCTAATGGCCGGATCGGACACAGACGCGGCGACCCTCGAGCGGCTGCTCGAGATCTCGTCGCTCTTGAACTCGACGCTCAAGCTCGACGAATTGCTCGGCGAGATCATGTCGTCCGCGACGGAGCTGACCGGCGCCGAGACGAGCTCGCTGCTCCTGCTCGACGAGGAGGCGGGAGAGCTGACGGTCGAGATCGCGACGGGCGCACCCGGCGAGGCGGTCATGCGCCAGCAGGTCCCGGCGGGTCAGGGAATCGCGGGCTGGGTGGTGGAGAACGGCGAATCCGCTGTGGTGGACGACCCGAAGAGCGATTCGCGCTTCTACGGCGACATCGACGAGAAGACGGGCTTCGAAACGCGGAGCATCCTCGCCGTCCCGATGAAGACGAAGGAGCGGACGATCGGCGTGATCGAGGTGATCAACAAGCGCGACGGCTCCTTCGACGAGCGGGACGAGAAGCTCGCGACGGCCCTGGCGAGTCACGCGGCGATCGCGGTCGAGAATGCGCGCCTCTACGCCCGGCTCGCCGACGCGGTCGTGACGTCGAGGATGGCCTACCGCACCTTCGGCGACGCGGTCGCCTAGTCCCTAGACGAGAGGCGGTTCCGGCGCCGCGGCCGCTCCGGCCGCCGTTCGCGCGAACGGGGCGAGCGCCGCGGCGGCGAGGGCGAGCGCCGCCGGAATTGCGAGCCCGGTCCTCAAGCCGACGGTGTGGGCGATGAGCCCGATCGCGGCGGGGCCGAGGACCGAGCCGACATAGCTCATGGTCACGACCCACCCGAGGGCGCGCGGGCCGCTGCCGAGATTGCCCGCCGCGCTGAATGCGATCGGGACGATCGGTGCGAGCCCGAAACCCAGAAGGGTGAAGCCGGCCAGCACGGCGGGCGTGTTTACGACGAGGAGCCCGAGGGCGAGCCCGAGACCCGCGAGGACCCCGCCTGCGCGCACGACCGCCACGGGCCCGGCGCGCGCCGACAGCCGGTCGGCGGTGAAGCGGGACACGACCATGCCGATCGCGAAGGCCGTGAATGCGAAGGCCGAAAGGCCAGGGCCGGCGCCGGTGCCCTCCCTCAGGTAGACGCCGCTCCAGTCCGCAGCCGCGCCCTCACCGAGGAAGGAGCAGAACCCGATCGCGCCGAGGGCGAGCACTGCAAGCGGCAGCGTCGCCCGCCGCGGCCTGCGTGCGCGCACGGGTGCGCTGTCTCCGCCGGATAGCAGCCAGAGCGGAGCGACGAGGCTCGCGGCGACGAGCAGGCCGCAGGCCACAGCGAGGTTTGCGCGGACGCCCACGCCGGCCGCGGCGACCCCCGATGCGACGGCGGACGCGGCGAGAACGCCGGCGCTCCAGGCTCCGTGGAGCCCCGACATGATCGGACGGCCGTAGCCGCGCTCGACCATCACGGCCTGGTCGTTCATCGCTACGTCGAGCAGGCCCGCGAAGAGGCCGAGAGCGACCAGCGAGACGGTGAGCCCTGCGAGGTCGCCCGCCAGGCCGGGCCCGACGAGCGAGGCCGCGAGGAGGGGAAGGCCCGCGCGGACGGCCCGCCGGCTCCCGAACCGCTCGATCAGCCAGGCCGCGATCCGCGTGCCGGCGAAGAGCCCGGCGGCGAAGCCGGTGAGCGCTCCGCCGAGCGCTCCGTCGCTCAGCCCGAGCTCGGCCTTGATCGCGGGGATTCTCGGCGCGAGGCTTCCGGACACCGCCGCGTGGACGAGGAAGACCGCTGCGACGCCCGCTCGTGCGCGCCGGACCGGGCCCCCCGGACCAAGTAACACTGTGTTACTTGGCGTGCTGTGCCGCGAACTCGTCGAGGCGCGAGGGCGAGTCGGCGGAGAAGACGTCGGCTTCCGGGTGTATCTGGCGGACGAGCCCGCCGAGGACGCGCCCAGGGCCGGATTCGAGGAACGTCTCGACACCCTCGGCGACGAGGGCCTGGACGCACTCGACCCAGCGCACCGGGCTCGCGATCTGCTCAACGAGCGCGGCCTGAAGCGACTCTGCGTCGCGCAGGAGCCCGCCGCGCGCGTTGGACGCCACGGGGACGCGCGGGTCGGTCCACGCAACCTCGCGCACGGCCTCGGCCATCTGTTCCTGCACCGGCTTCATCAGCTCGCTGTGGAAGGCGGCCGCAACCTGCAGGCGGACGACGCGCGTCGCGCCACCCTTTTCCGCGAGCTCCATCAAGCGGGCGACGCCGTCCTCCTCGCCGGAGACGACGATCTGCGTCGGGGAGTTGATGTTCGCGAGCGCAACCGTTCCGGCCTCGGAGGCCTGCTCGCACAGAGCGCGGAGGTCGTCGGCCCCCAGGCCGATCACGGCCGCCATCGCGCCTGGGCTCTCGTCCCCGATCTGGCCCATCAGGCGGCCGCGGAGGCTGACGAGCTCGATCGCGTCCTCGACGGAGACGGCGCCCGACGCGCAGGCGGCCGTGTACTCGCCGAGGCTGTGCCCCGCGACGAAATCCGGCTGGATGTCGCGCGACCGGGCCGCGTCCGTCACCGCGAGCGAGACGCAGAAGAGCGCCGGCTGGGCAACTTCTGTTCGGGTCAGCGCCTCCATCGGCCCCTCGAGGCAGATCCTGCGAATCGGCTGACCCGAGGCGGCCTCCGCCTGCGCGAGGTACCCCTGCAGCAGGTCGCCCTCGGTCTCGAGCAGCTCCGCGCCCATGCCGACTTTCTGCGAGCCCTGACCGGGATAGAGGAAGGCGACTGTAGACACGGCGCGCGCGAGTATGTCACGATCGCGCCGACCCAGCGAGGAGGAAAGATGGAAGCTCAAGGCACGCAGCCCGGGATCCGGAAAGTCGAGGAGACGCCCGCCGACACGCGGCGGGGCGGAGACGTGAGAACGCTGCTCAGCCCGAAGACGGTCGGCTCGACCTCCGGCTTCATGGGCGTCGCCACGATTCCCGGAGGCGACTGGATCTCGGAGCACTATCACCCGTATTCCGAGGAGTTCATCTACGTCGTCCGGGGGACACTCACGGCCCGCCTCGACGGCGAGCCACAGCAGCTGGACGCAGGGCACGCCCTGATGATCCCGATCAACGTCAAGCACCGGCTGATGAACGAGGGCGACGAGGAGGCATTCATCGTCTTCCACCTCGGCCCGCTCGCGCCGCGGCCGGACATCGGACATGTCGACACGGAGGAGCGAAACCCCTGATGCGACGAAGCGCAGTTACCGGGGTCGGGGTCGTCGCGCCGGGAGGCGTCAACCGGGAGGCGTTCTGGGACACGATCACGTCCGGGCGTACGGCTACCCGCAAGATCACCTTCTTCGATCCGGAGGGCTTTCGCTCGCAGATCGCAGCCGAGGCCGACTTCGACCCGACGGCGGCCGGCCTGGACGATCAGGAGGTCAACCGCATGGACCGCTACGTCCAGTTCGCGGTCGCGGCGGCGATCGAAGCGGTCAAGGACGCCGGGCTCGAAGTCGAGGCGGTCGACCGGGAGCGGATGGCCGTCACGCTCGGCAGCGCGGTCGGCGGGACCATGGTGCTCGAGCGGGATTACGTGGTCGTCTCGAATCACGGTCAGAAGTGGCTCGTCGACCACGAGTACGCCTCGCCGTTCCTCTACAACGCGCTCGTCCCGAGCACGCTGGCGAGCGAGGTGGCGTTGAGGTTCGGGGCGCAGGGGCCGTGCGTCGTCGTCTCGACCGGGTGCACGTCCGGGATCGACGGGATCGGCTACGGCCACCAGCTGATCCAGGACGGGGAGGCCGACATCGTCATCTCCGGCGCCTCGGAAACAGGGATCTCGCCGATCTCGATGGCGTGCTTCGATCCGATCAAGGCGACCTCACGGCGAAACGACGATGCGGCGCACGCCTCGCGTCCCTTCGACCGCGATCGCGACGGTTTCGTGATGGGGGAGGGGTCCGCGATCCTCGTGCTCGAGGAGCTCGAGTCTGCGCAGGCCCGCGGGGCGCACATCTACTGCGAGGTCGCGGGGTACGCCAACCGCGGCAACGCCTACCACATGACCGGCCTGCGGCCGGACGGCGCCGAGATGGCCGAGGCGATCCTCGACGCGATGGCGCAGGGGCGGATCGAGCCCGAGGACATCGACTACATCAACGCCCACGGCTCGGGGACGAAGCAGAACGACCGGCACGAGACGGCCGCGTACAAGCGGGCGCTCGGCGACCAGGCCTACAAGATCCCGATCAGCTCGATCAAGTCGATGATCGGCCACTCCCTCGGCGGCATCGGCGCAGTCGAGATGGCCGCGTGCGCGCTCGCGATCGATCGCGGCGTCGTCCCGCCGACGGCGAACTGGGAGAACCCCGATCCCGAATGCGATCTCGACTACACGCCGAACGAGGCGAAGCGGACGCAGGTCGATGCCGCGCTCTCGACCGGCAGCGGTTTCGGTGGCTTCCAGTCGGCGATGATCCTCGCCCGCCCGCCCGAGCTGCAGGAGGTGGGCACCTGATGGCCCAGCAGCCCGAGATCACCAGCCTGCCCAACGCCGACCGCCGGGCCGTCATCACGGGTCTCGGCGTCGTCGCGCCGAACGGGATCGGAACCGAGGCCTGGTGGAAGGCAACGCAGGCCGGGAAGAGCGGGATCGGCCGCATCACGCACTTCGATCCCTCGCAGTACCCGGCGCAGCTCGCCGGCGAGGTGGACGGCTTCGACGCGAGCGACTACATCGACCAGCGAATGATCGTCCAGACCGACCGCTGGACGCACCTCGCGCTCGCCGCCACGCAGATGGCGCTCAAGGACGCCGACTACGATCCGGAAGGCAAGGACCCGTACCGGATGAGCGTGATCACCGCGAGCGGCTCGGGCGGGAACGAGTTCGGCCAGAAGGAGATCCAGAACCTCTGGGGCAAGGGCCCGATCTTCGTCGGCGCCTACCAGTCGATCGCCTGGTTCTACGCGGCGACGACCGGCCAGATCGCGATCAAGTACGGGATGAAGGGGCCGTGCGGCGTCGTCGTGCAGGAGGGCGCGGGCGGGCTCGAGGCGCTCTGGCACTCGCGGCGGAACATCATCCGCGGGGTCGACTTCGTCGTCTCGGGCGGTACCGAGGCGCCGATCGGCCCCTATGCGCTGACCTGCCAGCTCACCAACGGTCGCCTGAGCCACGAGAGCGACCCGGAGGCCGCCTACCGGCCCTTCGACGAGCGCGCGACCGGCTACGTGCCGGGCGAAGGGGGCGCGATCATCATCGTCGAGAGCCGCGAGCACGCGGAGGAGCGCAAGGCGCCGCAGGTCTACGGCGAGATCGTCGGCTACGGGGCGACCAACGACGCGTTCCACCCGAAGCGGTCCCCCGACGACGGCACCCAGCTCGCGCGCGCGATGAAGCTTGCGCTCGAGCGTGCGGGAATCGGAGCCGACGACGTCGACGCCGTCTTCGCCGACGCCGCCGGCGTTCCCGAAGCGGACGTCGCCGAAGCCGACGCGATCAAGGAGGTGTTCGGAGGCCGCGACGTCCCGGTCACGGCTCCGAAGACGATGGTGGGTCGGCTCTACGGCGGCGGCGCTCCGCTGGACGTCGCCGCGGCCCTGCTCGCGATGCGCGACGGCTTGCTGCCGCCGACGATCAACCTCGACTCGCCGGCCGAGGGCTGCGGCGATCTCGCCTTCGTGACCGGGAAGGCAAAGAAGGCGAAGGTCGGGACCGTGCTCGTGAACGCGCGCGGCTTCGGCGGCTTCAACAGCGCCCTCGTCCTCCGGAAGCCGTGATCGACCGCCTCCTCGAGGAGGCGGTCGAGCGGCACCGGGACCGGCCCGCGCTCACGGCGGGCGAGGCCGTGCTCGACTACCGGGCGCTCGGCGATCTCGTCGAGCGGCTCGAGAACAGGATCCGTCGCGCCGCCAAGGGAGCCGAGCTGCGCGGCGGCCGGATCGCGTTCGTCGCGCCGAACACGCCGCTGCTCGTAGCGGGAATGTTCGCTTCCTGGCGGCTAGGGGCGGTCGCCGTCCCGCTCAGCGCACGCCTGCGGGAGCGAGAGCTCGAGCAGATGCTCGGTGACGCCGAGCCGCTGGCCGTCTTCTCCGTGTCCTCGCACATGGGGTACTCGTTCGCCGAGCTTCTGCCGAGGCTGCTTCCGGGTCTCCCGAGCGTCCGAACGTGCCTGCTCGCTACCGCGGCCGGCGAGATCGAGGCCGAGCTCGAGGGCGCGGGCAGCGGCGAGCCGGAGCCGCTCGGCGAGGAGATCGCGGCGATCCTCTACACGTCGGGGACGACCGGGATTCCGAAAGGCGTCCTCGTCAAGCACGTGCGCGAGGCCGAGGGCGCCCGGTTCCTCGGAGGCGTGCTCGGCCTCGGCCCCGACGATCCGGCCGGGCTGATCGTCCCGATCTCGCACGCCTTCGGGCTCACGTGCATGCTGACCACGATTGCGGCGGGTGCGGAGGGAATCCTCGTGGAGTCGACCTTCTCGCCCGCGCCGCTGCTGCGCGCGCTCGAGGCCCGGCACGCGCGCGTCCTCCATGGCTCGCCGACGCTGTTCATCTCTCTGCTCAAGACCCGTCCGGAGGGAGTGCCGGGCATCCGGACGGGGCTCGTTGCGGGGGCGCCCTCGCCGCCCGAGCTGCTCGAGCGTCTCGACGGGCTCGGGATGCGGATCATGAACTGCTACGGGTTGACCGAGACCGGCGCCGCCACCTGCTGCCGCCTCGACGACCCTCCCGAGCGCCGGTACGCCACCTGCGGCCGCGCGATTCCCAGCTTCGAGCTTCGGATCGCCGGCGAAGAGCTCGAGCTGCGCGGGCCGTATGTGACGCCCGGCTACTTCCGGCGGCCGGAGGAGACCGCGCAGGCCTTCAGCGACGGCTGGTTCCGGACCGGCGACCTCGCCACGCTCGACGACGGCCACCTGCGAATCGTCGGCCGCGAGAAGGAGATCGTCCACGTCGGCGGGTTCAACGTCGTGCCCGCGGAGGTCGAGGCGGTGCTGCTCGCGCACCCGGATGTGGCCAAGGCAGCCGTGGTCGGGGTGCCGGACGAGCGGATGGGGGAGGCTCTTCGGGCATACGTGGCGGTGCGGCCTGGGGCGGAGCTGACGGCGGCGTCCCTCGTCGCGTTCGTCAGGTCCCGGATCGCGGGTTATAAGGTGCCGTACGCGATCGAGATGCTCCCCGAACTGCCGCTGCTCCCGTCCGGGAAACCGGACCGGAAGGCCCTCGCGAGCCTGCATAGCGCCTAGAAACAAACGAGTGCCCGACTGCAAGAGGCGCCAGCTCGTTTCTGGGGCGCCGCTGGCGGTGCGGGGCCGGAGGGAACAGTATGAGTAATACGGGCCTGGAGAGCACCGTGCCGCCAGCGGCGTCAGGCGGCCCCCGGAGGCTGGCTCCACCAGCCGGAGGGGTCGCCGGCCAGGGACGAGCTAGTGGCCCTTGAAGTTTGGTTGGACTCGTAATGTCATCAGGCGGCGACGCGGTGTCGTGCTTCGGCGGCGGCGATGCGACGGTCGCGGTGGTCTGT
>CAJDTX010000047.1_pt1 | contig 19731 bp, 23 predicted proteins | sample 7390491 | NCBI WGS metagenome assembly CAJDTX01 (sample SAMEA7055669, study PRJEB34461) | soil metagenome | biome: terrestrial ecosystem; feature: Peninsula; material: soil | place: Antarctica | collected 2016
GCCACCCGGCAAGCGGTAGATCGCCGAGCGGCTGTCGTGGCCGAGGCCGTCCCACCAGATGTCGCCGTCGTGTCCGGGCGCGCTCGAGGCATGCGCCGTACGCGCCGCCGCCGGCGAGCACTGCGACGAGAGCCGCCAGGAGGGCAAGGAGCTGGACCGACCTGCGGGAGCGCCTACTCAAGGTTCGCCACGGTAGCGATCCTCAGTATCTCCGCCCCGATTTCGACATCCAGTACCGGATCAGGTAGACGGGGACCGCGATCCCCGCGAACAGGAACGTCGCGATCCCCCACGCAGTAGCGTGCTTGTTGCCGCGCTTGTTCGCATGGGCGAAGATGGCCATCGCCAGCCCGGCGGCGATCGCCACGCTGAGGAAAAAGGCCGCCGTGCTGATGTGCCCCAGCGCGGCAAGCATTGCCGCCTACTACCCGACCGCGCCGAGAAACTCGTCGATCGTGAGCGCCGACAGCGTCTGCAGCTTGGCGCTGCCTCGCGCTCCGAGCGAGACGGAGACCTTGGCGATCGTGGCGTCGTCCGGCGCCTCGACGATGTTCACGAAGTCGAAGGGGCCGAGCGTCGCCCACTGGTGGAGCACCTTTGCTCCCAGCTCTTCCACGTCACGATTTACCTCGCGCAGCCGGTCGGGGTTCGACTTCAGCGTTTGCACGCCCTGGGCCGTCAGCGTTGACAGCAGGATGTAGGTCGGCATTTCGGCTCCCTTCTTTCGGTAGGGGCCCGAGCTTATCGGCCCTTGCCGCCTGGTCGAAGTACAGCAACGCGCAGCCGAGGAACAGCCCGGGGGAGATCACGAGGCTCGAGAGACCGGCCGCGATCCGCACCGATTGCTGGCTCCCCGCCCGGAGGAGGATCACCAACACCCACGCGGTCACGAACCCCGTCACGAACAGCGCGGCGACGCTGCCGATCGAGTGCGCGAGGTCCGCGCGCGCGAGCTGCCAGCCGCGGCGAAACGCATCCGGTCCGCTCCTCCCCTCCATGACGACGGCCGGGACGGACAGTCCGACCAGCGCGAGCCAGAGAATCGGGATGAACGGGGCGGGTAACGAGACGACGACGGCGACCGCCAGCGCGTGCAGCAGGGTGCGCCTGTCCGGCGTCTCCCCCTTTGCGATCACGCAGGCGGCAACGAACACGGCGGCGCTGACGAACCCGGCGCCGACGGCGATCCCGGTCAGCGCCCAGAAGCTCCGGAACACCGTGCTGAGGACGACGAGCGCGGCCGGCCCGATTCCGAGCGCGAGCGAGGGCCAGAACCGGCTCGCGTAGAGGCGAATCGTCTCTGCCACTAGTTGTCCGACCGTCCTCGTCTCGGGCGGAAGCGGCGGCGGAAGCTCCCTGCGCTTGGCCTTCGGCACGGCGTAGAACGCTACGCTGTTCGACATCCGCTGGGGCGTCGAGCGAATCCTGCAGCTCCTCGAGGAAGACGGGCATGGGGAAGAGGAATCGGAAAACACTGCGGATGCTTCAGGAGCGGATCGACTATCACACGGCAAAGCTCAAGGAAGAGCACGGCCCGGACTACCGAATCCCGACGCTCAAGGAGCGGATCGCGCACCACGAGGCGAAGGCGCGCGAAGAGCGCGAGCGCAGGCGCGGATGGTTCAGAGGCCGGCGGCCTTCACAGCCCGCGTGACGGCCGGGTCGACGGACGAGACCGGGCTCTCGCGGCCGACCCACGGCTCGCCGGCGAAGTAGGATCCGAAGATCTTCTCCGCCGTCCGGGTCGCGAGCGCCTGCGCCGTCAGAGTCGGATTGACGCCGCCGACGCCGTTCGAGAGCGCGGAGGTGTCCGCGACGAACAGCCGCTTCACGAACCAGGACTCCCCATTCGGGTCGACGACCGAGTCGGCCTGGTCGGCGCCCATCCTCATCGTCGAGTGCAGGTGGAACAGCACCGGCGCGAGGTTCATGCGCACGACCTCCTTCGCCCCCGCGGCCCGCAGCAGCTGGACCGCCTTCGCGGCGAGGAACTCGCGGTTCCTGACCGTGCGCGCCGAGCGCTTCCGGTAGGGGACCTCGACCCGCGGGACTGCACCGTGCTCGTCGGGCGGCGTCGCGGACGAGAGCAGGACGCGGTTCGGCGGCTCGACGTCGTCGTCCGTCAGCACGAGCACGTTCAGCAGCCGGTCGACGTCCTGGAGGAACGACTTCAGCCGCCCGCCGACGAGCCGGCCGATCGAGTCCGCCCCTTGCGGGCTGACCCCGGTGCCGTTGTCGTAGAGCCCCGCCATCCCCGAGTCGCTGAAGGCGAGCGCGTAGGCCTGCAGGGCGGGCGGAAGCGTCGTCACCTCGAGGCTCCCCGCTCCCGGGAAGTCCGCGCGCGCGTTCGACCCGGGCCCGCGCGTCGAGCCCGTGTACGAGGAGAACCGGCCGATCACGAAGTCGGGGTAGTGATCGGTGAGCCCGCGGCCGACCTGGTCGTTCGGGTTGGGAAGGCCGCTGCGGAGCCAGAGCCGCGGTGTCTCGACGCAGCCCCCGGCGAGCACGACCACCCTCGCCTCCTCCGTGTGCGTCTCGCCCGTGCGGGTCGACCGCCAGGTGACGCCGCCGGCGATCGGCGGACCGGGGTAGGCGACGGGCAGCAGGTCGACGCGGAGGACGAAGGCATCTGCGACCAGCTCGGCCGACCGTCCGTGAGCCCACCTGTTGGCGGTGAGCGCCATCGGGACGTAGCTCGTGTCGGTCGAACGCTTGGCGCGCAAGTTCCGAGGCGCACCCCGGGGCTCGAGGCAGCCCTCCAGGCAGTGGCCGCAGAAGGTGCACCCCTTCGCCTGGGGATAGCGAGGGTCGACCTTCTTTCCGGCCGTCCCGGAGGGCTGGAGGATCGCGTTCTCCTGTGGGCGGCAGGCGTCGCGCGTGATGTCCTTGCCGGTCTGCACCGGCAGGCCGATCCGGGTCGCGCCGCGGAGGAAAACCTGCTCCTTCGTCCCCATCGGCGCCGTCTGCACCGGAAGCGTGTGCTCGACCCACTCGTAGTACGGGAGGAGCTCCTCGTATGCGAACGGAAAGCGGTGGACGTCGTAGTTGGCGGTCGAGCCCCTGAAGACGCCGGGCATCGCGCGCGGGCAGTTCCCGAAGTAGTGGACCGTCGAGCCGCCCACTCCGCCCGTCTGCCACAGGTAGCAGTACTGCGGCAGATCGCGCCGCCACGGCCCCTTCTTGCGATCGGACGGGCCGAAGCGGAAGAACCCCGAGGCGGGGTTGTTCGCGTCGGCCTCGTAGTGCGTCCAGTCGCGCTCGGTGTGGGCCCAGCGCGGGCCCGCCTCGAGCAGCAGCACGTCGAGGCCGCGCGCGGCCAGCTCCTTGGCGACGACGGCGCCGCCGCCGCCCGCGCCGACCACGATCGCGTCACGCACGGGGCTCCGCCTCCCGTCTGCCCTGGAAGTAGCCCTTCAGCTCGGGGCGGCCGTTGGAGACTCCCGGGTACTTCGTCAGCGTCCAGCCGACGGGCCGCTGCTTGAGCTTGCGCTTCTTCGGCTCGAGCACGCCCGCCTCCGAGAAGGCGAGGAAGGCGACGAGGCCGGGAAGGTTCCCGGCGAGGAAGCGGAGCGCCCCGGCGTCGGGGTAATCGAGCGCCTCGATCCGCCGGAAGACCTCGGCCTTCTGCGCGAAGGCGAGGTTGGCGAAGGCGGACTTGAACTTGCCCGGAACCACCCCGGGGTCGAGCTGCTCCGCCGTGCTGTTCAGGATCGCGGTGACCGTCACCGAAGCGCCCGGCAGGAACAGGTCGAGCGTCTCGATCAGCGCCTTTGTCGTTCCCGCCGCGATCCCGCCTGGCCGCTTGCTCGTCTCGCCTTGCGCGCGCGAGTAACTGTCCGGCCCGGGGACGATGAAGGCGACGAGCCCGCTCATCGTCTCGTGGACGAGGTCGGGCTTCGCGGCAGCCGCGTACGCGCCGCGAAGCCAGGGCGCACTCGGAAGCTGAGCCAGAAGCCCGGCGGCGGCGAGAAAGCCTGTGCGTTCGAGGAAGCGGCGGCGCGTGAGCTCGCTCACCTAGGCGACTATATGCTCGCCGGATGGGCTACACGGTCCTGCGGCTTGACGAACTCGAGTGGTCGACGCCGAACGCCGGCGACCAGAACCGCGGCATCGTCCGCCTCTCCGACCGGCTCGAGCACATGCGCGCGAACATCTGGAGGCTTCCCGGCGGCGCGCGCGGCCGTCGGCACGCCGAGAACGTTCAGGAGGAGATCTTCGTCGTGCTGTCCGGGACGGCGACGATGGCGCTCGGCGATCCGCCGCAGGCGATCGATGTCCCGCGCGGCTCGGTCGTGATCGTCGAGCCAGGTACGGCGCTCCAGCTCCGGAACGACGGCGACGAGGAAACAGTCGTCCTCGCCGTCGGGGCGCCGCCCGAGACCGACAAAGCCGAGTATCTGCCCGACGCCTAGCGGCGATAGACCTCCCGGCCGTGTGCAATCCGCGCGACGAGGTCGAGCCGCTCGTCGTCGACGACCGCGTAGACGACGCGGTGATCGCCAACGCGGATGCGATAGTCGTCCCGACCCGCGAGCTTGACAGCACCCGCCGGCCGCGGCTCCTCTGCGAGCGAGTCGACCGCGGCCGCGATTCTGTCCCTGAGCGGCGGCTGCAGTTTGCGGTATTCGCGGGCGGCCGCCGGATGGAGCTGGACCTCGTAGGGTCGCCTTGGGGCTACTCCCGAACCTCCGTCCAGGGCACGGCGGTCTCTCGCTCGTCGCGCGCCTGCAGCGCGGCGAGGCTGTCTTCGAGGTAGTCGAGGCGATCGAGAAGCTCCCCATACTCGTCGGCGTCGACGAGAACCGCGGCGAGGCGGCCTCGCTTCGTTACGTAGAGCGCTTCCTCGGTCTTGAGAGCGTCGAGCTCCCTCCCCAGGTGGGCGCGCAAATCATCTGCGGGCACGATTCGAGCCATACGGTCAACCCTACGGTTAGCCGTAGGGTTGCAGCTCAGGCGACCGCCGCCTCGGCGGCTCTTGCCTTCTCGAACACGATCTCGCCGTCCTTGACGTCCACGAGCACGGTGTCGCCCTCCTCGAAGTCCCCTTCGAGCAGCCGCATCGCGAGCGGGTTCTCGATCAAGCGCTGGATCGCGCGCTTCAACGGCCGCGCGCCGTAGGTCGGGTCCCAGCCGGCCTCCGCGATCGCCTCCTTCGCCTCCGGCGTCAACTCGATGTCGATCCCCCGGTCGGCGAGCCGCTGCCGCAGCCGCGTGAGCTGCAGCTCGACGATCTCGGACAGCTGCTCGCGGTCGAGCGGATGGAACTCGACGATCTCGTCGATCCGGTTCAGGAACTCGGGCCGGAACAGGTCCTGCATCGCCTCCGCCGAGCGGACGTTCGAGGTCATGATCAGCACCGTGTTCCGGAAGTCGACGGTGCGGCCCTGGCCGTCGGTCAAGCGCCCGTCGTCGAGGATCTGGAGCAGGATGTTGAAGACGTCGGGGTGAGCCTTCTCGATCTCGTCCAGCAGGACGACCGAGTACGGCCGCCGGCGGACGGCCTCGGTCAGCTGGCCGCCCTCGTCGTAGCCGACGTAGCCGGGCGGCGCGCCGACGAGGCGCGAGACGGTGTGCTTCTCCATGTACTCCGACATGTCGATCCGGATCATCGCCCGCTCGTCGTCGAACATGAACTGGGCGAGCGCTCGCGCCAGCTCGGTCTTCCCGACTCCGGTCGGGCCGAGGAAGACGAACGAGCCGATCGGGCGGTCCGGGTCCTGCAGCCCTGAGCGGGCGCGGCGGAGGGCATTCGCGACGGCTGCGACCGCCTCGTCCTGCCCGACGACGCGCTCGTGCAGCCGTTCCTCCATGTGGATCAGCTTCTCGGTCTCGCCCTCGAGCAGCCTGGAAACCGGGATCCCGGTCCAGCGGGCGACGACCTCGGCGACGTCGTCCTCGTCGACCTCCTCCTTCACCATCGGCGACTCGAGCTGCTCCCGGCTCTCGAGCTCCTCTTCGAGCTTCGGCAGCTCGCCGTAGCGGATCTCGGCCACGCGCTGCAGGTTGCCCTCGCGCTCGGCCCGCTCCGCCTCCATCTTCAGCTCGTCGATCCGCCGGGTGATCTCCTTGATCCGCTCGAGCGCCGCCTTCTCCTGCTCCCAGCGGGCGGCGAGCGCGTTGCGGCGCTCCTTGGCCTCGGCCAGCTCGCGCTCCAGCGGCTCGCGCACCTTCTTCGACTCCTTGCCCATCGCCGCGAGCTCGATCTCGAGCTGGCGGACGCGCCGGTCGGCCTCGTCCAGCTCGAGCGGGACAGAGTCGATCTGCATCCGCAGCCGCGACGCGGCCTCGTCGATCAGGTCGATCGCCTTGTCGGGCAGCTGGCGGTCGGAGATATAGCGGTCGGAGAGAACGGCGGCGGCGACCAGCGCGGCGTCGCGGATGCGGACGCCGTGGTGCGCCTCGTAGCGCTCCTTCAGCCCGCGCAGGATCGCGATCGTGTCCGAGACGGACGGCTCGCCGACGAAGACCGGCTGGAAGCGCCGTTCGAGGGCCGCGTCCTTCTCGATGCGCTTGCGGTACTCGTCCAGAGTGGTCGCGCCGATCGCCCGGAGCTCGCCACGGGCGAGCATCGGCTTCAGCATGTTCGCCGCGTCGACGGCGCCCTCGGCCGCACCGGCACCGACGATCGTGTGCAGCTCGTCGATGAACAGGACAATCTGGCCCTCGGCCGCCTTGATCTCGTTCAGGACCGCCTTTAGCCGCTCCTCGAACTCGCCACGGAATTTCGAGCCGGCAAGCAGCGCGCCGATGTCGAGCGCCCATACACGCTTGCCCTTGAGCCCCTCGGGCACGTCGCCGGCGACGATCCGCTGGGCGAGGCCCTCGGCGATCGCCGTCTTGCCGACGCCGGGCTCCCCGATCAGCACCGGGTTGTTCTTCGTCCGCCTCGACAGCACCTGGATCACGCGCCGGATCTCCTCGTCCCGGCCGATCACCGGGTCGAGCTTCCCTTCCTCTGCGAGCGCCGTGAGGTCGCGGCCGAACTTCTCGAGCGCCTGGTAGGTCTCTTCGGGATCCTGCGACGTCACGCGCTGGCCGCCGCGAACGTCCTTGATCCGCTCGAGCAGCTCATCGCGGGGGAAGAGGTCGAGCGCGAGCAGCAGGTGCTCGGTGGAGACGTACTCGTCCTCGAGCTTCTTCGCCTCGTCGAAGGCCTTGTCGAGCACCTTCGAGAACGCCGCCGAGACCTGCGGCTGCTGGGCAGCGCCCTGGATCGTCGGCTTCCCGCGCAGGGAGGTCTCGGCCTCGGCGCGAAGGGCGGCCGCGTCGGGGACGAGCTGCTGCGGAAGCTCCTGGTCGAGGAGCGCGAGCAGCAGGTGCTCCGCGTAGATCTCCGGGTTGCCCATCCGGCGCGCCAGCTCCTGCGCCGCGCCGACGGCCTCCTGGCTCTTGAGCGTCAGCTTGTTGAAGTCCATCAGCGCACCCTCCGCGCCGGCTGGGTCGCGGGCCGCCAGAGCACGAGGTCGCGCCGGTACTGCTTGTGGACCTTCGCGATCTCCTCGCGCATCTCGCGCTCGATCCGCTCCATCCGGTTCTGCATCCGCTGCAGCTGGTCTTCCATCCTGAGCACGAGCTCGACCCCCGCCAGGTTGAGGCCGAGCTCGGTGGTGAGCCGCTGGATCGTCCGCAGGCGGTCCAGATCGGCCTCGGAGTAGAGCCGCGTGTTGCCGGCCGTGCGCTTCGGGTGGACGAGTCCCTTCTGCTCGTAGATCCGGAGCGTCTGCGGATGCATGCCGACGAGGTCGGCGGCCACCGAGATCATGTAGCGCGGGCTGTCGTCCATCAGACGAACGCCTCCCTCGGGTTCTCGCGCGAGACCTTCTGGAACTCCTCGAGCGCTTCGCGCTCCTTCTTCGTCAGCTTCTTCGGAACGGTCACCCGCACGCGCGCGAGGAGATCGCCGTGCCCGCCGGCCTTCAGCTTGGGCGCGCCGTGGCCCTTCAGCTTCAGCAGCTTGCCGCTCTCCGTCCCGGGTGGGATCTTGACCGACAGCCGCTCGCCGTACGGCGTCGGCACCTCGACCTTCGCGCCGAGCGCGGCCTCCGTATAGGTGACCGGCACCTCGACCTCGAGATCGGCGGCGCCGCGCCGCTTGAACAGCGGCGAGGGCGCGACGCGGGTGACGACGAACAGGTCGCCGGGAGGGCCGCCCGCGACGCCGGCCTCGCCCTTCCCCTTGAGCCGGATCCGGGTTCCGTCCTTGACGCCCGCCGGAATCTTGACCGTGTAGCGCTTCGTGCGCCGCTCGCGGCCGGTGCCGCGGCAGCGGGGGCACGGGTCCTCGATGATCGTGCCGTTCCCGCGGCAGCGCGGGCACGGCTGCGAGAGCGCGAACAGTCCCTGGCTCTCGGCCTTGACGCCGCGACCGCGGCACTCCGGGCAAATAACCGGAGCCGTGCCGGGCTTCGCGCCCGAGCCGCCACACTCGCGGCAGGCGGTGTCGATCTCAACCGGGATCTTCGCCTCGACGCCCTTGAGCGAGTCCTCGAAGGAGAGGTTGACGACCGCTTCGACGTCGCCGCCGCGCTCAGGGGCCGGGCGCCGCTGGCCGCCCCCGCGGCTTCCGAACAGGCCGCCGAACAGATCGCCGATGTCGAAGCCCTCGGTCGAGAAGTTCGTCCAGCCGCCGGGGGCCGGTCCGCGCCCGTCCGCCGAGCCGAACGCGTCGTACTCCTTGCGCTTCTCGGTGTCCGAGAGGACGTCGTAGGCCGCCTGGACCTCCTTGAACTTGTCCTCGGCCTTCTTGTCGTCCGGGTTCCGGTCGGGGTGGTACTGGCGGGCGAGCTTGCGGTACGACTTCTTGATCTCGTCGGCGGGTGCGTTCTTCGGCACGCCGAGGACGTCGTACGGACTCTTAGCCGCCCTCGCCACCCTGCTCCTCCTTGGCGGCCGCCACCACCACGCGGGCCGGGCGCAGAACGCGGTCGCCCAGCCGGTAGCCCTTCTGCACGACGTCGATCACCGAGCCTTCTTCCGCTTGGGAAGGCTGGGTCAGCAAAGCCTCGTGGACGTGCGGGTCGAAGCGACCGTTCGTCTCGATCTCGGCGAGCCCTTCGCGCGCCAGCGCATCGGCGAGGTTGCGGTGGACGAAGCGGACGCCCTCCTCGAGCTTCGCCTCCTCGTGCTCCGCGGCCGCCTCGAGCGCGCGCTCGAGGTCGTCGAGCACCGGGAGCAGCTCCTTCACCAGCCGCTCGTGGGCGCGCGCGACCAGGCTCTCCTGGTCGCGCAGCGCCCGCTTGCGGTAGTTGTCGAAGTCGGCCGCGACCCGCTGGAGGTCGTTCAGGTGCGAATCGCGCTCCCTTTCGAGCTCGGCGATCCGCTCGCCGAGCTTCTGCAGAGGCGGAGACGTCACGTGGTCTTGGCCTCCTCACCCTCGTCCACGACCTCGTAGTCGGCGTCCTCGACGACCTCGTCGTCGGAGGTGGCCGCACCGTCGCCGCCGGCCTGGGCGCCCGCTGCCTGCTGGGCGCTCGCCTGCGCGTAGACGGCCTCGGCCAGCTTCTGCGAGGCCTCCTGCAGCTCCTCGGTCTTCTGCCGGATCTCGTTCACGTCCGAGGAGTCGAGCACCTGCCTCAGCTCCATGATCCGGCCCTCGATCGTCGAAGCCTCGGACTCGTCGAGCTTGTCGCGGTGCTCCTTGAGGCTCTTCTCCGTCTGGTAGGCGAGGTTCTCCGCGAGGTTGCGCGCATCTGCGAGCTCGCGCAGCCTGTGCGCCTCCTCGGCGTGAGCCTCGGCGTCCTTGATCATCTGCTCAACCTCGTCCTGCTTCAGGCCCGAGCCGCCCTCGATCGTGATCTGCTGCTCGTTCCCGGTGCCGAGGTCCTTGGCCGAGACGTTGATGATCCCGTTCGCGTCGATGTCGAAGGTGACCTCGACCTGCGGCAGGCCGCGTGGGGCCGGCGGGATGCCGGTGAGGTTGAACTTCCCGAGCGTCTTGTTGAACGCGATCATCTCGGACTCTCCCTGCGCGACGTGCACCTGCACCTCGGGCTGGTTGTCCTCGGCGGTCGTGAACACCTCCGACTTCTTGGTCGGAATGGTCGTGTTCCGCTCGATCAGCCGCGTGAAGACGCCGCCCTTCGTCTCGATCCCGAGCGAGAGCGGGGTGACGTCGAGGAGCAGCACGTCCTTGACTTCGCCCTTCAGCACGCCGCCCTGGATGGCCGCGCCGACGGCGACGACCTCGTCCGGGTTGACGCCCTTGTGCGGGTCCTTGCCGATCAGCTCCTTGACCTTGTCGACGACGGCCGGCATGCGGGTCATGCCGCCCACGAGGACGACGTGCTCGATGTCCTTCGGCTCGAGGCCGGCATCGGCCAGCACCTGCTTGGTCGGGCCGACCGTGCGTTCGAGCAGGTCGTGCGTGAGCTCGTTCAGCTTCGCGCGCGTGAGCTGGAGGTCGAGGTGCTTCGGGCCCTCCTGCGTCGCGGTGATGAACGGCAGGTTGATTTGCGTCGTCATCGTGGACGACAGCTCGATCTTCGCCTTCTCGGCGGCCTCGTACAGGCGCTGGAGCGCCATCCGGTCGGCCGCCAGGTCGATGCCCTGGTCGCGCTTGAACTCAGCGACCATCCAGTCGACGATCGCCTTGTCGAAGTTGTCGCCGCCGAGGTGGTTGTCACCGTTCGTCGCCTTGACCTCGAAGACGCCCTCGCCCAGGTCGAGGATCGACACGTCGAACGTGCCGCCACCGAGGTCGAAGACGAGGATCGTCTGGTCGGACTCCTTCTCGAGCCCGTACGCGAGCGAGGCCGCGGTCGGCTCGTTGATGATCCGCAGGACGCTGAGGCCGGCGACCTTGCCGGCATCCTTCGTCGCCTCGCGCTGGGCGTTGTTGAAGTAAGCGGGAACGGTGATGACCGCTTCGGTCACCTGCTCGCCAAGGTAGGCCTCGGCGTCCGCCTTCAGCTTCTGCAGGATCATCGCGGAGATCTCCTGCGGCGTGTACTCCTTGTCGGCCGCCTTGACCCGGACGTCGTCGTTCGGTCCCTTGACGACCTCGTACGGGACGATCTTCATCTCCTCCGACACCTCGTCGTACTTACGCCCCATAAACCGCTTGATCGAGAAGATCGTGTTCTCGGGATTGGTGACCTGCTGGCGCCGTGCCGGCGCACCGACGAGCCGCTGGCCGTCCTTGGTGAACGCGACGACGGACGGCGTCGTGCGGCCGCCTTCTGCGTTCGGGATGACGGTCGGCTCGCCGCCTTCGATCACGGCCATCGCCGAGTTCGTCGTCCCGAGGTCGATGCCTAGTACCTTTGCCATGAGTGTTTGTTCCTCCGATCTGCGTTGTAGCTTGCTGAGAGATAAAATCTAAGTCTGCGGTTGTCAAGTGTAGCAGCACAGCGACCCGGTGCCAGGCACGTGCCTGGAACTGGTCTCAAAATGCTCCTTCGAGTCGGCGGCAGATGATCAAGGAGCAGGCGAGCTGGACGAACGAGAGGTAGAGCGCCGAGCGACGCTCCCAGCGGGTGGTGATCCGGCGGTAGTTGTGGAGCCAGGCGTTGCTGCGCTCGATCGTCCAGCGCTCGGGCACCTGCGGGTCGCGGGCGCGACCCTCGCCCGGGCGCCGACGTCTGACGATCCGCGGGTCGATCCCGCGCTCGCGCAGGTGCTCGGCGTCGTAGCCGCGGTCGGCGAGCAGCGCGTCGGGGCGGTTGCCTGCGCGGGCGCGCAGTGGCGGCAAGGCGTCGATGAGCGGGAGCAGGTAGCCGCGCTCGTTCTCGTTCGCACCGCTGAGCGCGATGCTGAGCGGGACGCCACGGCTGTCGCAGACTAGGTGGGGCTTCGAGGCTGGACGGCAGCGATCTGCAGGGCTTTTGCCGATCTGGTCGCCCCCCTTTTTGCCGGCACGATCGTCGCGTCCACGATCGCGCGCTCCCAGGCAATCGCGTCCGCCTCGGCCAACCTGGCCTGCAAGCGCTCGACCAACTGCTCCCAAACGCCCAGGCGTTGCCACTCGTCCAGCCTGCGCCAGCAGGTATTCCCGGACGGTCGCCCCGGCTCGCGCGGCAACGCCCGCCAGGGAATCCCCCAGCGCAACACGTACAAGATCCCTTCCAGACAGGCACGCTCGTCGTAGCGCTTGCGGCCCGGGTAGCGCAACCTTTGCGCCGGCCGCGGGATCAGCAGCTCCAACTCCGCCCAGAGCAGATCGGGCACTCGCATCTGCAACACGCTCAAAACTCTCACCTCCCCGTCGGCTGTCACCGACGGGGTTCGATCTATCCTCGCGGGTCCCTGCATTTTGGGACCGGCTCCTGGCACCTACGTTGGCACCTCGCAAGCGCGAGGGTTGCGAAAGTGACTCCGGGGGGACTTGCTTTCAGGCGGCGAGCAGGCCGTCCAGCGACGCGGCAGGTGCTCCCTGGCTGACAAAGGCGGTGTACTGGTCGCGCGCGGCGATCGTGTCGCGCGCGAACTGCTCGTGTAGCCAGCCGACGTCGAGAAAGGGCGGAACGGCGGCGAGCCCGGCCGTGGCGCGGAAACTGCTCCAAGGCCAATCGTCAGCCGTATCGCAAAGACCGGCGCGGACGGGATTGAGAACCACATATCGGCAGACCTCGAGAAGGTGAGCTTCCCGCTCGATCAACACGGAGTGGTAGCGCCTCTCGAACAGGTGCCCACGCCGGCCGTGCCTGCGATTGAAGCTGCGCGCGTACTGGCCGTTAAGCCGCACCATCCCCTCCGCCAGGTTCGGTCGCGGAGTCTCTATCAGGAAGTGGTAGTGGTTCCCCATCAGGCAGAAGGTGTGGCACCGCCACCCGAGCGGACCGGAGATCCGGCCGAAGAGTCCGAGGAAAGATTCGCGGTCGCGGTCGTCGAGATAGATCAGGCGTCCGTTGTTCCCGCGCGCGGTGAGGTGATAGAAGGCGCCCGGAAACTGGATCCGGTGGCGTCGAGGCATGCTTCGAAGCTAGCGGCTCGCTGAAGCAATTTCGCAACGCGTTCGCGACTAATTCGCGCCTACTCTCGCCTGGCACGTGCCAGGCACCAGGCAGGCACTAGAGTCCCGCTTCCGTGCCGAAGGACCCCCGCATTGAGCAGTACGCCCGCCTCCTCGTCGAGGACTGCGTCGACGTCCAGCCCGGCTGGCAGGTGATCGTCAGCTCGCAGCCGCTCGCGCGGCCGCTCGTGGAGGAGGTCTGCCGCCAGATCGCGCGGCGCGTACGCGCTTCCGCGAATTGGCTTCAGTTCCGTCCTGGCCCGCTCCAGCGAGGCCTGGGTCAAGGAGGCCCCCGAGGAGCTGTTGAAGGATCTGGCGCCGATCGAGGCCTACACGACCGAGAACGCCGACACGTTCATCACGATCATCGCCCCGGAGAACACCCGGGACGGCGCCGACATCCCTGCCGAACGCTTCGCGATGCTTCAGGCGGCGTCGAGGCCCTACGCCGAGCCGTATTTCAAGGGCGAGAAGCCGTGGGTGGGCTGCCAGTACCCGACCCCGGCGCTCGCCCAGGACGCGGGGATGACGCTCGCGCAATTCGAGGAGTTCCTCTACGGCGCCGTCCTGATCGACTGGGACGCGCTCAGACGCGAGATGGAGAAGATCGCCGAGCGCTTCGACGGCGCAAAGGAGGTCCGGATCGTCGGCGAGGACACCGACCTGACCTTCAGCCTCGAGGGACGCAAAGGGAAGGTCTCCGCCGCCGACGCGAACATGCCGAGCGGCGAGGTCTTCTACAGCCCCGTCGAGGACTCGGCCAACGGCATCGTCACGTTCTCCGAGTACCCGGCCGTCTACTTCGGCCGGGAGGTCCACGGCGTGCGACTGCGCTTCGAGAACGGGCGCGCGGTCGAGATCTCCTCGCGCACCGAGGAGGAGTTCCTGAAGGAAGTGCTCTCGACGGACGAGGGCGCCTCGGTCCTCGGCGAGTTCGGAATCGGCTGCAATCCGGGCATCCAGGAGCACATGAAGAACACGCTCTTCGACGAGAAGATCGAGGGCACCGTCCATCTGGCGGTGGGCAACGGCTTCCCGTTCATCGGCGGGAAGAACGAGAGCGCCGTTCACTGGGACATGGTCAAGGACCTACGCCGCGGCGGCGAGCTCTACGTCGACGGCGAGCTCGTCCAGAAGGACGGTGCCTGGCAGCTCTAACTGCGTCCAATCCAGGCGCGGTAGCTGATCCACCAGGGAACCCGCGGCATCGTGCGGGCGACCTCGCGGAGGCGGTCGAGCCCTACCTCCTCTTCGCGGACGCCGGCCTCGAGCAGGGTGGTCAGGCTGCCCTCGCTGAGCGCCAGCGCGACGAGACGCTCGCCGTCCCCCTCCTCGACGCTGTGCAGCCCAAACTCGCGAACCATGCTGAAAATGCCGCTTTCCTCGAGCCGTTCGCGGGACACAGGCCAGAGCCGGTTGTCGAGGCTGCGCTCGGCTCGAAGGCGACGCTTCGTCGCGATCACGTCGGCCCAGGCGGCCTCGGGCTCCCAGAGCGGCGTCTGGAGGTGGACGTACTCGTAGGCGCAGAAGACGCCGCCGGGGCGGAGGATGCGCGCGATCTCGGCGAACGTCGCCCCGGGCTCCATCCACTGGAGCGACTGCGCCGCGGTCACGAGGTCCGCGCACCCGTCCGCAAGACCCGTCTCGTGAGAGGACGCATCGAGATAGCGGACGTTCGGCGCATCGGTCGCGGATTCCGCCCACTCTCGCATCGTCCACTGCGGGTCCACGCCGATCACCTCATCGGCGCACTCAGCCCAGAAACGTGTCGAGAGCCCGGTGCCGCTGCCGAGGTCGACGACGAGGCTCGGACGTTCGACGCCGGCCAGCGCAGGCAGCAGCTGACTAAGAACGGCCGGCGGTCGCGGCCTGACGGCGTCGTACCGCTCGGCGAATCCGGGCCTGGCGTACCCCGAGGTCTCGAGCCGGCGCTTGAGCTCGTCGCGCACCGGCCGAAGCTTAGGCGGGACCTCCGGATACGCTTAGGCGGTGACTACGCCGCTCGTCGACGGCTGGGGCCGCGAGATCAAGAGCCTCCGGGTCTCGGTCACCGACAGGTGCAACTTCCGTTGCCGCTACTGCATGCCGGCCGAGGGGCTCGAGTGGCTGCCGCAGCCGGAAGTGCTCTCGTTCGAGGAGATCGCGCGACTGGTCCGCCTCCTCTCGGGCATGGGCGTGGACGAGATCCGGCTGACCGGCGGCGAGCCGCTCATTCGCCGCAACCTGCCCGAGCTCGTGCGGATGCTGGCCGCGACGCCCGGCGTCCGCGATCTCTCGCTGACGACGAACGGGATCCTGCTCGACCGGCTGTCCGGCCCGCTCGTCGAGGCAGGGCTGAAGCGGTTGAACGTCTCGCTCGACTCGCTCTCGCATGTCCGCTTCGCCGAGATCACCCGCCGCGACGCGCTCGACCGCGTCCTCAGGGGCCTGGAGGAGGCCGAGCGCTACCCGGAGCTGCGGCCGATCAAGGTCAACTGCGTCGCGATTCGCGGCTTCACCGAAGAGGAGGTGCCGGCGCTCGCCGAGCTTGCCCGCCGTAAGCCGTACGTCGTCCGCTTCATCGAGTTCATGCCGCTGGACGCCGACGAGGCCTGGCGCGAGGACGAGGTGTTGACCGGCGGAGAGATCCGCGCGCTGATCGAGGAGCACTGGCCGCTCGAGGAGATCCCGGCCAAGCCCTCGTCGACCGCGCGCCGCTTCCGCTTCGCCGACGGAGCCGGCGAGATCGGGTTCGTCAACCCGGTCTCGGAGCCGTTCTGCTCCTCGTGCGACCGGATCCGCCTGACCGCCGACGGGCACCTGCGCACCTGCCTGTTCTCCCGCCGCGAATGGGATCTCAAGACGGCGCTGCGGGAGGGAGCCTCGGACGAGGACCTGTCCGACCTGCTCCGCTGGGCGGTTCGCCACAAGGAGCTGAAGCACCGCATCAACGAGCCCGGGTTCGTGCGAGCCAGCCGCTCGATGAGCCAGATCGGCGGCTAGCGGCTACACCCGCTCGCAAACGGCAACGCGCCGCAAAGCCCTCGATCGTGTACCCCGAGCGCTCGATCACCTCAGAATCGCTCACTCTTTCCTATCCAAAGTTGCCCGGACAGCCTGTATGACGACTACAATCTTCCGTTCCGTGACGGCCTTCACAGCCATCGGTCGGCGCTACCTGCCGCGAGGCTGGAGCGATCTTCTACGCCAGCTCGTAATCTGGTTCGGGTTCCTGCTCGTGTACCAGCTCGCGCGCGGGGTCGCCGACCGGGATCCAACCAAGGCGTTCTCGAACGGGCTCGGTGTCATCCGCCTCGAGGATCATGCGAACGCGCTGTTCGAGCTCACGCTGCAGCGGATCACGATCTCCTCGCACCTTCTGACGACGTTGACCTCCTGGACGTACTGGCTGTCCCAGTTCACCGTGCTCGGGCTGGCGCTCCTCTGGGTTTATCTCCGCCACCACGACTCGTTCGCGCGCTTCCGGAACACCGTTCTCGTGGCCAACGCGATCGCCCTGATCGGCTACGTGGCGCTGCCGACGGCGCCGCCGCGGATGTTCCCCGGCCAGGGGTTCGTGGACACGCTTTCCACCTTCGGGATCAACCACGGGAGCGGCTTCGTCCAGCTCGCGTCGAACCAGTACGCGGCGATGCCGAGCCTCCACGCCGCAGACGCGCTGATCGTCGGCGTCTCGCTTGCTCTGCTCGTGCGGCGCTGGTACTTCAAGGCGCTCTGGCTGATGTGGCCGGCCTGGGTCTGGTTCTCGGTGATGGCGACCGGCAACCACTTCTGGCTCGACGTCGTCGCCGGGATCGGCGTCGCCGCGCTCGCCGCCGCGATCGTGCACGCGCCGCGGCTGCTGCGCCTCGCTCGGGCGTGACGAGAGCCGAAGCGCTCGCGCGGATCCGGGAGAACTACACCGGTGGGGTTCGGAAGCTGGCCATGCGGGGCATCCACGGCCTCGCGCGCACGCGCGTGTCTCCCAACGCGCTCACCGCTGCAGGCGTCCTCCTCTGTGCCGCAGCCGCCGTGCTCGTCTACTTCGAGTACAGGAACCAGTACCTCTTCTACTGGGTCGGGGGAGCAGTCTTCGTCGTCGGCTCGATCCTCGACATCCTCGACGGCGCGCTCGCCCGCACGAGTGGGAAGGGAACTCCGTTCGGCGCCTTCCTCGATTCGACGACCGACCGGATGAGCGAGGGCTTCGTGCTCGGCGCGATCGCGCTCGTCTTCTCGCGGCACGGGAATCAGGTCGCGCTCGCGTTTGCGATCGCCGCGATTGCGGGCTCGTTCCTGGTCAGTTACACGCGCGCGCGGGCGGAAGCGCTCGGCCTGCGCGGTGACGTCGGGCTGGGAAGCCGCACGGAGCGCGTGATCGTGATCTCAGTGGGGCTCGCGCTCGCGCCCTGGGGCGCCTTGCCGTGGGTGATCTACCTGCTGGCCGCAACCGCCTGGATCACGGTCGGCCAGCGCATTCTCCACGTGCGTCGGCAGCTTCGCGCCCGCGACTGATAGCACTTTTCTGCTATCAATTGCGGTGTAGATGGCGAGAGCCGAGCGCACAAACGTCCTCGTCCGCATGCCCGCTGATCTGAAGCGGCGCCTCGCGGACAGGGTCGCTAGCAGCAAGACCAACCTCAACGACGTCGCGGTCGGCATTCTCGCGTCCCGTTTTGCAGTGCCGTTCGAAGGCACCGGCCGTCCCGGCTCAGCGCCGAAGGCGAGCGGCGACGTGCTGCTTCGGATGCCTCCCGCGCTGAAGGACAAGCTTCAGAAGCGCGCACGTGAGCGTCGCCGAAACACCAACGACCTGATCGTCGAGACGCTCTCGCAGCGGCTCGGCCCGAAGAGAGAGGAACCAATGGCCTCGAGAAACGGAAGAGCCCGCAGAAGCGAAGACAGGGTCCGCGTCGCGATCGTCGGCGTCGGCAACTGCGCCAACTCGCTGCTCCAGGGAGTCGAGTACTACAAGGACGCCGATCCGAACGAGCTCGTCCCCGGGCTGATGCACGTCGACCTCGGCGGCTACCACGTGCGCGACATCGAGTTCACGGCCGCGTTCGACGTCACGTCCGAGAAGGTCGGCAAGGACCTGGCCGACGCGATCTGGGCGCATCCCAACGACACGATCAAGTTCGCAGACGTGCCCAAGACTGGGATCACGGTCGGGCGCGGAATGACGCACGACGGGCTCGGCAAGTACATCTCCGAGGTCGTCGAGAAGGCGCCGGGCGATACCGACGACGTGGTCGAGATCCTGCGCGAGACGGGCACCGACGTCGTCGTCAACTACCTGCCGGTCGGCTCCGAGGAGGCGACCAAGTGGTACACGGAGCAGATCCTGAACGCGGGCTGCGCGATGGTGAACTGCATGCCGGTCTTCATCGCCAGGGGCGGCTACTTCCAGCGGCAGTTCGAGGAGCGCAGCCTGCCGATCATCGGCGACGACATCAAGTCGCAGGTCGGCGCCACGATCACGCATCGCGTCCTGACGAGCCTGTTCCGGGAGCGCGGTGTCCGGCTCGACCGGACGATGCAGCTCAACGTCGGCGGCAACTCCGACTTCCTGAACATGCTCGAGCGCGACCGGCTCGAGTCGAAGAAGATCTCGAAGACGAACGCGGTCACGTCGATGCTCGACTACGACATGGGCAAAGGCAACGTCCACGTCGGCCCGTCCGACTACGTGCCATGGCTGACCGACCGCAAGTGGGCCTACATCCGGATGGAGGGGACGACGTTCGGCAACGTGCCGCTCAATCTCGAGCTCAAGCTCGAGGTCTGGGACTCGCCCAACTCGGCCGGGATCGTGATCGACGCAGTGCGGCTGGCGAAGCTGGCGCTGAACAACGGGGTCGCGGGCGCGCTCGAGGGCCCGAGCGCCTACCTGATGAAGTCGCCGCCGAAGCAGATCCAGGACGACGACGCGCACGAGGCGGTCGAGCGCTTCATCAAGCAGTACGCGAGGAAGAGGGCGAAGGCGCCGGCCAAGGCATGAAGACTGTCCTACGGACCTTCTGGCTCCTCGCCGCTCTCGTCCTCGCCGGCGCCGCGGGAACCGCCGTCGTCTGGGTCGCGAAGGGCCATGTGGGCGACACCGAGGGGCGAATCATCTCCTCGCTGATCGGCATCTTCCTCTCGCTCGCAGCGGCAGTCGCCGGCCTGCAGCTCGTCGAGCTACGCCGCCTGCGCTTGCTTGCCGCGGTGGCAATCGCAGCGGTTCCTCTGGAGCTGGCGGCGTTCATCGCCGCGAGCTGGTACGGCGAGTTCGGCGACGGTTCGAACAACGCGGTCAAGTGGTTTCCGACGGGGCTCGCCTGGGTGATCGCGAGCCTCGTCGTCACGACGCTCGCGCTGCTCGTCCGGGATCGCCGGCTGCTACGGACGCTCTTGCCTGCGACGCTTCTCGTTGCGGTCGCCGGCGCGAGCGTCGCAACTGTGATGCTCTGGACGGATGTCGACGAAAACGCGTGGGGACGCGCGCTTGCCTGCCTGGCGATCGTCATGGCCGCCTGCTGGCTGCTTGCTCCGCTCGTCCAGCAGCTGATCGGGCCCCAAAACTCGACGCGGACGTAGCCGAAGGATGGGGCGTTCGACCCGTGGGACTGCAGGGAGGGCCCGCACTGATCGCCGATGCCCGGGAGACGCCAACGCCTATGGGGCAGGCGTTCGCGATCACGTGCTTCAGCTCGTCGGTTAGGCGGAAGTTACCCGCGGTAGGGCACGGCGATTCGGCTCCACACCGTTGATTGGGGCGCGTGGCGGCTGTCGCGCTCGTGGCTACGCGAGCTTGGGGATGC
>CAJDTX010000048.1_pt1 | contig 19588 bp, 21 predicted proteins | sample 7390491 | NCBI WGS metagenome assembly CAJDTX01 (sample SAMEA7055669, study PRJEB34461) | soil metagenome | biome: terrestrial ecosystem; feature: Peninsula; material: soil | place: Antarctica | collected 2016
GCAGGAGCCGCTCGAAGACGCGCTGGGTGACCTCGTCGGCGTCGGTGTCGTTTCGGATCGCGGCCCGGCAGCGGCCGCGAACCTCCTCGTAGTAGGTCGCGAGCAGCCTGCCGTGCTCGCCTGCTTCGAGCAGCTCTGCGTCGGCCCGGTCACGGGCCGCGTGGGCCGCTGAGAGGTCTTTGCGCGCCAGGCCGCCATCTTACGACGCGCGTCCCGGATTCCCGGGGACGCACCGCCGTCCTGCGGAGACGACGGGTGGCGCATGCATTGGAGTCGCCGCCTACGCGAGCAAGTCTTACGGATGCGGGCATCGCGCAGAACGCAGGATCAGACGTCGGGACGAGTCGAGGCGCTGACGCTCGAAGGTCTCCCGACGGCTATGCCGTTGCGTTGCCGTCGACCGTGTCCGCCTCGGAGGCACCCTGATTGATGCGCCCGATCCACTCGGCGAAGAGCGGGTCGACGACGGCGTGCTTGCCGTCGACGATCTCGATCTCCGCAGTGGCGGTCAATCGTGGGAGCGCCTTTCGCACCATGTCCTTCGTGAGCTCGAGCCGCCGGCGAACGTCCGATTTGTATGGCGATCCCTCACCTGCGATGACGGCACGCATCGTCTTTTGCTGCGAGGTGTCGAAGCCGCGCCACTGTGCATCGAACTCGGGGTTCAGCTCGATCAGCGCGGCTGCGTGCGCTGCGCGCCAGTGATCGAGGGTCGCCGTCTCGCCCTTGGCGACTTCCGCCCAAAGCCGGTGCGCGAGCAGCATCGCCCGCTGCGGGTGGCCTTTGGCTGAGGCGAGAAGCGGATTGAGTGCGTCGCCGACGCCGCGGTCGCTTTCTCTGAACCGTTCGACGACGTAGGCAGCGATGTCCTCGTTCGCCAGCCGTTGCAGGCGCATCGGTACGGCCGATCCGTAGAGCGGGCGGTCCTTGTTCTCGAACAGCTGCCTCATCAGGCCCGGCTCGGAGCCTGCGAAGACGTAGGACGCGACTTCTCCCTGGTATTGGATGTGGCTGCGAATCAGGCCGTCTAGGTCGGGGACCTTGTCGATGTCCTGGAACTCGTCGAGCGCGATGAAGGCCCGGTAGCCACCGCTCTCCTCGAGCCGAAGCGGCAAGTCGAGCAGTGCATGCAGCGCCGGTAGCGGAGCGGCTTTGGGGTCGAGTTGGAGCTTGGCGCTGATGCCGTAAGCCCCGAGCGAGAGGCCGATGCCCGTCTTCTGGAGGAAATCCTCGATCTTCGTGCGGAGCGCGCCTTTGAGGTGGTTCGAATAGGCGCGCTCGAAGCGGACCGTGACGTCGGCGATCGAGGAGACGCGGTACAGGTCGACGAGTACTGGGATGAGCCCTTCTTGTTCCTCGCCGTCGCGAAGCGCGCGCTTCAAGAGGCTGGTCTTGCCGTACTTGCGCGGCGCGAACAGTCGGACGAAGTGGCCACCCACGACGTTCCGGAGGAGCTCCTCTGTCTCCTCGTCGCGGTTGATGATGTCCTCGGGACTCAGTGGGTGGGAGTAGATGAACGGGTTGACGTCCGTGATCATGGGTGTCCCTGAGACTACCACAAGGTAGTCCGCAGGACTACTCCGCCGCTACCTTCCGAGAAGTCGCTTGTCTCGGAGACTACCGTCGAGTAGTCTGTCGGACTATCGAGCGGCTGAGGCTAAACGGTTCCCTTGGGGCCCGAGTCGTAGACCTTTCGCCGCCTCACGCGACTCCGTCGTACACCGTTCGAAAGGAGTCCGATGACCACCGACACCAAGACTCAGCCGATCCAGCTCGGCGAGCCGGTCGAGCATCGCGGCATCGTCGTCACGCCGCTCTTCCCGCGCTTGCAGCCGCGCGCCGAGTACCTGACCTTCGACGAGGCGGCGCCGCTCGGCTTCCGCGTCGCCGAGATCGACGAGGCCGGGAGCGTCCCGCAGCTCCTCGTCGAGAATCCGCTCGACGCGAATGTGCTCCTCTACGATGGCGAGGAGCTCGTCGGCGCGAAGCAGAACCGGATCCTGAACGTCACCGTGCTGGTCGAAGCGCACGGGAAGACCAATATCCCGGTCTCCTGTGTCGAGCAGGGCCGCTGGAGCCGGCGCAGCCGCTACTTCGCGCCTGCTGCGAGCGCTGCTTACCCGGAGCTCCGCCGGCGCAAGGCCGAGCAGCTGCTCGCCGCGCCCGCCGAGCTCGGTGCGGCACAGGCGGAGGTCTGGGACGCGGTGGCGTTCCGCACCGGCGTCCACTCCCCGACCGGAGCACAACGCGACATCTTCGACGCGCACGAAGGCGAGCTGGCGGAGCTGCGCAAGGCGTTCCCACTCGAGCCCGGCCAGTCCGGCATGCTGCTCGCGATCGGGCCGGAGCGGCTCTGTCTCGACTGCGTCTCGCGGCCGACTGCGTTTGCGTGGCTGTATCCGAAGCTGCTCGAAGGGGCGATGCTGGATGCGATCGAGCACGTCGGCGCCAAGCCGAGCACCACCGAGCGGCTCGAGCGGTTCCTGGTCGAGATCGAAGCCGCTGATCGCGCGCGAGGGGCTTCGGTCGGTCTCGGCGAGGACGTCCGGGTGGCGACGGAGACGATCATCGGCTCCGGGCTCGAGGTCGACGGCGAGCTGGTCCAGCTGTCCGGGTTCTCGCGCGGACGGCGGGTAATCAGGAGCTATTCGAGCGCTGCTGCTGATTCACGCCTGAGAAGGTCTTTGCGCGCCCAGGACGCTGCCTTCAAATGCTGCCTTCGAACGCCTACGGCCAAGGTTCCCGGGTCTCAGGCGCTGACGAGCTCGCGGACCGGCCGCTCGGGAGGCCCGCTCTCGAAGCCCATGACGAAGCGGAGACCGAGCGCACTGCCGAGCTTTCGAAGGGTCTCGACACTCGTCCTGTGCTGCCCGCTCTCGATTCGAGAGATGGCGGAGTGACTGGTCCCCATGCGTTTTGCGAGCTGCGCCTGAGTGAGACCTAGATCGAGGCGGTGGCCGAGGACGATTCGCGCCAGGGCCCCGAAGGGAGCGGCTCGCTTCTGCTCGGCGCGATAGGCGGCGCTCCGCCGCGCTCGACGACGGCCCGCCTCAGTGACTGACGTTCCTACCGGGTTCCTGGAGCGAGAAGCCATGGAGTCGGCTAGTTTATCAAAAATGATAAGCAACTGGCGCCTCAGGGCGCGTCGTGACCGGCTGCTCGAGGCGGGCGTCGGCGCTCGGCGTCCATGCGACTCTTGAAATCGCGCCAGCGCTCGCGCCCGCAATCCCCAAGTCAGTCGAGCTGATCCAATATCGCGCGGATTTGGACTCGGAGCTGCCCGAGGTCTCGCTCGACCACGCGCCACACGATCTCGAAGTCGATGTAGGAGTAGCCGTGGATCATCGTGTTCCGCATGTCGATGATCTCTCGCCAGGGAGCCTCCGGATGGCCCTCACGCACCTCCGGCGAGAGTCCTGAGGCGGCCTCACCGATCACGAGTAACTGCAAGACGATCCCGCTCCTGAGCAGCTCGTCCTCGTCGAATGCCTTGCGGCCGCGCGCTGCATACCCTGCCGCCTTCTCGATAGCCACCAGAATGTCGGAGAGCCGGTCTTTGTCGCCCTTGCGGGCGTTGTGCCTCACAGCTTTACGGCTTCAGCGAGAACATCGGCCCGAACACGGTCTCGCAAGCCCGCGACGGTCGCCACGTCGACGCTGACGCCGAGCAAGTCCTGGAGGTCGAGACGGAAACCTGCGAGGTCGAGCAAGCTTCGACCGCGTTCCATCTCCACGAGGAAATCCACGTCGCTGCGGCCGTCGGATTCGCGTCGTGCGACCGAGCCGAAGATGCGCACGTTCCGCGCGCCGCGTCGCTCAGCGATCGTGAGGATCTCGTCGCGGCGGGCGCGCAACTCCTTCAGTGTGGGAGGTCTGGCCGCGGTTGTCTCACTCGCCATGCCTCAATCGTTGCACGGCGGCGCGACGTGCGGCCGAAGGACGCTCCGGCGTGGGCCGCTGCCGGAGCTGAGCAGGGAGTCCCGTAAGAACCGCACCGCCGGGGCCGACTTCCTCTTGCGAACCCCGGAAAAGGAGCCCACATGCAGAACGTCATCCAGCTCGGCGAGCCGGTCGAGCACCGCGGCATCGTCGTCGCCCCCCTCTTCCCGCGCCGGCAGCCGCGCGTCGAGTACCTGACCGTCGGCGAGGCAATCCCGCTCGGCCTCCGCATCTCGGAGGTGGACGAGGCCGGAAGCGTCCCAGAGCTGCTCGTCGCGAACCCGCTCGACGCAAACGTGCTCCTCTACGACGGCGAAGAGCTCGTCGGCGCGAAGCAAAACCGGATCCTGAACATCACCGTCCTCGTCGAAGCGCACGGGAAGACCAATATCCCGGTCTCCTGTGTCGAGCAGGGCCGCTGGAGCCGGCGCAGCCGGTACTTCGCCCCCGCGACGAACACCGCCTATCCGGAGCTCCGCCGGCGCAAGGCCGAGCGCCTGCTCGCCGCGCCCGCCGAGCTCGGGGCGGCACAAGCTGAGGTCTGGGACGCTGTCAGCGAGAAGGCGTTCCGGACCGGCGTCCACTCCCCGACCGGAGCACAGCGCGACATCTTCGACGCGCACGAAGGTGAGCTGGCAGAGCTGCGCAAGGCGTTCCCGCTCGAGCCCGGCCAGTCCGGCATGCTGCTCGCGATCGGGCCGGAGCGGCTCTGTCTTGACTACGTCTCGCGTCCCACGGCGTTCGCGCGCCTGTATCCGAAGCTGCTGGAGGGGGCGATGCTCGACGCGATCGAGCACATCAGCGCCAAGCCGACCACCGCCGAGCGGCTCGAGCGATTCCTGGGCGAGGTCGAGGCCGCGGATCGCGCGCGGAGGCCTTCGGGTGGTCTGGGCGAGGATGTCCGGGTGGCGACGGAGACGATCATCGGCTCCGGCCTCGAGCTCGACGGCGAGCTGATCCAGCTGTCCGCGTTCTCGCGCGAGCCGGCGCTGCTTTAGACGAGCGCGCCCAGTTCCGGGTCGGCGAGATCGACGTAGGGGAGCTTCGGAACGCCTGCGAAGGCCCGGTCGGAAGACACCAGCGCGTCCGCGCCCTCCGCGATCGCCGTCGCTGCGAGCACGGCGTCGAACGACCCGAGCTCGTGGCGCTCGAACAACCTGACCCCATCGGCCAGCGCGGTCTCCCCCACCGTCACGAGCGGCGCCAGCATGTCGGCAAAGGCACGCGCGAGGCGCACCGCACTTCGCCCGGCCTTGCCGCCTTGCGCGCACGTGCGCGAACTCCTGGATCACCTCGGGCGTCGTCGACACTCGCAGGGATCCGTCCCCGCCGCACGGATGAGCCGCCGGCTCGGCTCCTTCAACGGATGCTCCTCTCCGACCGCATAGACCAGCACGGGAGTGTCGAAAATGATCAGAGTCGGCCGCCCCGGATCTCGTCGAGCTCGGCCTTCAGTTCGTCCGGATCCGGTACCGGCATCGGCTCCGCTGCCAGGATCTGCCGGGCGGCCTCGCGCTTGCGGGCCAGATCGACTGGAAGCGCTAGGACGACATCTCCGCGCGCTTCGGTGCGCGTGTGGCGTCGATCGTCCGCGGCTGCAGCGACACCGACTTGAAGCCGAAGCCGCCGTGGCTTGACCGCAAGCAGACCTACATCGAGCGGCTCTCGGAGGAGCCGCCGGAGGTCATTCGGGTCAGCCTCGCGGACAAGCTCCACAACGCGCGGACGATCCTCCGCGACTACCGGCAGCTCGGGGAGAACCTGTGGGAACGCTTCGATCCGCACGCCGACCAGGTCTGGTACTACGGGACGCTGCTCGAGGTCTACCGCCGTATCAGCGAGAGCCCGATGGTGCGCGAGCTGGGCGAGGTCGTCGGTCCGCTCGAGTTCGAGACGGCGCTCGGCTCGCTCTCTCGGCTGATGACGAGCGGAGGGTACGTCACGATCCTCGGCGATCCTCGCCGCGAGAGCTACGCCGAATTCTCACTGGGCGAAGGAGGCCTCGTCCTCCAGGTCCCGCGAGCCGACCGGGAGTCGTTGCTGGCGGAGCTTGACTTCAATCCGCCCATCGACGGCGACCCCAACTGGTGGCAAGTCTTCGAGCCAAGCGGCCCTTCAGATCTGTACGACATCGTGCGCAAGGCGCGCTATTGCCTCGCGGAGGTGTACGGCGTCACGTTTGACCGGCCGATCTCGATCGAGACCTCCTGGCGCGCCGAGCGGCGCAGCCTTGCCGCGGTCGAGTCGGAGTGGAAGACGTAGACGCCAGAGCATCCAAACCTGGCGCGCGAGCTGCGCCAGATCATGGCTGCCGTGCGCGAACCGGACCGACGAATGCCGGGGCGCTTTCCAAACGAGCAATGGTTCTTCGTGGAGTGCATCCCCCCACGCCGGTGGCTTCAGGTCGTCGTACACTACGAAGGAGGTCAGGGATGGATAGTGACCGCGTTCACACGGACGTCAGTGCGCCGGCGGTGAAGATCGGGGGCATCGAGTTCGACCGCGTCGTGTACGACGCCGAGGGTGGCGTTCGCTACCTCCACGTCGGTGAGCCGAGCGCCGCGGTCGATTTTGACGGGACCGCTGAGGGAGACGGGACCCGCTACGGCCCAGATGGGAGTCTTGTCGGGATCACGATCCTGAACGCACGGCTGCGGCTCGAGGAGGACGGGAAAATCGTGCTCACGCTCCCAGAGCATCGCGTCGAAGCGACCGACCTCGGGAACATTCTCGCCGCCGCGTAGAGCGCTATACGCGGATCAATCCTCTAACTGAAGCGCGATCATCAGCGCTTCGCGCAGGCGGCCCGTTGCCTCCGGATCGAGCTCGCCGCGGCGCCGTGCGAGCGCAGCCTTCGGGATGGTAAAGAGGTTGTCGCAGTTGACCACACTCTCGCGCGCGAGGCCATGCTCCTCACCGAGCGGGACTTCGGTCGGAAGGCCTCGAATCGTGCCGGTGGCCGTGGCGACCGTCACGTTGGCCAGGATTGGAATCGCGCGGTCGCGGGTGAGAATCACGACGGGACGACGCCCGCCGGCGACCTCCACGTCGTAGATCTCGCCCCGGTTCAGAGTGGCTCTCCGCCTTCGGCGCGGTGAAAAGCCGCGAGGCCTGCGAGCCCGAGCTCACCGACCCATTCCTCCTGGGGATGCTCCGTGTACCCACGGCGGTATGCCGCATCGATCTCGTGCTCCCGCTCCTCGCGGAGGACCCGCGCCAGGCCGGCCCGCAGCGCATCGCTTCGATTGGCGAACCGGCCTTCCGCGATCGACTTGTCGAGAGCGGCGAGATCGGCTTCTGTCAGACGAACTGGTACCTGAACTGTCATACAATCAGTATAGCGGTCAGCTGCGGACAAGCTGCTGCACGCGCTGATGGGAGACGCCGAGGAGCTCCGCAGCATCCCGCATGCCGACGTCGAGCTCACGGACGAGTGTGCGGGCCGCGCGGGCCATCGCTTCTGTCGCCTCGGCCCGCTCGCGCTCCGCCCGTTGGCGTGCGGACGAGCTTCTCTGCAGCGCAAGTCGAATCTGCCGCGGAAGGCGAATCTCCTCGTGCAGCTGAGCGCCGTCGGCATCGTCGACCCAGAGACTCAGTGCTTCCCGGATCCGGCGGCGAGCCTGAACTAGCGTCCGTCCGTGGGTATGGCATCCTGGTACGTCCGGGATGCGGGCAATCCATGAGCCGCTCTCGTCGCGCTCGAGGACGACCCGATAACTAGCGCGAGTCACGCAACCACCTCTTTCCTAGACAGGCCTCGAGATCTCGCTCGATCGCCCTCAGCGTCCCAGGCGGCAAGTCCTCGCCTGCGTGCAACGGCACGGTCGTCTGGCATCTCCCACAGCGAACGCGCGCGTGTGATCCGCGGATCCGAACAACCTCGCAACCGAATCTTCGAAGCGTCCGCATGACTTGCTTTCCGGTCACTCACCCACTCTGGCGAGAGTCCGAGCTTACTGTCTAGCACGATAGACAGTTTAGGCACAGATCAGTGACGGTCACGGCACGGCGACGCAGGCGGCATCCAAGCTAGCGGGCGCCGGGGCTGAAGCGCACGACATGCCGACCCGGCGCGAGCCGGAGCTGACCCGCGCGGAGAGCACGTCGGCGCCCGTCGACGAGCGCGGTAGACGGGGGTGCCGGCGGCGCGACAGTTAGCCACGTGCTCGACGTGGTTCGGAAGCCCTGCTCGGTCGCGGCCTCGACCCTCCAGAAACCGTGGCCGACGTCGCCGGAGCGCAACGTCCAGCCCCACACGTTCGCTCGCCGCTGCCACGAGACGTACGAGAACCCCGCGGCAGGCGGGTCTTCGCGCCGATGCGCGAGCAGGAAGTCGACGATCTCCGGCAGCGAGTGGCCGGCGCGGAAGACCCAGCCGTGCGGCGCCTGATGGACGACCGGGGCGACCGGCGCATCCGGATTCAGGCGCTGGAGCAGCCGCGAGAAGCTGCCGCTCTGCGTCGTCCCCTGGTTGATCACCACCTGCTCGTGCGGGTTCCACCACAGCTGTACCGGGACGCCAGAGAAGGCCACGGTGCGCGCGAAGGTGACCGGGCTGCGCCGCCGGTAGAGCCACGGCACCCGGGCCGGCGTCCCACCGAGCTCCCGCGTCGCCTTGGGCTGCTCAGAACGAGCCAGCGGGCTCCGCGGGAACTCGTACCAGCGGCGGAGGAAATCCGTCACCGAGTCCGCGACCGAGACGGCGGCAAACAGGTCGGGCCGGCGCGCAAGGAGGAGCAGGCTCTCCTGCCCGCCCATGCTGAAGCCGGCCGCGTATACGCGGTCCGGGTCCCAGCGGAGCCACGGCAGCAACCGCCGCGCGGTCTGCGGTGTCTCGGCGAGCTTCGTGATCGCGGGCGGGTAGCCCCAGGCTCGGCTCTCCCCCAGCACCCACCCCTTCAGCGCTGGATCGAGGACGATCAGCCCGCGCTGCCCGGGGAGATCGCCCCACCGCTTCGCGTTCTTGGACGGATCGCCGCCGCGCGCGTGCGGTGAGATCACGAGCGGCAGCGCGGGGTTGCGCTCGGGCGAGTACCAGCTCGGCATTCCGACGAGGAGCTCGTCGCGCGCGCCGTCAGCGCCGCGGAAGTGGAGGACCCGCCAGCGGGTCTCCGACGTGCCCGTCGCACCGCCCGCCGCGGTGCAGACCGCTGCGACCGCGAGAACCGCACCGACAAAATGCAGTTTCCGCATGCCGGTAAGACAGTACGCCCGTGATCCCGCCGAGGTTTGCGTCGTCGGGGCTTCAGGCGCCCCCGGCAACAGAGCTAGTCCGGCCGGATGTTCTGGTTGAGACGGAAGAAGTTGTCCGGGTCGTAGCGGCGCTTGAGCGCCTTCAGCCGGTCGTACTTCACGGGCCCGTAGGCCTGGCGCACGCGCTCCTCGCCCTCGTCCATGAGGAAGTTCATGTACACGGTCGTATGGTACGACTCGAGCTCCGACCAGAAGCGCCGCACCCACTCGCACTCACGGTCGAACCCCTCCTCCGACTCGGTGGCGGCATTGATGTTGAAGGTGAATCCGGCGGTGCGGCCGTGGAACGCGGTCGCATCGTCGGCGATGCCGGCGACGGCACCACCCATCTGCCAGATCGGGAACGCCGTCAGCGGTGACTCGATCTGCAGCGCGTGGTCGACCGTGATGTCGATCACGTCGTCGGTGAGCTCGGCCACGTCGCAGGCGCGGACGTAGTACCACCAGCCCTTGGGGAAGGAGAGATCGAACATCGCCTGGTGCGCGAGGAACGGCTTCGGGACGCATAGGTCGAGCACGGGCGAGCCGAACTCTTTCAGCGGCCGCACGACCTTCTCCCCCTCCTCGACGGGCCCGGCATAGCAGCAGACGACGCCGCAGACGAGTTTGCCGTGGAGTTCGGCTGGAACGAACGGAAGCGGCGGCGCCTTGCGATGGATGACGATCGTCATCAGCTCGTCGGGCGCCTCCGCGATCCAGTCGCGGTAGAAGCGCAGTATCTGCGGCGACTCCTCCATCGGCCAGAACACCGGCCCGGCCACGACCATCGGGCCGAGCTGCTGCAGGCGGAACTCGAAGTCCGTGACGATCCCGAAGTTGCCGCCGCCGCCGCGGACGCCCCAGAAGAGGTCGGCGTTCTCGTCCTCGCTCGCCTTCACGTACTCGCCGTCGGCCGTGACGAGATCGACGGAGAGGAGCTGGTCGATCGTGAGCCCGAACTTGCGCATCAGCCAGCCGATCCCGCCGCCGAGCGTCAGGCCCGCCAGGCCCGTGGTCGTCACGATTCCGGCCGGAACGGCCAGCCCGAACGCCTGCGTCTCGTGGGCGAGCTCTCCCAGGAGCACCCCCGCCTGAGCGCGCGTGGTGCGTCCGTCCGGGTCGACGCGGATCCCGTTCATGGGCCCCAGGTCGATGACGAGGCCGCCGTCGCAGACCGAGAGGCCCGGGAAGCTGTGGCCGCCGCCGCGCACGGCGACCGGCATACCGGTCTGCCGCCCGAACTTCACCGCCGCGATCACGTCGGCGACGCCGGTGCAGCGTGTGATCAGCGCCGGGTACCGATCGATCGAGCCGTTCCAGACGCGGCGGTGCTCGTCGTAGCTCGGGCCGTCCGGCCGCACGATCTCGCCCCGGAAGGACGCCTCCAGCTCCGCCAGCGCCGTCCCATCGAGTCTGACCTCGGTTGCGATGGCCATTGGCGCAACATCTTTTCACGAAGGAGCCGGAGATGGAAGTGGCTACCGACGCCTATTGACAACCCCGCGAGGGGTGTTATGTTCGCCTCTAGCAACGAGGGGAGAGCGTCATGCTGCGTGCGCTCGGAAACATCGTTGCTGCGGCTTTCGAACTAGCTCGAAGCAGGAACCCGGACGGGGTCGCGCCGTGAAGGTCCGCCTGCCGATCATGGTCCAGGACCAGGCCATCGCCCAGCAGAAGGGCATGCGCCTGACCGAGGGCTGCACCCTCGAGGGCGAGCGCTTCTTCCTCGACGGGCCCGTGACGGAACGCCTCGCCGTGCTCGACTTCGACGCCCAGACCGGCGCGCTCGCGCAAGGGACGCGGTTCGACCCGAAGGAAGCAACCTACGACGTCAACCCGGACGCCGTCGAGAGCCCGGACTTCCTGCGCACGAACGCCTTCGCCACCGTGCTGAAGACGATGTACATGTTCGAGGAGGACGACACGCTCGGACGGCCGCTTAGCTGGGGATTCGACGGCCCGCAGCTGCTCGTCGTCCCCGTCGCCGGCGAGTGGGCGAACGCGTTCTACGAACGCGAGGCCCGCTGCCTGCAGTTCTTCTACTTCACCTCCAAGGAGGGCAGGCGCATCTACACGAGCCTTTCGCACGACATCGTCTCGCACGAGACCGGCCACGCGATCCTGGACGGGATCGCCCCCGACCTCTACCACGCGATCACACCCCAGTCGCTCGCGCTCCACGAAGGCGTCGCCGACCTGGTCGCGCTCGTGATGGCGCTCCGCAGCGACACGCTCCGCAAGACAGTCCTCGACCAGACGGGAGGCTCGATCGAGAACATCACCGCCTTCAGCGCCGTCGCCGAGGAGTTCGGCGAGGCGCAGGGCAAACCGGGCGGCCTGCGGCAGTTCGTCAACCAGAAGACGCTCGACCCGAACGACACCGAGAACCTCGTCGACGTCGCCGAGCCGCACGAGCTCTGCCAGGTGCTGACCGGAGCGCTCTACTCGATCATGGTCAAGATCCACGAAGCGCTGAAGGAGCGCTTCGCGAAGGAGGACGGCACGACGCCGTTCTCGGCCTCCGGGAAGGCGCTCTTCGTCGGCGCCGAGTCGTTCAAGCGGATCATCTTCCGCGCGCTCGACTACCTGCCGCCCGGCGAGATCTCGTTCGCCGACTACGGCCGCGCGATCATCGCCTCCGACCATGCCTCGCACCCGGACTCCAAGCAGGGGCGCGAGTGGCTGCGGGCGGAGTTCGTCCGCCGCTGCATGGCGCCGAGCGTCGAGGCGCTCGAGGTCGAGGAGCCGTTCGACGACCCCGCGGTCGAGAAAATCGACCTCGAGACGCTGGTCGACAGCGACTGGGCCGCCTACGAGTTCGCCAACCGGAACCGCAAGCTGCTGCGGATCCCGCCCCGCGTCCCCCTCCGGGTGCGCCCGCGCCTGGACACGAGCAAGACCTATTACTACCGCGGCGGAATCAAGAAGCCGATCCGCGAGTGCATCTTCAAGGTCTCGTGGGACGTGATCGAGCCGAATCCCGAGGGCTCGTGGTTCCCCGACAACCGCCAGATCACCGTCGGGACGACGCTCGCGATCGACTGGGAGAGCAAGCAGGTGCGCGCGCGGCTCACCTCCCAGTGGGAGGAGCAGCGCGACGACCGCGACAAGATGCTGAAGAAGCTCGACGACGCCGGGGTTCTCGTACCCGCCGAGCTCGCCGTAACGCCGGAGGGAAAGCCGCTTCGGTGCGCGATCAAGGCCGAGACGAGCGGCGACCTGATGCGCGTGAAGGGCACCGCGCGGATGCTCCACATCGCCGCGACATGACGGACAAGCTCCGCATCCGCCTCTACAACATCCGCTTCGGCGACGCCGTCCTCGTCACCGTGCCCGACAACGGCACGACGCGCCACATCCTGATCGATGTCGGGAACGTGCTCAGCGGCAAGGGCGGAGACGACACGGTCTTCAAGCCCGTGGTGGAGGACATCAAGGCCGAGCTCGGCGGGAAGCCGCTCGACCTCTACGTGATGACGCACGAGCACATGGATCACATCCAGGGGCTCCCGTACGCCAAGGAGAAGGCCGGGCTCGCGCTCGACGTCGACTACGCCTGGCTCACCGCCTCGTCCGCGGTGGACTACTACGACCGCCATCCCAACTCCAAGAAGAAGAAGCTCGAGGCCCTCGCCGCCTACGAGCAGATCGCCGAGTACCTCGAGGCCTCGCCCGACCCGGCGCTCAAGAGCCTGATGCTGAACAACAACCCGCGATCGACGGCCGACTGCGTCGCCTACCTGCGCGGGCTCGCCCGCAACACGGCCTACGTCTACCGCGGTGCGCAGATCGACGGCACCCACCCCTTCGAGGAGGCGAAGTTCGCGATCTGGGGCCCCGAGGAGGACACCTCCGCCTACTACCGCTCGCTGCAGCCGCTCACTCTCGGCGTCGACGGAGGCGGCGCCGCAGCGCCGACCGTCGTCACCCCGCTCCCGCCCTCGGGCGTCGACGCCGGTGCCTTCTACAACCTCGTCGACAGCCGCCGCACGGGCCTGCACGACAACCTGCTCTCGATCGACAAGGCCGCCAACAACACGAGCGTCGTCTTCTCGCTCGAGTGGCGAGGCTGGAAGCTCGTCTTCCCGGGCGACGCTGAGCAGGAGAGCTGGCGGATGATGGACGGGCAGGGGGTGCTCGAGCCCGTCCACCTCCTCAAGATCGCCCACCACGGAAGCTGGAACGGGACGCCGCAGGGAGCGATCCTGGACAAGATCCTCCCGACCCCGCCGCCGGACAACCACAAGCGCTACGCCGTCGTCTCGACCTGCCTCGACACCTACAGCGGCGTCCCCGACGCGACGACACTCACCGAGCTTGGCCGCCGGGCCGAGCTCCATTCGACCCTCGACCAAGTCCCCGACGCCGGCCACCTCGACATCGAGCTCGAAGCCTGAAACGAGAGGAGAGAGTCATGCCCCAAGGTCCCAAGGTCTGTATCGACCGCAGCCCGCCGCCTCAGAAGCTCATCGAGGCGGCCGAGCGGGCGATCGAGGAGAACCCCGCCAACATCCCGATCGTCGCCGTCCACCCCGGAATGGGCGTGGCGCCGCCGACGCCCCAGGAGCTCGCGGGCGTCACCGGCAAGAAGTGGCAGAACGGCCGGCGCTTGCGAGTCCGCTTCCTCGACGGCAAACCCTCGGTCCAGCAGCGGGTCGAGGACCACGCCAAGCGCTGGAGCGACTACGCGAACATCACCTTCGAGTTCGGGACCGATCCCGACGCCGAGATCCGGATCACGTTCGAGCAGGAGGGCTCCTGGTCGTACATCGGCACGACCGCGCTCGCGATCGACAAGAACGAGCCGACGATGAACTTCGGCTGGCTCGAGGAGGACACGCCCGACGAGGAGTACGAACGCGTTGTCGTCCACGAGTTCGGCCACGCCCTCTTCTGCATCCACGAGCATCAGAACCCCGTCGCCAACATCCCATGGGACAAGGACGCGGTCTACGCCTACTACATGGGGCCGCCGAACAACTGGACGAAGGAGCAGGTCGACCAGAACCTGTTCGCCCGCTACAGCCAGGACATCACCCAGTTCTCCGCGTTTGACCCGAAGTCGATCATGCTCTACCCGATCCCGAACGAGCACACGATCGGCGACTTCGAGGTCGGCTTCAACACGACGCTCTCCGACACCGACGAGTCGTTCATCGGCACCGTCTACCCACAGGAGCAGCCCGACGTTCACGAGCTCGAGGTCGACGGGCCGGCGGTCGAGGACTCGATCGGCGCCCACGGCGAGGAGGACCGGTTCCAATTCACGGTCGGCGCCGGCGGCAAGCACGTGATCGAGACCGAAGGGCCGACGGATGTCCTGATGGCGCTGCTCGGGCCGGACAACCCGACGCTGCTCGTCGGGCAGGACGACGACAGCGGCAAGGGAGCGAATGCGAAGATCGAGGCCGCGCTCGACAAGGGCACGTACGACGTCATGGTCCGGCACTTCCTGCCGACCGGGACCGGCAACTACAGCGTCTCGGTGCACCGGGTCGCAGGATGAGCACCGCCGACGAGCCGGTCCGCAGGATCCCGGGCGATCCGCCCGACGACCACGCCGAGCCCGGGATCGCGCTCTGCCTCTCGGGCGGCGGCTACCGCGCGATGCTCTTCCACCTGGGCGCACTCTGGCGCCTGAACGAGGCCGGGTACCTGGCGAGGCTCGAGCGGGTCTCGAGCGTCTCCGGCGGATCGATGACGGCGGGCGCGCTCGCGATCGGCTGGCGTCGGCTCGATTTCGACGAGTCCGGAATCGCGCGCGCGTTCGGTCCGGCGCTGGTCGACCCGGTCCGGAAGCTGGCCGGGAAGACGATCGACATCTGGGCGATCATCCTCGGGATCCTGCTGCCGGGCTCGATCGGCGAGTGGTACGCGCGTTCGCTGCGGCGGAACCTGCTCGGCAAGGCGACGCTGCAGGACCTGTCCGACCGACCGCGTTTCGTCGTCAACGCGACCAACCTCCAGTCGGCCGTTCTCTGGCGCTTCTCGAAGCCGTACATGCGCGACTATCGAGTCGGCGAGGTGCAGAGCCCTTCCACCGAGCTCGCGACCGCCGTCGCCGCGTCGGGTGCCTTCCCGCCCCTGCTGTCCCCTGTCCGGCTTCGGCTCGCGGAGGAGAGCTACGTGCCGGGAAGCGGCCAGGATCTCCAGCGTCCGCCGTTCACGACGAAGGTCTTCCTCACCGACGGCGGCGTCTACGACAACCTCGGCCTCGAGACGGCCTGGAAGCGCTACCGCACGATCCTGATCTCGGACGGCGGCGGTCACGTGGGCGGTCAGCCCGACGTCAAGGGGGACTGGATCCACCAGGCCCTGCGCGTCCTCGGCGTGATCGACAGCCAGGTGCGGGCGTTGCGCAAGCGGCAGGCGATCGACGGCTTCAAGCGCGGCGACCGCGACGGGACGTACTGGGGGATTCGCACGAGCATCGCCGACTACGGGCTCCCGGACGCTCTCCCCTGCCCGGCGGACAAGACGCTCGCGCTCGCGCGGACGGCGACCCGCCTCAAGAAGATGGACGGTGCTCTTCAGGAGCGGTTGATCAACTGGGGTTACGCCGTCTGCGACGCGGCTCTGCGGCGGCATGTCGACCCCTCGCTAAAGCCGCCGGCGGGCTTTCCCTATCCGGACGCGGGGGTCGGGTGATGGGGTGGAGCCCGCCGGCGATCGAGGGGGCAGACACGGCCGGCCTCAGCTACGTCGTCGTGGACGAGATCGAGGGGAGCATGGTCGGGCTCGCGGTGTCGGACTGGCCGCAGGTCGACGAGCAGGGGCGGCTGCGGTTCGAATCGAGCCCGGTCCTGCTCGGCGCCGAGCGCGACGCGCTCGAACGTTTCCTCGACAGGCATCGCCAACCGGGCCGCCCGCTGAGGATCGGCGACGTCTTCGCGGTCCGAGCGCGAGCTTCCGAGCTACGGCAGGCCGACGAGGCCGAGCAGCGCCTGGCGCCCGTTCTCGACCCGGAACAGTGGCTCGAGCCGCCCGTCTACGACGTGACCGCCGCCGCGCGCGAGGCGGCGAAGGTGTCCTTCTACAGCGCGGTCGCGCCGGCGCTCGATCCCGAGCAGGCGGCACGCCTCGCGCCGCTCACCGACGAATAAGGGGACCGATGGCTGCGCCGACTCCAGTTCCGAGCGACCGCTTCCGGGCCGGAGACCTTCTGGCGGACTGCTCGGCCGACGATCTCGTCTACTTCCTGCTCAACGTCGGCGACGGCGACGCGCAGCTCGTCGTCCTGCCCGCCGAGCGGGACGGGACGAGGCGCACGCTCGTGGTCGACGTCGGAGCCAGGGGGAAGCTCCCCGCGCTCGTGGAGACGCTCACGGCGTCGGGGCTGCTGTCCGGGCGCGACGACCTGTTCTCGATAGTCGTGGGTACGCACCCACACGAGGACCACATCGCGGGGATGCCCGAGTTCATCGATCGCTTCGGCAGGCTCGTCCGCGAGTACTGGGAGCCGGGCTACTACCACCCGAGCGCCTCGTACATGGAGACCATGCGCGCGCTGGAGGATCATCCGAAGATCCAGCACACGCAGCCGACGAGCGGGCTAACCCGCTTCGTCGGGCCAGTACGCGTGGTCGTGCTCTCGCCCACGATCAGCCTCCGCAACCGCTTCGACAGCTACGGCGTGACGATCAACAACGCCTCCATTGCGCTCAAGGTCGAGTTCCCCGCCTCGCGGGTGGAGCAGCGCGGGCCCGACCGCCATTACCTGCGGCTTCGGCGGACGCAGGCGCTCGTGCTCGGGGCGGATGCGCAGACGCTCTCCTGGGGCCAGGTGATGACCGACTTTGCAGAGCTGCGGCCAAGCGACTCGCCGGTCGCGAAGCAGCTGCGGATGGCGCTCGGGGCCGATCCGCTTCGCGCGCAGGTGTTCAAGGTCCCTCACCACGCTTCCAAGCACGGGGTCAACCTCGAGCTCGTCGAGTTGATCAAGCCGGGGCTGAGCCTGATCTCGTGCGCCGCCGGCGGCGGGCGCTACCACTTCCCCCACACGGTCGCGCAGGAGTCGGTGCGGGAGGCCCTCGAGGCAATCGCGACCACGGGCGCGCCCCACCGGCCCGATCACGAGCTCGGGATCCACTACACCGGGTCCGACGACACCGACGGCAATCCACTCGGGTCGATCGCGGTCGTCATGTCACCAACGGGGCGGAAGCGGAACCTCTGGCGCTTCGGGGACCTGCCCGGCCAGCCGCTCGATCTCGGCCGCGCCCGTCTCTACGCCGGCGGCGATCTCGAGACAAAGCTGTCGACCGAGGAAGCGGCGACGGCGGTTCTGTGACCTCGATCACGCAGCAGCTGCGGCCCTGGGCTCCGGACTCGCTCGCGGGCCAGGACACGGGCGGCTTCTCTTACCTGGTCGTGGACGAGATCGAGGGAGGCGGGGTCGGGCTCTCCGTCTCGAGATGGCCGCAGGTCGATGAGCAAGGACGGTTGCGCTTTCCCTCCCCGCCCGTCCTGCTCGGTGCCGATCGCGCCGCGCTCGAGCGCTTCCTCGCTGAGCATCGCCGCCCGCCCGAGCTCGCCGAGCGGCCACTTCGGATCGGGGACGTCTTCGCCGCTCGCGCCGACGCCGCCCTCCTGCAGCAGGCGGACGACATCGAGGCGCGGCTGGAGCCGGTCCTCGATCCCGAAGCGTGGATCGTGCCGCCCGTCTCCGACATCACGCCAGACGCGCGCGACGCGGCCAAGGTCTCCTTCTACGCCTCTGTCGTGCCGGCGCTCGGGCCGGCGGAAGTCGCGCGGATCCAGGAGCTCGTCGATCGTCCTCCGCCTCCGCCTCCCTCTCCGGCCCCGCCGCCTCCCCCTCCACCGCAGCCGGGCTGGCTGCGGGCCCCTCTGCTGCAGATCGTCGCGGCCGTCGTCGTCTTCGGCGGCGGGCTCGGCGCCGGCGTCGCCGTGAGCGGCGGCGGGAAGACGGTCAGCTCGACTCAGAACGTGACGAACACGGTGATCACCACGCGGACGGACATCACCACGTCGACGGAGTTCACGACCTCGACGAATTTGACGACCTTGACCGAATTCACGACGTCCACCCTCTTCACGACCTCGACCGTCTTTACCACGGTCGAAGTGCCTCCGCCTCCGCCTCCTGTGGGCTAGCCGCGGCTCCAGGTGGCAGACTCCCGCCCCGTCTTCGAACTAGGGAGGAGCCATGGCAGTCGTCGACGAGAGCGCGCTCGAGGAGAACTTTCTGGGTGAGTTGATCCGGCCGGGGGACGCGAACTACGACAGGGCCCGCTCGATCTCCAACGCGATGTTCGACCGCAGGCCGGCGTTCATCGCCCGCTGCACCGGCGTCGCCGACGTGATCGAGGCAGTCCGGTTCGCGCGTGACGCCGACCTCGCCGTCGCGGTTCGCAGTGGTGGGCATTCGGTCGCCGGCTACGGCGTCTGCGACGACGGGATCGTGATCGATCTCTCGCCGATGAGGGGCGTGCGAGTCGACCCGGGCACCAGGACCGCCCGCGCGCAGGCCGGGCTCACCTGGGGCCAGTTCGACCGCGAGACTCAGGCGTTCGGGCTCGCGACGACCGGCGGCCGGGTCACGACCACCGGGATCGCCGGCCTGACGCTCGGAAGCGGGAGCGGCTGGCTCGAGAGCAAGTTCGGGCTCGTGGCGGACAACCTGCTCTCGGTCGACATCGTCACCGCCGACGGGCAGGTGCTGACGGCGAGCGAGGACGAGAACCCCGAGCTCTTCTGGGGCCTCCGCGGAGGCGGCGGCAACTTCGGCATCGCCACCTCGTTCGACTACCGCCTGCACCAGCTCGGGCCGATCGTGGTCGGCCTCGACACCGGCTTCCGCTTCAAGGTGGCCGGCATCGACCGCACGAACAACGCGTCGTGGTTCTACGCGGGGCCGGGCACGTCCGAGGAGCGCGCGATGAAGCAGGCGCTCCACAAGGGGGACGCGAGCGACCTGAATGTCTACTCGACCACGGCAGGCCCGTATCTCGGGTGGGCCTACTTCCCTTCCACCTACAAGACGAAGCCGTGGATCGACGGGCTCGTGATCGACTGGGCGTCGATGCTGCACACGTCAACCGCGTACGTGGGCAGGTACGACCTCGGCAAGACGGGCACCCACGAGTCGGGTCACTGGTTCGGCCTCTACCACGTGTTCCAGGGCGGGTGCAACCACTGGGGCGACTACGTCGACGACACGCCGCCGCAGCTGATCGCGACCCGCGGCTGCCCGGAGGGGCAGGACAGCTGCTCCGAGCCGAGTCTCGACTCGATCCACAACTACATGGACTACTCGTACGACTCCTGTTACAACCAGTTCACCGCCGGCCAGGCGGCGCGGGAGGATGTCCCGTTCGCCGTGGAACTTCGTGACGGCGGTCCCGGTGTGATGGTCAGGCGGGGGTCAGCGTAACGGCCTCCTTGGTCGTGGTCTGAA
>CAJDTX010000061.1_pt1 | contig 18932 bp, 17 predicted proteins | sample 7390491 | NCBI WGS metagenome assembly CAJDTX01 (sample SAMEA7055669, study PRJEB34461) | soil metagenome | biome: terrestrial ecosystem; feature: Peninsula; material: soil | place: Antarctica | collected 2016
ATTATTACTGACGACACACGACACCAACGAAAAGGTCGAAACCCCAGCAACGACAACGATCTCGCCCCCTCAGCACCGCTTTATTGCGGGGAACTTCGGCCTAGCAGGGACCCGCGCAGCCGGTGAAGGGCGGAGCCCGGCTTTGCCGGAGCGCAGCCCGAGCAACTGCACCGGACCCGGCTACCGCTTAAGAAGGGGGCTCATGGGGAAACCTGGTTTCCCCCATGCAAGCAAGAGTGCAGAGCCGTCAGGCTCTGTACTCGTAGCGAATCTTGCCCTGGGCAGTTTCCTCCAGGGCCATCGTCAGGTAGTTCTTCGAGCGCGACTCCACGAGCGGCGGAGGGAAGTCGTCGAACGTCCCCTCGCCGAGCTGGTGGTGGTAGTTGTTGATCTGCCGAGCGCGCTTCGCGGCGACGATCACGAGCGCGTAGCGCGAATCGACATTCTCGAGCAGCTCATCGATGCGTGGATGGATCACGCGGACATGGTAGCTGTCGCGAGCCTATGGGCCATCTAAACCCGGTCGAGCACCTGCTCAACGATGCCGGCGAGCTCGTCCGCCGCTCGCTCGACCTCGTCGTTAACGATCACGTGGTCGAACTCCCCCGCCTGCTTGCGTTGCTCGCGCGCAAGCCTCAGGCGGTCCTCGACCTCGCCGGAGCTCTCCGTGGCGCGGTCGCGCAAGCGGCGCTCGAGCTCGGAGAAGGTCGGAGCATCAACGAACACGGTCACGCTTCCCGGGACGGTGTCGCGGACCCTGAGCGCCCCTTCGATCTCGAGATCGAGCAGCGGAACCTTCCCCGCGTCCCGGATCCGGTCGATCTCGGACCGAAGAGTCCCGTAGCGGTTGCCCGACACGTACGTGACCCACTCGAGGAAGTCGCCGTTCCGGACGCCGCGCTCGAACTCCTCGTCGGTGACGAACCAGTACTCCCGTCCGTCCTGCTCGGTCACCCGTCGCGCTCGTGTCGTTGCCGAGACCGCGAGCTCGAGCACGGGGATCCGCTCGAGGACGACCCGCTCGAGCGTCCCTTTCCCCGCTCCGGAAGGCCCCGTGACGACGATGACAGGCGTGGAGGTTCCCGACACGTCGGGAAAGACTAGAGGGGTCGGAACGCCTTAGCGGTGTAGGAGACCGATCAGCTCAGTGCGCTGGCGCTCTGAGAGGCCGCCCACGGTCTTCGACTGGCTGATCCGGCACTGGTTCAGAAAGCGGGCGGCCTTGACCCGTCCGAACTTCGGAACCGCGAGCAGCATGTCGAAAACCTTCGCCGTCGAGACGTACTCGGGCGGGCTCGAAAGGATCTTCTCGATCTTCACTCGACCGTCCTTCAAGTCCTTCTTGAGCTTCGCCCTCCTAACCCTGATGTCGTTCGCGCGCTTGAGCGCGTCCATCCTCTGATCGAGGGATCGCTGCGGAGCCTTCACCGGGGCCTTGGTGACCATGGCGCCGGATAGTAACTTGCTTCAGCCGCGCGCGCAAAGACCTTGAATTATCCTGCTTTGCAGGCGTTCTATGCTCGCGAAGTCTCAACCTCGGGTTGACGGTTCTGCGGTTCATGCGACATTCCACGGACATCGTCCACCCGAGAGCGGCCGAGAGCCGCGATCTCGGCAGCGAGTTCCTCGCGGATCCGTCCAGGAGCGTGCGGATCGGTGAACAGGGCAGTTCCGAGCGCGACATCGCTCGCTCCCGCGGCGACGAAATCGAGCACGTCTCGGCCGCTCTGGATCCCCCCCATCCCGACGATCGGCACCTTCACCGCGCGGTAGCAGGAGTAGACGGCCGCGAGCGCGATCGGCTTCAGCGCAGGGCCCGAATAGCCACCGACCGCGGGGCCGAGCACAGGCGCCAGAGTGCGCTCGTCCAGGGACAGTCCCCGGATCGTGTTCACGAGCGAGAGGCCGTCGGCCCCCGCGCTCTCGGCGGCACGCGCGACCTCGGCAATGTCGGGCACGGCCGGCGAGAGCTTCGCGTACAGCGGCTTCGTCGTGGTCGCGCGAGCTGCGGCGACGATCTCGGCCGCGCTCTCCGCAGCCGCCTCCACGTTGGGACAGGAGACGTTCAGCTCCACGACCTCGACCTCCTGCCGCCCGTCGAGCCGGGCGCACAGGTCCGCATAGTGGGGAGCCTCGAATCCCCCCACCGAGACCCAGAGGGGAACTCCGAGCTCCGTGAGCTGCGGGAGCTTCTCGGCGAGAAAGGCGTCGATCCCCGGGTTGGCGAGCCCGATCGAGTTCAGCATCCCCGATTCGGTCTCGGCGATCCGGACGGGCGCGTTTCCCTCGCGCGGAAGCGGCGTGACCGTCTTCGAGACGAAGGCATCGAGAGAGCCGGCGACCTCGGGCGCGGTCAGCGCATCCAGGCATCCGGAAGCGTTCAGGATCCTCAAACGCGCACGCCTTCCCGGACTCGGCCCTGCAGAACCGGGCCCTCGATGCAGAGGCGCTTGAGCTCGCCGTCGATTTCGACCGCGCAGCCGTAGCAGGCGCCGTAGCCGCACGCCATCGGGGCCTCCCATGCGAGCTGCGCCTCCGGCTCGAGCGCACGCACGGCCTCGAGCATCGGCTCGGGGCCGCAGGCGAGAACCTCGTAACGGCCGGGCGGAATCCGCTCCGTGACGAAGGTCGGCTCGATCACGACCTCGGCGTTGGGCACGAGCGCCGCTGCCTCTGCGTGCCATTCGCTCCGGAACCCGAGCAGCGCAGGCGGCTGGCCGAGCACCTCGGACAGGTACGGGAACGGGGCCATGCCGATGCCGCCTCCGACGAGCAGCGGGCGATCGACGTCGAGCCGGAAGCCGTTTCCGAGCGGGCCCAGCACCGCGATCTCCTCGCCCGCCGATACCGAGGCGAGCGCCCGCGTTCCCGGTCCGATCGGGTCGATCAGGAACGCCAGCTCCCCGTCAGGAGCCGCGCAGAGGCTCATCGGCCGGGGAAGCAGCCGCCCGGACGGCTGGAGCATGAAGAACTGCCCCGGGATGCCGGGCTCGAGCCCGCCGCGCTCGAGCCGAAGCAACGTGTACGGCCCGACCGGCTCGACCCCGGCGACCCTAAGCCGTTCGCGCCTAAGCAAGGACATGTCTTGCGTTCTTGGATACACAAGCCTTCGCGGCCGGAGCCGGGCTTTGCCCGGCGGGAGGCCAAGTGCGGGTCCTCTTGCCACCGACATGAAGGAGGGGGTTCACGGGGGAACCATGGGTTCCTCCGTGCCGACTAAGCGATTCGCGCCTCTGCACCGTGTCGCTCCTGCAATGAGAGGGCGTTCTCGCTGCGGGCGTTGGCGATCGCGTGCACCGCCGCCGCTGCTCCGGACAGAGTCGTAATACAGGGGACTCGTGCGGCGAGCGCCGCCTCCCGGATCCGATACCCGTCCGTGCGCGCCCCCGAGCCCTGAGGCGTGTTCACGACCAGATCGCAGCGGCCGCGCCGGATCAGGTCGACGACCGTCGAGCTCTCGCCCTGCTCGGACACCTTGCGGACCCGCTCGACGGCGAGCCCTGCCGCCGCCAGGGCTTTCGCCGTCCCACCCGTCGCGAGCAGCTGGAAGCCGAGACCGGCCAGCGCGGCTGCGACCGGAACCGCTGCCGGCTTGTCGGCGTCCCGGACGGACAGGAACACGGTGCCCTCGGTCGGAAGCGGACGGCCCGCGGCGCGCTCCGCCTTGGCGAAGGCGGTCGGGAAGTCGGCGGCCGTCGCCATTACTTCTCCGGTCGAGCGCATCTCCGGGCCGAGCACAGGGTCGCTTCCGGGGAACCGCGCGAAGGGCAGCACCGCAGCCTTGACGGAGACGTGCGCCGGGCGGAGGGACTGGCCTTCGGGTAGCTGCAGATCGGCGAGCATCGCGCCCGCTGCGAGCCGGCATGCGGCCTCGACGAGGTTCACGCCGATCGCCTTGCTCGCGAACGGAATGGTGCGTGAGGCGCGGGGGTTGACCGAGCGCCTGCCCCAGGCGGCGTACGACCTCGTCGATCTCCGCGGACTCCGCAGCGCCGAGCGAAGGCGGCGGCAGGACGCAAGCCGAGTCGCCGGAGTGCACGCCCGCCTCCTCGACGTGCTGCATCACGGCAGCCACGTAGGTCTCCTCGCCGTCCGAGAGCGCGTCGACGTCGATCTCGACGGCGTTCTCGAGGAAGCGGTCGACGAGCACCCGTCCGTGCGCCTGCTCCATCGCCGCCTCCACGTCCCCGGGCCGGTAACAGACCCGCATCGCGCGTCCGCCGAGGACGTACGAGGGACGCACCAGAACCGGATACCCGACACGGTCGGCGACCGCCACTGCCTCTTCCGCGCTCTCGACGATCCCCCATTCCGGGCAGCGGATGCCGAGCCGCTCGAGCAGGGCCGCAAAGCGCTCCCGGTCTTCTGCCAGGTCGATCGCCTCGTAGGGCGTCCCGAGAATCCGCCAACCCGCCCGCTCGATGTCCCGCGCCAGCTTGAGAGGAGTCTGACCCCCGAATTGGATCACGACGCCCTCGGGCCGCTCGCGCTCGCAGATCGCGAGCACTTCCTCGACGCCGAGCGGCTCGAAGTAGAGCCGGTCAGAGGTGTCGTAGTCGGTCGAGACCGTCTCCGGGTTGCAGTTGACCATCACCGCTTCGTACCCGAGCTCGCGGAAGCTCCGGGCCGCGTGGACGCAGCAGTAGTCGAACTCGATCCCCTGTCCGATCCTGTTCGGCCCCGACCCGAGGATCACGACGGAGCGGCCGGGCTCTCCGACCTCGTCGGCCTCGCCCCAGGCGGAGTAGAAGTAGTTCGAGCCGGCCTCGACCTCGCCGGCGCAGGAGTCCACGCGCCGGTAGGCCGGACGGACGCCCCAGGCCCGCCGCCTCGCGCGCGCTACCTCTTCCGTCGTGCCACACGCGGCCGCGACGTCGGCGTCCGAGAGCCCGAGCCGCTTGAGCCGGAGCCAGTCGTCGCTGACGAGATCGTCGATTTGTGTTTTTAAACGCAAGGCGCTGTGGGCGCGCTGGAGCTCGGCGAGGAACCAGGGATGCAGGCCCGGGGGGAGGTCGTCCAGGTCGCGCCAGGCGGTCGAGGCGCCGTCGTCGAGCTCGCGCGAGCGCATCGCCTTCAGGAACGCCTCGAGGAAGCTGCGGCCGATCCCCATCGCCTCTCCGACCGACTTCATCTGGGTGCCAAGCGTCGTATCCGCGCCGGGGAACTTCTCGAATGCGAATCGGGGGAACTTGACGACCACGTAGTCGAGCGTGGGCTCGAAGCTGGCGGGCGTCGTCTTCGTCAGGTCGTTCGGGATCTCGTCCAGCGTGTAGCCGACGGCCAGCTTCGCGGCCACCTTCGCGATCGGGTAGCCGGTCGCCTTCGAGGCGAGCGCGGACGACCTCGAAACCCGGGGGTTCATCTCGATCACGCGCAGGTCGCCGCTGGAGCGGTCGCGGGCGAACTGGATGTTGGAGCCGCCCGTCTCGACGCCGACCGCGCGGATCACCGCCGCGGCTGCGTCCCGCAACTCCTGGTACTCCTCGTCGGCGAGGGTCATCTGCGGCGCGACAGTGACCGAGTCGCCGGTGTGCACGCCCATCGGGTCGAGGTTCTCGATCGAGCAGACCACGACGACGTTGTCGAGCCGGTCGCGCATCACCTCGAGCTCGAACTCGTCCCAGCCGAGCAGCGATTCCTCAACGAGGACCTGGCCCACCGGGCTCTCCCGAAGCGCCCTTTCGAGCAGTCGGTGGAGCTCGGCCTCCGAGCGCGCTGTTCCACCGCCGTGGCCACCTAGGGTGAAGGCGGGGCGGAGGATGACCGGGAAGGTGAGATCGGAGGGAATCTCGTCCAGCGACGTCACGATCGTCGACTCCGGCACCCTGAGGCCCGTGGACCACACCGTCTCCCGGAAGAGCTCGCGGTCCTCGGCCCGGCGGATCGCCTCGAGACCGGCCCCGATCAACTCGACGCCGAGCTCGTCGAGGATGCCTTCCTCGCCCAGCTGAAGCGCGAGGTTGAGAGCCGTCTGGCCGCCCATCGTCGGCAGGAGGGCGTCCGGGCGCTCCCGCTCGAGGACGCCGGCGATTCCGTCCAGGTCGAGCGGCTCGACATAGGTGCGGTCGGCGAAGCCCGGGTCGGTCATGATCGTGGCCGGGTTCGAGTTGATCACGATCGTCGAGAACCCGTCCTCGCGCAGCACCTTGAGGGCCTGCGAGCCGGCGTAATCGAACTCGCACGCCTGTCCGATCACGATCGGCCCCGAGCCGATCAGGCAGATCGAGTCGAGGTCAGGCCGCCTTGGCAACCGAGATCTCCTCGACCCATCCGGACAGAAGCGGCCAGGCATCGTGCGGGCCAGGGCCCGCCTCGGGATGGAACTGCACCGAGCGCGCGCGAAGCTCGCGGAAGTCGAGCCCCTCGACGGTCCCGTCGTACAGCGAGACGTGGGTCGCTTCCTGGGCGTCGCTCGCCGCAACCGCAAACCCGTGGTTCTGGCTCGTGACCAGCACCCGGCCGCTGCGGCGGTCGAGCACGGGGTGATTCGCGCCTCGGTGCCCGAACTTGAGCTTGAAGGTGCGCTGGCCGGTCGCGAGCGCGAGCAGCTGGTGCCCGAGGCAGATCCCGAGCACCGGCACCTTCCCGAGCAACGCCCGCACCGTCGCGATCTCGCTCTCGAGCGGCTCGGGATCGCCGGGGCCGTTCGAGAGCACGACACCCTGGTAGCCGGCGAGCTGCTCTGCGCCTACGTCGTGGGGAAAGACGGTGACGGCGGCTCCGGCAGAGGTGAGACGGTTCAAGATCGAGCGCTTGCAGCCGTAGTCGACGACGGCGACCCTCGCCTTTCCGCCGTCGGCGACGGTGTACGGCTCCGGCGTCGAAACGTCCCGAACGAGAGCGCGTCCTCCCATCTCGGGCTGAGCCCGGACCGCGTCGAGCGCCTCGTCCAGCGCGCAGTCACCGATCACGGCCGCAGCCCGCATCGCCCCGCGTTCGCGGAGGTGGAGCACGAGCGAGCGCGTGTCGATGCCCGAGAGAGCCGGAATCGAGCGCTCGACGAGCCAGTCCGTCCACGCGGGCCCGCGGGCCTCGCGCATCACGACGGCCCGGGCGAACACCTGCTTCGATTCCGAGCGCCGGGGGGCGACGCCGTAGTTGCCGACCATGGGGGCTGTGAAGCAGACGATCTGCTCGGCGTAGCTCGGGTCGGTGACGACCTCCTGGTAGCCGGTCATCGCCGTCGTGAACACCGCCTCGCCGAAGGCAAAGCCCTCGGCGCCCACCGACTCGCCGCGGAAGACGGTCCCGTCCTCGAGCGCGAGGAAGCCGTTCACGAGCTCGCCTCCATGGGGCGCCGCTGGCGGTGCGGGGCCGGAGGGGACAGTATGAGCAATACGGCCCCGGAGAGCACCGTGCCGCCAGCGGCGTCAGGCGGCGGCAGAGCCGGGCTCTGCCCGGCGGGAGCCGTCGCCGGCCAGGGACGCGAGATCATCCTTCGTGAACCACCCGGCCGTCGGCGACGGTCATCCGCACCTGCCCCTGCAGCTTCTTGCCGAGCAGCCACGAGTTCGTGGAGCGCGACCGAAACGCCTCCTCCGTAACGAGCCAGGCGCCGGCGGTATCGAGCAGGACGAGGTTCGCCGGCGCACCAACCTCGATCTTGGGCGGAGTCATGCCGTAGACCCGCGCGGGCCCCGCCGACATCCGCTCGATCAGCGTCTCGAGCGGGAGCAGGCCGGGGACGACGAGGTTCGTGTAGAGCGAGGCGAAGGCGGTCTCGAGGCCGGTGACGCCGAAAGGCGCCGCCTCGAAGGGAACCTCCTTCTCGTGCCGCGCGTGCGGCGCGTGGTCGGTCGCGATCGCACCGATTGTCCCGTCCTTGAGCGCTTCGATCAGTGCGGTGCGGTCGTCCGCGCTCCGGAGCGGCGGGTTCATCTTCACATTCGAGTCCAGCGAGCGGACGGCTTCGTCCGTCAGACAGAGGTGGTGCGGGGTGACCTCCGCCGTCGCTTCGACTCCCGCCTCGAGGGCAGCCTGCACCGCTTCGACCGACTCGCGCGCCGACAGATGCAGGATGTGCAGGGGCCGATCCTCGTAGGCCGCGAGCGCCAGGTCTCGTTCGACCATCACGCTCTCGGCGACGGACGGGTAGCCGGTGAAGCCCAGCTCCGCGGACACCGCTCCTTCGTGCATCTGGCCGCCGCGGGACAGCGTCGGCTCCTCGCAGTGCAGCGCGAGCCGCAGCCGGGCGACGGCGCTGTACTGGAGCGCCCGCCGCATCAGCCCGGGCGTTGCGACGGGGACGCCGTCGTCCGAGAAGGCAGCGGCGCCGGCGTCTGCGAGCTCCCCCATCTCGGTCAGCTCGCCGCCCTGCTGGCCCTTCGTGATCGCGGCGAGGAACCCGAGCGGCACCTCAGCTTCGGTCCGAGCCGCCTCGACCAGGGCCCCGAGCACCGCGGCCGAGTCGACGACCGGCTCCGTGTTCGGCATGGCGAAGATGGCGCAGAACCCACCCGCTGCGGCGGCTTTCGTCCCCGACTCGATCGTCTCCTCGTCCTCGCGGCCGGGCGTGCGCAGATGGACGTGCGGGTCGACAAAGGCGGGAGCGAGCAGCAGCCCGCCGCCTTCGACGACGCGGTGCCCGTTCGGATGCAGGACGGTGCCGACCTCGGCAATCACCCCGTCGTCCACCCGCACGTCGAGGACGTCGTCCAGTCCCGTCGCCGGGTCGAGCACGCGGGCTCCCTTGACGACGAGGCTCTCCTTGGGCGCGGTCTTGGCGAACAGCATCACGCCACCTCCGTGATCGCGGGCTCCTGAACCCCGACCGGCCCGTGGGTGAGCAGGTCGTACAGAACGGCCATCCGCGTCACCAGCCCGGCGCGCACCTGCACCTCGATCAGCGCGTCCTCGTGGTCGGCGACCCGCGGATCGATCTCGACGCCGCGGTTCATCGGGCCCGGATGCATCACCTTCTGGCCGGGCCGCAGCCGCTCGGGCGTCACGCCCCAGCGGGCGCTGTACTCGCGCAGGCTCGGAACGTAGTTCGCGCCTTCGAGCATCCGCTCCCGCTGCATGCGCAGGACGTAGACGATGTCGGCGGCTGCGATCGACCGGATGTCGGTCGAGATCTCGCAGCCCATCGCGTCGATCCCGCGCGGGATCAGCGAGGGCGGGCCGACGAGCGTCACCCGCGCGCCGAGCAGCGTCAGCGCCTGGATGTTGGAGCGGGCGACCCGAGAGTGGAGGACGTCGCCGACGATCGCGACGTGCAGGCCTTCGATCTTCCCGAACTCCTCCTGGATCGTGAACAGGTCGAGCAGCGCCTGGGTCGGATGCTGGTGCTTGCCGTCGCCCGCGTTGACGATGTGCGCGTTGGTATAGCGGGCGACGAACTCGGGTGCGCCGATCTGCGGGTGGCGGATCACGATCACGTCCGGGTCGTAGGCGCCGAGCGTGAGCGCGGTGTCCTTGAGCGACTCGCCCTTGTCGACCGAGGAGCCCGCCGCCTTGATCGAGATCGTGTCGGCGGACAGCCTCTTCGCCGCGAGCTCGAAGCTCGATGACGTGCGGGTCGAGGACTCGTAGAACATGTTGACGATCGTCCGGCCCCGCAGCGTTGGCAGCTTCTTCACCTCCCGCTCGAGCGAGCGCGCGAAGCTGCGCGCCGTCCCGAGCAGGCGGTCGACGTCCTCCTTGCTCAGATCGCCGATCGAGATCAGGTGCCGCCGAGGTGGCGGCGCGGGCGGACGGAGGTCCTCCCGCATGATGCGGATGTCAGCCATCGTGAGCCTCCCGGTGACATTGGTGGATGGATGGGTCGCGAGTACCAAGCCAGGCAAGGACGCAGGGAGCGTTCGGGCTAGTCAGCCCGGACGCGACTGAGGACGCCGCCTGGCGCCGCGTAATCGCGACCCAGCCGCCGCCGAATGTTGCCGGGTGGCTCACAACTCCTCTTCACGGGCAGGGATCAACAGAACTCGGTCGACCTCGTCGACCTCGACGAGCTGCACCTGGATGCGCTCGTCGCGCGCGGTCGGGAGGTTCTTTCCGACGTAGTCGGGTCGGATCGGAAGCTCGCGGTGGCCGCGGTCGGCGAGACAGGCGAGCTGGACGCGAGCGGGGCGTCCGTAGTCGAAGAGCGCGTCGATGGCAGCCCGGATCGTGCGGCCCGTGTAGAGGACGTCGTCCACGAGGATGCAGGTGCGCCCCTCGAGCGAGAACTCGAGCTTGCTGTCGCGCACGACCGGTTGCGAGTGGAGCGGGGCCTCTCCCCCGCTTCCGACGTGGACGTCGTCCCGGTAGAAGGTGATGTCGAGTGTCCCGAGTGCGAGCTCGACGCCGGCGCGCTCGGCGATCAGCCGGCGGAGCCGCTGGGCGATCGGGACGCCCCGAGTGTGGATCCCGACGAGCGCGGTTCGCTCGATCTCGGGATTGCGCTCGATGATCTCGTGCGCGATGCGAACGAGCGTGCGCTCAATCGCCTCCGCGTCGAGAACGACCTTCGCGGCCGACAAGCGGGCCGAAGTCAGTACGCTACAGAGGTAGAAAGCCTCAGGCGGGCGGCGTGCTTCATTTGCGACTCCTTCTCGGCCTCACTGGACCGGTTTAAAGGGGTATGGTTGGCGAGAGTGTAGCGGGTTGGGCGGACGGGCCGCTAACGCGAGGCCCGCGCCACGGCGTGCGCGACGACTTCGTCGGCGAGGTCCTCCGGCACGTCGTAGACAGCGCACACGAGCCGCTCGACGTCCTCGACGAGGCGTCGGCCTTCTTCTAGCAGGCCCGAAACGAGCTCGCGAGTCTCCCTTACGCCCTGAGCGAAGGCACCGAGATCCTTTGGCAAGAGGGTGTCGCGGACGCGCTCGTCAGCCTTCCCCCCGAGGATTTTCTCGAGCAGATCGAGTCGCGCCGGGTCGCCCGTGATGCGGCCGATCTCCTTTCTCCCTCGCATCAGCGCGAGCACGTTCTTGCTCGCGCGGGCCGGCTTGCTCCGTGCGGACACGTAGAGGCCAACGTCGAGATCCGGGTCAAGTCGGACGGAGATCGTCTCCTTAGACGGCAGCCCCTCGACGAGCTTGGGTTCGTCGATCTCAACGGGCCCGGCCTTCCAAGGATCCTTGACGATCCGCCCGAGATCCGCCACCACCGCTCGGTGGGACAACAGCGCACGCCGGTTCGCGGCGATCTGCGGGACGAGGTCGGCAATCTGGTCGGCGCGCGGATCGCCGTCCGGACGGCGATAGGGCATCTCCCCCATCGGTTTGGGTTCGTAATCCCGCCAGATGTCTCGCGGCCGACGGCCGCGGAGCGCATACCAGAGATCCAGAAGCTCGCTGTTGAGCAGCCCACAAAGGTAGGCAACGGGGCCTTCTGTCTCTCGAGCAACGACGACGCACATGCGCCCGCTGGGACTCCACACGCCAGCCTCATCTAGAGCGAAACGGCCCCGGTCAGTTCTGTGTAAAGCAATGACTTTGGGCGCTTCGAGATCTCGACGTTTTCGAGGCCAGCAAGTCTCCCACCAACTGCGTCGGGGATTCCGAACAAACTCTGCCCGCGCAGCAAGCAGCAGCCGCCAGCGCTCGACAGCTGCGAGGACGGATGCGGACGGTGGGTTGTCTCGCGTCAGCCAAACGAGATTGACGTAGTTTTCCTCGTCGAGCGCGCCATAAAGCACCGCCTCCGGTTCTGGGCTCCTTACGAGCGAATCGGAGCTGGCCCACGGAGCCTCGCTCTCAGAGCCGGGCGGCAAAGCGTAGATCGGCTCACCGATCGTCGCTCTTTCGGCCTCGACCCGGCGACGAACCTCAGGCGTAAGGCGACTCATGATCTTTCGTGAATATGCGTCGGCTCCGGTCTGGATTCCGAGGAAGACCTTCCATGACCCGTTTAGTGGCTCGACTGGTTTAGTCGCGTCGTCAAGGAGAGCTTGAAGATGCGCGACGACGCGCGTCGAGACGTCATCGGCAGCTTGTTTGACGGGCCAAGCATGCTCGGCGCGCAGCGAGACCTGCGGAACCCCGTGGACATGTATCCCGCCCTTTCGTCCCGCCTTTCCGCGCGCCCGGCGAGCCATCTCCTCGAGCAGCTCGTGCCGGTCTGACGGAGCTTCACGCTCGTCCTCGAGCGCAACGACGCGGAGCTTGTGGTTCTTCCGGGCGCGTCCCTTCCTAGCGATGAGGATCGCGCTCTCGACGGTCGGGGTCGGCGCCGAACCCTCCGTCGCGAACAACCGGTAGCTCCCAAACAGAAAGAGCATCTCGAGCGTCAGTTCGGACGCAAGCTTCTCGCGCAGAAAGTCTGCCGCGCCGGCATTCATCCACCCCGCGGGCGTGATCACGCAGAGGCGGCCACCGGGCGCGAGCTTCTCGACCGCGAGCCAGAGGAAGTAGTACGCATAGTCGGTCTTGCCTCGGTAGATCCCGCGCCATGCGGGAATGGCGCGTAGCCGGTCGAATAGCGGCTTGTTGTTCGCCTCCGCGACGTACGGCGGATTGCCCACGACGAGGTCGAAGAAGTCGTCGCTCGACAGACGCTCGCGGTATGCCGTCAGCTTGGCGCCGTCGAGGGGAACGAGGCCATAGCGCTCATCTGCGACGGGCTCGGCCTTGTCGGCGCGTAGCGCCGGATCGAACTCCTCGAGGCTGCGCTCACCACTTTTCGCGCTCAGGGTGTCGACCGGCAGGACGCCCAGCGCGCCGAACGGCGGCACGCGGTCCTGGAGGGCCTGCAGCGGTCCTAGCAGTCTCGAGACCTGCAGCAGCAGGTTGATCTCCGTGAGGTAATACGGAAATGGGCTGATCTCCCCACCGGTGAAGCCGGTGACGATCGCACGGAGCGCCTCGTGGAGATCCCGCGGATCTCCTCTGTCGGCGTCAACTTCATCGATGATCCGACGGGCCGCCTCGACCAGGAAGCCTCCGGACCCGGTCGCGAAGTCGAGAATGTGACGCGGTTTCCGCTCTCCACCCTCGACGCGGAAGATGCGCTCGGCCCCGGCGAATCCCGCTTGATCGAGCATGAACCGGACGACATCGCGGGGCGTGAAGAACTGACCGAGCCGGTCCCTGTCGATCTCTTCGACATAGCTTTCGTACAGGCCACCCAACACGTCGGCGTCGAGTTTTCCGAGAGGTTCTGAGGCCAACGTGTAGAGAACGTCCACGAGCACGCCTTCGGAAGGCTGATACCAGTCGTAGTTGTTCTCGCGTCCAAAGAGCCACGGGTAGAGCCGGCTGCCGTGGGCGAACGCCTCCTCCAAGACCCTACGGGCGTTCTGCCCGAGCTGCTCGTACCAGTCGTGGAAACCACCGTCGTAGAGATAGGACTCGACGAATTGGACGTCCTCCCAGGCTCGGTACAGCAGGATGCGCGCCAGCGCGAGGTGAGCCACTCGGATGAGGAACTGCCGCCATACGGCCGCCGGGACGTCGGATGCCGACCGCCAATCCGCGACAGACTTCGGAAGCCGGTCCGGGTCCGTCCCGGGGGCAATCTCGAGGGCGAGGAGCTCCAGCTCTTCGAGGAGCTTCCGCTCCCGACCGGGATCGAAGGACAGAAAGCGCTCGAGCTCTGTCATCTGCGCGCTCGCGTCGTCGGCGAGCTCTGCGGCCAGGCGGCGGAGTCGCTCGACGAGCGCCTCCACGTCGATCGCGAATGTCTCCCCCGCCGCGAAGCGGCTGGCCCAGTCCCGCTGTTCAGAGAGATGCTTGACCTTCTGCTCGAGGGTCGCCTCGCGGTAGTGAAAAAGAGCGACAAAGCGATGGAGGCGCTCGATCTCGTCTCCGGGAAGTGCTTCGCCTCGAGCGACGCGCCAGAGAGGAAGAACCGGGAAGGAGAGGCTCCGCTCGTAGCCCTCCGCCCCGCTTCGATACACGCGCAATTCCTTGAGGCTGAACAGAACCCCGTATGTCAGCCTGCGCTGATCCATGTAACCGCGGATCTGACGCTCGTGCCGAGCCAGGTTCTCGTTGGAGGCTTTGGCGTCGAGAACGAACGGGTGGGCGATGAGATCGACCGGTGTGAAGTCAGGTTTGCGGCCAGACTTTCCCAACTGCTCGACGTAGGCGCCGCGCGGAAACCCGAGCACTCGCTCGATGATCGCTCGGAAGATCGGTTCGGTCAGACTCTCTTCGTCGCCGGCAGTACCGGCGGCCGCGAGATATTCGCCAAGATCTCCCGCGCCTCGGAGCATGCGGAAGATGCCGACGTAGTCGTCGATCGCTTGTTCGACAGCAACCAGCTGCTTCTCCCGGCCAGACTCCCTTGACTGTTCAGCCATCCGCTACAGAGCTGTTTCGTTCGCGTGACATGTCCGACCGGCGCGCCGACTACGATCCGCTTCGTGACGGCTCAGTCTGCAATCCAGCCCGCCCACACGCTCTCGTCCGAGGAGTTCGACGCCGTTGTCGCAGCTGCGACCTGGTATGCGAAGTACCACGCCCGCATGATCGCGGAACTCGCGGACGATGAGTCCGCGCTCGCCGTCGTGAGGAGAGAGCGCTACCAGCACCTTCATCATGGCCTCACCAAGCTCGGCGTGCGTCTCCACCGGCCGGCGGGCATCAATGCCCTCCCCTAGCGATTAGCGACGGCCACGAGCCACTCCTGGACGTGGTCGATCGACTCCGGGAGCTCACGCTCGGCGCGCTCGAGCCCGGCCTGGTACTCGTCCTCGCCGATCAGCTGGAAGGTCGAGATGTGCCGCCCGCGGACGCGTTCCAGCACCGTCGAGCGCGACAGCGCGTCACGCTGGGTGAACCGCATGAAGCGAGTGGACGCAAAGCCCGCGGCTCCCAGCTCCTGTTCGAGCACTGCCGCCGTCGGGAACCGGGCTGCGTCGATCTTGCGGATCGAGGGGAAGAAGCGATTCAGGTAGTAGCTGTCGAAGTGGGCCGGATCGAACGTCCCGAGCGCGAGCGCGCCTCCCGGCTGAAGCACGCGCACGATCTCCGCGAACACCTTCGGCCGGTCGACGTGGTGGACGACGAGGCTCATGACGACCCGCTCGAACCAGCCCTCCTTGAATTTCAGGCTCTCGGCGGCCCCGACCCGTAGTGCGACGCCCGCGGGCACCCGTTCGCGCGCCACCTCGATCATCTCCGGGGACACGTCGATGCCCCAGACCTTGCAGCCGTGGCGCTCGGCGAGCGCAACGGCGAGCGCGCCCGTACCACAACCGACGTCGAGCACGCGGCGCCCGCGAAGATCTCCTTCGCGGACGATGACCTCGACGAAGTCCCACCACAGCTCGCCCGAGTCGCGCAGCTCGTCGTAGCGGCGCGCGAGCGGCCCGAAATCGGTCTCAGGCGTCAGAGATCAGTTCGTCCGGCTCGGTCATCGCCTCGATCGCCTCCTGGGCGGCCTCGAGAGACGACTCCTCGACGAGCACCTTCTGAGGAGCATCTTCATTTGCGCTCGGATGGTGCTCGACGGCGGTCTCGAGCGCAGCCTCGATGCCGGCCTCGCGCAGGATGGTCTGGATCTCCTCGGCCTCCGTGATGTCACCGGCCATCGCCACCTGCACCATGTGTGTCATCACGAACTCCCCTCGACGGTCGGGACGGGCTCCCGGATTGGTTCCGCTTCGGCGCGCCGCTGAAGTGCGCCGCCCTTCACGAGGCGCGGCCCGCCGCGCTCCTCGAAACGGATCTCGATGATATCGAAGTCCTTCGGGACCACCGTCTCCGGGAACACGGCCCGCGCCTCCCGCACGAGCTCGGGCCCGAAGTAGCGGTTGGAGAGGTGCGTGAGCGCCAGCATCTTCACCTCCGCCGCGCGCGCGAGCTCGGCCGCCTCGCGTGCCGTCGAGTGCGCTGTCTCGTGCGCCCGCTCCTCCTCTTCCTCGGCGAACGTCGCCTCGTGCACGAGCAGGTCGGCAGCGTGGGCGATCTCGAGGACGGACGCCGCAGGCATCGTGTCGCCGGTCAGGACGAGCTTCCTGCCTGCTCGGGCCGGCCCGAGCACCGCGTCGGGCTTGATCGTCCGCCCGTCCGGGAGCGTGATCGAGTCACCCCGCTGCAGCTCCCCCCGCTGCGGGCCCGAAGGGACGCCGAGCGCGTCCGCCGCCTCGACGTCGAAACGGCCGGGGCGCGGTTCCTCGACGAGCGCGTACCCGATCGCCGAGGGCCCGTGCAGGACGGAGAACACGACCAGGTGGTAGCCGTCGCGCTCGAGGACGTCTCCGGCCCGGAGCTCGTGGAGCTCGACCGGATAGCTGAGCTGGCCGAAGATCCGCTTCAGCACGGTGAACAGGCTCTTAAGCCCCGGCGGGCCGTAGACGTCGAGCGGGAGCTCGCGGCCGCGGAGCGAGAAGGTCTTGAGCATCCCCGGCAGCCCGAGGTAATGGTCGGCGTGGTAGTGCGTGAGGAAGATCTCGCGCAGCTCGATCAGCCCGACTCCCGAGCGCAGGAGCTGGCGCTGCGTCCCCTCGGCGCAGTCGAACAGCAGCCGCTCGCCGCCCCGGCGGACGAGCGTGGCGGCGGGAGCGCGCTGCGCGGTCGGCATCGAGCCCGACGTGCCCAGGAAGACGACGTCCAGATCCACGAAGCGATTCTATTTCGGCCCCCGCGTTAGGCTCGCGCACGATGGCCGAGCAAGTGCAAGGCGGACGCCTGGCGGCCAGGCGCTGGCCGCCGAGGGCGTGGACTCGATCTTCACGCTCTGCGGCGGGCACGTGATGCCGATCTACGAGGGCTGCCGGCTCGAGCAGATCCGGGTGGTCGACGTGCGTCACGAGCAGGCCGCCGGCCACGCCGCTGAAGCCTGGGGACGGATCAACCGCTCCTGCGGCGTCGCGGTCGTCACGGCGGGACCGGGCGTGACGGGGACGATCACCGCCGTTGCCAACTCGGCGTCTGCGCAGACGCCGCTCGTCGTGATCGGCGGCGCACGGCCGCTCGTCCAGGCCGGGCAGGGAGCCCTCCAGGAACTGAACCAGCTCGGCCTCTTCGAGCCGGTCACCAAGTGGTCGGCCGTGTGCGCCGCCCAACCCGAGCGAATCCCCGAATACGTCGCGACGGCCTTCCGGCACGCGCTCGCGCAACCACGCGGCCCCGTCTACCTCGAGCTGCCGATGGACGTGCTGTTCGCGGAGGCCTCGGTCGACACGCCGTCCGCCCCCTCCCGCTCCGAGGCACGCGCGTTCGGAGATCCGCGCGAGGTAATGAAGGCGGCCGACCTGCTGAACCGCGCCGAGCGGCCGGCCGTGATCGCCGGCAGCGGGATCTGGTGGGACGGCGCGTGGAAGCAGCTCCGCCTTTTCGCCGAGAACGGCCGCCTGCCGGTGTTCCTGAACGGCTCGGGCCGCGGCGCGCTTCCGCCCGACCACGAGCTCTTCTTCCAGCATTCGCGCGGGCAGGCGCTCGAATCCGCCGACGTCCTCTGCGTGATCGGGACGCCCCTCGACTTCCGGCTCAAGTTCGGCCGCTTTCCCGCGAAGACGAAGCTCGTCCACATCCACGCCGACGCGACCGAGCTCGGCCGCAATCGCGCTCCCGACGCCGGAATCGTCGGCGACTGCGCTGCCGTGCTCGGGATCCTCGCGGACGCAGTCAAGTCCCAGAACGGCCGCGACGAATGGTTCGAGGCGCTGCGCGGAGCCGAAACGGCCTGGTGGGAGGCGCACCGAGCCGAGATCGAGTCCGGCGCATCGCCTATCCACCACTACCGGCTCGGCGCCGAGCTCGACCGGGTGCTCGATCCGGGCACGATCGTGGTCGGAGACGGAGGCGACGTCGTCGCAGCGGCCTCGCGTGTCCTCCGGATCCACCGGCCGGGGCACTGGCTCGACCCGGGGCCGTTCGGCTGCCTGGGCGTGGGCCCCCCGTACGCTCTCGGGGTCAAGACGGCCCGGCCCGAGAAACAGGTCGTCGTCGTCGCGGGCGACGGCGCGTTCGGGCTGAACGGCTTCGAGTTCGAGACGTTGACCCGGCTGGGACTTCCCGCAGTCTTCGTGATCGGAAACGACGCAGCCTGGGGAGAGATCCGCATACCCCAGATCGGGCTCTACGGAGACGAGGCGGAGGTCGCGACCCGTCTGGCCCCGACGCCGTACCAGCGCCTCACGGAGGTCTTCGGCGGACACGCCGAGCACGTCGAGCAGCCCGATCAGATCGCCCCGGCCCTCGAACGCGCGCTCGCGTCCGGGCAGCCGGCGATCGTCAATGTCATGCTCGACCCCGACGCGATGGCAGGCCACCCTTACCGCGGCATGTGAAGGAGGCTCCGATGGCCGAGAAATGGACGATGATGGGGTCGCTGCTCGGATCGTGCAACTGCGATTGGGGCTGTCCCTGCAACTTCGACGCACCGCCGACCTACGGTCACTGCGAGGGCATGTACGTGTGGGTCGTCCAGGAAGGACGCTACGGGGACGTTCCGCTCGACGGAGTCGTCTTCGGCTGGGGCGGGCACTCGCCCGGCCCGCTGCACGAAGGGCACGTCACCGCGCAGGGCGTGATCGACGAGGCCACGACCCCGGAGCAGCGCGACGCGATCGAGACCCTCGCCCGCAGCGGGGAGGCAGGCCTCCCGTTCGACATCTTCAACTCCGTCACCGAGACGTGGCTGGAGACGCTCTATGCGCCGATCGAGGTCGAGCTGAACGGCATCAACTCGAAGGTCAAGATGGGCGGCGGGGACCTCTACGAGCTCGAACTGTCGCGGATCAAGAACCCGGTCACGGGCGAGGAGGAAGAGCTCTACCTCGACAAGCCGACCGGTTTCACCGCCACGCGCGCCGAGCTGGGCTCGTCGGTCGTCGATCGTTACCGCTCGAACGGGCTGTCCTGGGACAGCGCGGACAAGTACGCCGAGTACTCCGAGTTCGAATACGCCGGCCCCTAGAGCTCCGAAAGGAGTTCCCTTAAGGCACGAACAGCTTCTCTCCTACCCGGATGACCGTGCCGGAGAGATGGTTCCGCTTCTGGATCTGCCACACACCCTCGCGCGGGTCGCCGCCGTACGTGCGACCGGCGATCGACCACAGG
>CAJDTX010000049.1_pt1 | contig 18805 bp, 17 predicted proteins | sample 7390491 | NCBI WGS metagenome assembly CAJDTX01 (sample SAMEA7055669, study PRJEB34461) | soil metagenome | biome: terrestrial ecosystem; feature: Peninsula; material: soil | place: Antarctica | collected 2016
CACACCCCGGCAACCCACGACAGATGCGTAGGCGCCGACCACTCTCGCTAGCCAGCCGGACACCGCGCCCCGCGGGGCTACGGCTCCATCCTGTCTAGCGCCCGTCCGCCCGGTTGTGGGCGAGATACTCGAGCAGGTCGGCACGGGTCAGCATCCCGGTGGGCCGCCCGGCTCGAGCGACGACGACTGCCGCCCTGCCCCCGCTCAAATCGGTGAACACCTGGTCGACCGACCCGGTCGCGTCGACTGCGGTGAGAGGCGGCTCCATCGCCGCGGCGACCTCCTCGTTCAGCGAGTCGGGATTCCTGAACACGCGGTCGAGCAGGCCCCGCTCCTGCAGCGAGCCGATCACGTCGGCCAGCGACTCGACCGGCTCGTTGCGAACCACCGGCAGCTGCGAGATCGAGTAGCGCTGCATCAGGTCGATGGCCTCGCCGACCTTCTGGTGGGACTCGATCGTGACGAGATCGGGGATCTCCGGTTCCTCCACGCGCTTGAAGCGCAGCACTTCCTCCACGGTCGGCATCGGCGCTTTCCGCTCGAGGAAGCCGTGGTCGATCATGTAGTTGTCGTCGTAGAACTTCGACAGGTAGGCGCGCCCCGAGTCGGGGACGAGCGTGACGACCGTCTTGCCGCTGCCGAGCTGCTTCGCCACTTCGATCGCACCGTGCACGGCCGTTCCTCCTGACCCTCCGATCAGAAGGCCTTCCTCGCGCGCCATCCGGCGTGCGGTCACAAACGAGTCGCGGTCGGAGACGGTCACCCACTGGTCGACGACCGAGGGATCGAAGGTCTTCGGCCAGAAGTCCTCGCCGACGCCCTCGACCAGGTACGGGTGCATCTTCTCGCCGGAGGTGTAGATCGAGCCCTCCGGATCGGCTCCGACGACGAGCACGTCCGGCTTCTGCTCCTTGAGGTAGCGCGCGCAGCCTGTGATCGTCCCGCCCGTCCCGACAGCGATCACGAGCGCGTCGATCTCCCCGCCGGTCTGCTCCCAGATCTCCGGCCCGGTCGTCTCGTAGTGCGCGTCTGGATTCCCGGGGTTCTTGTACTGGTCGGGCTTGTAGGCACCCGGGATCTCCTCGGCGAGCCGGTCCGAGACCGAGTAGTAGCTCTCGGGCGACTCGGGCTCGACCGCGTACGGGCAGATCACAACCTCCGCTCCGTAGGCACGGAGGAGCGAGATCTTCTCCTGGCTCATCTTGTCGGGCATGACGAAGATACAGCGGTAGCCCTTGAGGGCCGCCGCGATCGCGAGCCCGGTGCCGGTGTTGCCGGACGTCGGCTCGACGATCGTCCCGCCCGGTCGCAGCTTGCCCTCGCGCTCGGCCGCCTCGATCATCTTGATCCCGATCCGGTCTTTGACCGAGCCGCCGGGGTTCAGGTACTCGAGCTTCGCGACGACCGTCGCCGCGTCCGGGGGGACGATCCGCTGCAGTCGTACGAGCGGTGTCCAGCCCACCAGCTCGAGCACGGTCGGATACTCGCGCGCCATCTGCCTGGCGAAGAGTAATGTGCGGATCGACCCCATGAACATCACAGTCATCGGCAGAGGAAACGTCGGCGGAGGCCTCGCCGAGCTTTGGCGGAAGGCCGGCCATGACGTTGAGGAGCTCGGCAAGGACGGGGGCGACGCCTCGGGAGCCGATGTCGCGCTCGTCGCGGTGCCCTCCGCGGTGATCGCTGACGCGCTCGGGAAGGTGAACGGGCTCGAGGGCAAGGTGACGATCGACGCCACCAACTTCCTCGGCGGGGACCGGCCTGAGGGATTCAACTCGCTCGCCGAACAGGTGAAATCGATCACCGGAGGCCCGACGGCGAAGTCCTTCAATCTGAACTTCGCGCGGATCTACGACAAGGTGGCCGAGCAGGAGAAGCCGCCCTCGATGCCCTGGTGCGGCGACGACGAGGCGCGCGGGGTGACAGAGCAGCTGATCCGCGACGCGGGATACGAACCTGTCCCAGCCGGCGGCCTCGAGAACGCCCGCGCGCTCGAGGACGCGCTCGGGATGTTGTTCGCCGTCATGCAGGCGGTGGGCGAGCCGGTCTTCTACCGGATCGCAAAACCGGGCCAGCTGTAGTTACTCGACGCCGGGCATGAGGTTCGCCGCCGGCTCTGTGCCGGCGAAGACGCCTCGCGCGATCTCGATGCCGTAGGAAAGACCGCGGCACGGTTGTGCGAGTGCTGCCGCGACCACGGCCTCCGGCGACGAGCCGGCCCGCAGCGCGTCGAGCGAGGTCTGCTCTGCGCGGGTCAGCTGCTCGGGCGTGCAGAGCGCCCCGGGCTCCGGCCGGACCGGCACCGGGGAGCTCTCGTCGGCTGCGCTCTTGACGCGCTCGTGCAACAGGAAGGCCTGATAGCGGTCCATGCCGGCGTCGTGCTCGACCATGAAGGTCGAGTTTGAGCCGTCCTGCAGGTTCCTCGCGTGCACGAACTCGCCCCGGCCGTTGTCCACCGATGCGCCGCCGAGGATCGACCACTTGGTCGGGTCGAGCTGAAGCTCGCCCGTTCCGGCGGCGGCAGAGAGAGCGAGCACTGCGGCGAGCCCGACGGTGGCTGCGGTGACGCGGGTGACTCGACGTCGGCGCAGGCGCCCTTCATAGGCCCGGCGCAGCTGTAGTCCGATCATCTCCAGCTCGGGTGAAAGCTCGTTCACGATGGGGCTCCTTTCAGACGGCGGGATAGCGAGCCGAGCGCGCGCGTGACCCGGATTCGAGCCGCGACCTCGGAGCACTCGAGCGACGAGGCGACTTGGTCGTACGGAAGCCCTTCGACGACGCGCAGCTCGAGCGCCTTGCGTTGGGTCGCGGGAAGATCCTCGAGCGCGGCTGACAGAGCCGGCTCGAGCAGCGCGGCGCGGTCTCGCTCCTCGATCCGGGCGAAGCCGGGCTCATGGGCCTCGAGGGGCATGCCCAGTCGCCTGCGTGCACTCGCCTCGATCCGGTCGCGCTCGAGCGAGCGGCGAAGCAGGTTTCGGGCGATACCGAAGAGCCAGGGCGCGGCCGATCCTTCGGACTCGTCCCGGAAGCGGCGCAGCGAGAGCGCAGCCTGCGCGAACGTCTCGGCAGTTAGCTCCGAGGCGGTCCCCGGCGACGTGCGCGCTCCGAGCCAGTCGTGGATCCCGGCCGCGTGGCGGCGGTAGAGCTCACCGAGGGCCTCAGGGTCCCGGCGTGCCTCCTTGATCAGTTGAGCGTCGGTCTTCACGGCCTTACCCTCTATATCCGGGCCCGGCCGAAAACGTTTCGCTAGTGGCGGAAGTGGCGCCGGTGAGTGAACACCATCGCAGCGCCCGCCTGCTCGACGGCCTCGACCACCTCGGCGTCGCGCTTCGATCCGCCGGGCTGGATCACCGCTCGGACGCCTGCGTCGAGCGCTAGCTGCGGACCGTCCGCGAACGGGATCAAGGCATCCGAAGCGAGCACCGCGCCGTCGACGTCGTGGCCGCGCTCGCGCGCCTTCTCGACTGCCAGCCGGACGGCGTCGACGCGGCTCTGCTGACCGGCGCCGATGCCGATTGCCTGCCGACCCTTGGCGATCACGATCGCGTTCGAGGTCACGTGCCTGCACACCGTCCAGGCGAACAGGAGATCGGCCCACTGCGCCTCGTCCGGCGAGCCACAGACGACCTCCATCTCATCGCGCTGCTCGGGAACTCGATCCGGCTCCTGGACGAGCACTCCGCCGGGAACACGCTTGGCGTCGAGCGCACCTGTGAGCTCGAGCGGCGGGCCGGCCAGAATCCGCGTCGCGGGCTTGCGCCGGAGCGCCTCGAGCCCGGCCTCGCCGTAGGAGGGCGCGTAGAGGAGGTCGACGAACCGCTCCGCGAGCGCCTCGCCGAGGGCGTCCGAGACCGGCCGGTTGACGGCGCAAACCAACCCCCATGCCGACAGCGGATCGCCTCCGTAGCCGAGCTCGTATGCCCGCTCGATCGTCTCGGCAACGGCTGCGCCGCAGGGATTCGCGTGCTTGACGATCACGCAGGCGGGCTCCGGCCCGAGCTCCTCGAGCAGCGTCCGGGCGGCCGCGAGGTCGTAGAGGTTGATGAAGGACAGCTCGCGCCCGTGGAGTTGCTCGACGCCCGAGAGGAGGTGGGTCCCGGCGGCGGCGAGCTTGTAGTAGCCGGCGCGCTGGTGCGGGTTCTCGCCGTAGGCGAGGTCGAGCTCCTTCTCGAGCACGGGCACGAGCAGCTCCGGAATCCGCTCGTCTCCTCCGAGCCAGCGCGTGACCGAGGCGTCGTAGGCGGACGTGTGCGCGAACGCCTTGACCGCGAGCCGGCGGCGCGTTTCCTCGGAGACCTGGCCGTCCTCCCGGAGCTCGGCGAGCACGACCGCGTAGTCGTCCGGGCTCGAGACGGCGGCGACGTGGGCGAAGTTCTTGGCCGCGCCGCGCAGCATCGCCGGGCCGCCGACGTCGATCATCTCGACGCTCGGGTTGCGGTTGAAGGGGTAGAGGTTGACGACGACGAGGTCGAAGGGGTGGATCTCGTGCTCCTCGAGCGTCGCGAGATCCTCGTCGCTGTCGCGGCGGGCGAGGATGCCCGCGTGGACGCGCGGGTGGAGCGTCTTCACGCGGCCGCCGAGCATCTGCGGGACCTCGATCAGCGTCGGCTCGAGCCCGAGCTCCTGGAGGTAGTCATGCGTCGTACCTCCGGTCGTCACGAGCTCGACGTCGAGTTCCGCCAGGCCGCGGGCGAGCTCGTCGAGCCCCGTCTTGTCGTAGGCGGAGATCAGCGCTCGCACAGCTCTCGCACCACCCTGGGAAGCAGCCTGTGCTCGACCTCCTGGACTCGCTCGCGCAGCGTGTCCGCGGTGTCGCCGGGGCGGACCGGGACGCGCTCGGCGGCGATCACCGGCCCGGAGTCGATGCCTTCGTCGACGAAGTGCACCGTCGCCGCCGTCTCCCGGACGCCGGCGGCGAGCACGTCCTCGATCGGATGAGCACCCGGGAAGTCCGGGAGCGGTGCCGAGTGCGTGTTGACGATGCGGCCCGGGAAGCGATCGAGAAAGGGCTTGCGCAGCAGGCGCATGTAGCCGGCACAGACGACTATCCGGACGCCGTTCGATTCGAGCCAGCCGGCCATCGCGGTGTCGCGCTCATCCCGGTTCGCGAAGTCGCCCTCTTCGAAGACCGCAGTCGCGATGCCCGCCTCCTGGGCGCGGCCGAGGGCCCGGGCTCCCGCCTTGTTGGACGCGACGGCGGCGATCGGAAGCCCTTCGTCGATCAGCGCCTGCAGGTTCGTCCCCTCCCCGGAGACCAGGACTCCGATCACACGATCCTCCCGATCACCAGCGCGTCTCCCGGGTCGGAAACGACGGCGCAATAGCCGATTCCGAGGTTGAACACGCGCCGTAGCTCGTCCTCCTCGACGTGTCGAGCGAGCCACCCGAACACGGGCGGCCGCTCCCACGAATCCCAGTCGATCTCGGCACGGAGCCCTTCCGGGATGACCCGCGAGAGGTTGCCGAGGACGCCGCCCTGGGTCACGTGCGCGAGGCCGCGCACGTCGGTGCGCGCGCGGAGCGCCCTGACGTCGTCGAGGTAGCAGCGCGTTGGCGCGAGTAGGTCGTCGCCGTCGTAGTCCTCTTCTTCGAGCACGTGCCTGACGAGCGTGAAGCCGTTCGCGTGCACGCCGGCGGAGGAGAAGCCGACGACAGCATCCCCGGCCTCGATCCGGCTCCCGTCGACGAGCTCGTCCGCGGGGACCATGCCCACGCACGTCCCGGCGAAGTCGATCTCCCCCTCCCGGTAGATGCCCGGGAGCTCCGCGGTCTCTCCGCCGACGAGCCTGCAGCCCGCCGAGCGGCACACCTCGGCGGCGCCCTCGACGAGGTCGGACACCTGCTCGAGCTCCACGCGGTTCGCCGCGACGTAGTCGAGGAGGAACAGCGGCTCGGCGCCCGTCGTCAGGACGTCGTTGATGCAGTGCGCTGCGATGTCAGCCCCGCAGTGGCGCAGCTTGCCGCGCTCGCGGGCGACGATCAGTTTCGTTCCCACGGAGTCGGTCGAGGCTGCGAGCACGCGCCCGTCGCCAAGGGGGAAGAGGCCTGCGAAGGCGCCGAAGCCGGTCGCGCCGGTCGACTCGACCGCCGAGCGAATCCGCTCGACGATAGCTTCGCCCTTCTCGATCGAGACGCCTGCCCGTTCGTAGGTGGTGCCGCGCTCTTCCATCAGCCTGATCCTAGACTTCGGTCCCGGTGGTAGCCGCGCTCTCGCTGCTGACGAGCTGGACATTCGAGCCGCTGCAGGTCGTTCCGACCGCGATCGTGGCGCTTCTGTACGCCCGCCGCGTCCGGACGCTCCGGCGCGCTGGGACGCCCGTCTCCCGGTGGCGCACCTGGAGCTTCGGAACCGGGCTCGTGCTCGTCCTGATCGCCCTCGTCTCGCCGATCGACGCCTTCGGCGAGAACGAGTTCTTCCTCTTCCACATGATCCAGCACATCCTGCTCGGCGACCTGGCGCCGCTCGCTTTCGTCGCCGGTCTCAACGGGCCGATTCTTCGGCCGGTGCTGTCGCTGCCGGGGGTCTGGCGGCTGCGCGTGCTCGCGCACCCGCTCGTGGCTCTCCCTCTGTGGGCGCTCGACCTTTACGTCTGGCACATCCCATTCCTGTACGAAGGCGCGCTGCACAACAGCGCCGTGCACGCGTTCGAGCACTTCTGCTTCTTCTCCTTCGGCGCTCTGATGTGGGCCTCGGTGCTGGAGACGCTCCCCGCCCCGGAATGGTTCGGCACCGGGGCGAAGCTCGGCTACGTCGCGGTCGTCCGCGTGCTCGAAACGGTGCTCGGGAACATCTTCATCTGGTCGGGGACGGTCTTCTATCCGTTCTACGAGCATCCCGTTCACCGCTGGGGGATCACGGCGCTCGGGGATCAGCAGATCGCCGGAGCGCTGATGATGATCGAGGGCTCGATCATCACGATCGCGGCGCTCGCGTGGCTCTTCCTGCGCATGGCGGAGGAGAGCGAACTGCGCCAGCAGTTGATCGAAAGCGGCCTCGACGAGCAGGCAGTCCGCCGTGCCGTTCGCTACGGGCGCGCGGGAGCACTCCGGAGCTGATGTCGCTTAGTCGGGCGCCGCGACGTCGTTCCAGATGTCGACGACACATTTCCATCCGCCGCCGTTCTCCTTGCGCCAGATGGTCACGACCTTCCCGTCGGACGTGACGAGATCGCCGCTCTCGTCGTTGAACGTCAAACGGTTTGTCCCGACGCCGTAGGCGAATTCGCGCGCCTGCGAGATCGTGAATTGCTCCGTCTCCCAGCGAATGCTGAACCCCGGGATCCCGAGACTGGTCGTTACATAGTTCCGGATCGCGTCCTTGCCGATCAGCGGCGGCGCGCCTGGCGGAAGGACGATCGCATCCTCGGACCAGAAGGAAAGGATCCGGTCGACGTCCTCTCCCGCGGCCGCCGCAGCGGCCCACTCGGCGTCCAGGCGCTCGAGCTCGGCGAGCTCGTCCCCTTCGGTTCGCATATCGCTCATCGCATCCCCCTTTGTCGAGCTCGCGTGAGCGTAGCCCGGCAGGAGCTTTCGCGCGCGCGATGAATCCCTAGCCGGTTTCACATGCGCTCGAACGGTGTTCACCACGTCGATCTGGTCGTCTCGTCGATCGAGCGCAGCCTTCCCTTCTACCGGGATCTCCTCGGGCCGCTCGGGTGGCACGGGGTGAGCGAGGTGCAAGGGGAGCGCGGCGAGACCATTTGGTACCTCTGGGGCCCAGGAAGCTCGATCGGCCTCCGTGAGGCGCAGTCGGAGGGGAAGCACGACCGCTACCAGGTCGGCCTCCATCACCTCGCCCTCGAGGCCTCGTCCCGTGCGGTCGTCGACGATCGCAGCGAGTGGCTCGCGGCCCAGGGCGCGGAGATCGAAAGCGGCCCAGAGGAGTACTGGTACACGCCGGGGTACTACGCGGTCTTCTTCTTCGATCCCGACGGGATCAAGCTGGAGCTCGTGCACGTCCCGGCACAGGCGGCATAACCGAAAGGAGCAGCATGTCCACGACGCCTCCCGAGCCTCCCGCAGGCGGGCCCTCGCGCCCGGCCTACGGGTACAACGCTCCGAACGTCGCGCGGATGCCGGTTCCCGGCAACGCCGAGTTCATTGTCTACCTCCTCGTCGAGGTGATCTTCGTGCTCATCTGGGTCATCGCCGACAGCGTGAACACGGCGACCTGGGTGAGCGTGACCACCGCGCTGACCTTCGGCTACCTGATCAGCCGGGGCATCGCGAAGGCGGGCAAGGTCCTCGAGCAGTGAGTCGTTGCGGGCCTGCCCGGCGGAGCGTCCGCCGGGCTAGGCCCGCGTCGGCTCGAATCTCATTTTGGCGAGCTCGCGTCCCTCAGGGATCCGCGTCGGATACTCGCCCGTGAGGCAGGCGCGACAGAACGCCTCGGCCGGGCGCTGCGTCGAATCCTGGAGCCCGTCCAGGGAGAGGTACGCGAGCGACGTCGCGCCGATCCGCTCCCGCAACTCCTCGACGGATTGCTCGGCCGCGATCAGCTGAGCCGCGTCGCCGAAGTCGATGCCGTAGAAGCAGGGCGAGACGATCGGCGGCGACGAGACTCGCACGTGCACCTCGGTCGCTCCGGCGTCGACCAGCATCGACACGATCTGGCCCGTGGTGGTGCCGCGCACGATCGAGTCGTCGACGACGACGACGCGCTTCCCCGCGACTTCGGCGAGCGGGTTGTACTTGACGCGGACTCCCTGCTCGCGCATTCCCTGCTCGGGCTGGATGAACGTTCGCCCCACGTAGCGGTTCTTGATCAGCCCTTCGCTGTAAGGGATGCCGCTCTCGCGCGAGAAGCCGATCGCGGCCGGCGTGCCTGAATCGGGGATCGGCATCACGAGGTCGGCCTCGACGGGCGCCTCCTGCGCGAGCCGCTCGCCCATGCGCACGCGGGAGCCGTGAACCTCGACCCCGTCGATGCTCGAGTCGGGGCGGGCGAGGTAGAAGACCTCGAAGATGCAGAACTTGCCGAGCCCGGCCTGCGGGACTGCCTGCGTGGCGTGCACGCCGTCCTCGTCGATCACGACGAGCTCGCCGGGATGGATCTCCCGCTCGAACGTCGCTCCGACGAGGTTGAGCGCACAGCTTTCGGAAGCCACAACCGGGTCGTCGTCGATCCTGCCGAGGCACAGCGGGCGGAAACCGTGCGGGTCACGGAAGGCGATCAACTTGCCGTCCGAGATCGCGGTGACCGTGAACGCACCGTCGAGCCGCGCCATCGCGTTCGCAACTGCCTCGTCGACAGGCGCCTCGTCGTTCGCGATCAGCGCCGCGATCACCTCGGTGTCCGAGGTGGAGCGGAGCGTCACACCCGCCTCGGCCAGCTCCTGGCGCAGCTCCTCGGCGTTCGTGAGGTTGCCGTTGTGGCCGAGCGCTACCGTCCGCGCGCGCCCGTGGTGGACGAGCGGCTGCGCGTTTTCCCAGTGCGTCGAGCCGGTCGTCGAGTAGCGCGTGTGCCCGATCGCGAGCTCACCGCGCAGGCCGCGCAACGTCTGCTCGTCGAACACCTGCGTGACGAGGCCGAGCTCCCGGACGGCGGTCAGCCGGCCGTTCTCGGCGACCGCGATGCCGGCCGATTCCTGGCCACGGTGCTGGAGCGCGAACAGGCCGAAGTACGCGAGACGGGAAACGTCACGCTTGTCGGACCGGATTCCGAACACGCCACACATCTAGTCGAGAGCCTCCCAGGCCTCGCGGAGCTTGCCGAGCGGGATCCCTCCGAGCTTAGCGCCTCCGACCACGCCGATCTGCCTCAGCGGCACTCCCGAGAGGGAAGCGGCGTCCTCCGGCGAGCAGGCGATCACGGCCTGGCCGCCGCTTTCGCCGAACAGGGAGACGGAATCAGAAGGGAGATCGAGCTCGGCGCCGATGCCACTCGCGATCGCGGCCTCGGCGCAGCAGACCGCGAGCCCGCCCTCGGATGCGTCGTGGGCGAGCGAGAGCAGCGGTGCCGCTCTCCACAGGAACTCGACCAATGCCGCCTCCGCTGCGAGATCGAGCGGCGCGGGCCGCCCGCCCGTCTCGCCGAAGAGGGCCTGATACTCCGAGCCCGCGAGCGAGAGCGCGGGAGCACCGGCCAGCAGCACCGCGTCCCCTTCCCGCCACGTGCCGGGGATAAGCCTGACGTCCTGGACGAGCCCGACGCAGCCGACGACGGGCGTTGGGTGGATCGGGCGGCCCTCCGTCTCGTTGTAGAGGGAGACGTTGCCCGAGACGACCGGAATGCCGAGCGCCTCGCAGGCTGTCGCCATGCCGTCGATCGCCTCGGCGAGCTCCCAGGCGATCTCAGGACGCTCGGGGTTGCCGAAGTTGAGGCAGTCCGTGACCGCGAGCGGCTCCCCGCCGGCGCAGGCCACGTTCCGCGCCGACTCGAGCACGGCGGCTGCTCCGCCCGTGTAGGGATCGAGGCGGCAGGCTCGGCCCGAGCCGTCGAGCGATAGGGCGATCCCTCGCAGCGACGGGCGCAGCCGGAGGACGGCGGCGCCGAGCCCGGGCCTGCGAACGGTGCGCGAGCCGACGAGATGGTCGTAGCGGCGGTAGATCCACGCGCGGCTGCGGACGTTCGGCGAGGCGAGCAGTTGGAGCAGCGCGGTCGCGTTCGACGAAGCTCTGGGTTGGGGCGGCTCCGGGGCGGCGGGACGCGGCCTGCGCTCGACCTCGTAGCGCGGAGCCTCCTCGGTAAGCAAGTCGGCCGGAATCGACGCCACCGCGTCACCGTCGTAGAAGCAGCGCAGCTCGCCGGTGTCGGTGACCTTTCCGATCTCGGCATAGGCGAGCTCCCAGCGGCGGCAGACCGCCTCGACCCGCTCCAGCATCGCCGGGCGGACGACCGCCACCATCCGCTCCTGGCTCTCGGAGATCATGATCTCCCATGGCTCCATTCCCTCTTCGCGCAGCGGCACGCGGTCGAGGTGGACGTCGATGCCGGCGCCGTCGCGCGCCATCTCCGCGAGCGAGGACGCGAGTCCGGCGGCGCCCAGATCCTGGAGCGACTCGACGAGCCCGCTCTCGACCAGCTCGATGCTCGTCTCGATCAGCTTCTTGCCGGTGAACGGGTCGCCGATTTGCACCGAAGGCCGCTTCTCGTGCGTCTCCTCGCCGAGCTCCTGGCTCGCCAGGACGCTGGCCCCGCCGATCCCGTCCCGCCCCGTCGTCGCCCCGAACAGGACGATGGTCGCGCCGGCGACGCGCGCGCCTGCGCGGGTAACTCGGTCGGAGGGCAGCAGGCCGACACACATCGCGTTCACGAGGCAGTTGTCGCGGTAGGCGGGGTCGAAGGCAGTGTCCCCCCCGACGGTGGGGACGCCGACGCAGTTATGTGTGACGATGCCCCCTGTCGTCACGAACAGGTGCGAGCCCGGGACTTCGAGGTCGTACACCGATGCCGGACCATCGATGTGGTCGATGCTGACCAGGGGAACGGTGGAGAGCGTCTCGTTCTGACGGCTGAACCGGGTCCGTCCGAAGGGCGAGTCCTTCGTCCTTTGGTTCGAGTTGAGGATGGCATCGGCATCGTCAATGCCGAACCAGCTGGCCGCCTCTTCCACCGCGGCGTGACCTGAGAACTCAAGCGCGAACGCGCGTCCACCCCTGAGCGTCCGCCCCTGGATTTTCGCCGAGCGTGATGGCTTCCAGTCGCGACGTGAAGGAAAGATGCCGAAGCTCTGGAGAAGAAGGAGGAGCTGCTGGTGGAGCTCTGAGCTTGTCGTCGAGTGGCTGATCTTGACCGCGCTACCGCTCTTGGGGAACCCGAATGATCCGTCTCCACGCAGGACGCCCTTCAGGACTTCAGCTTGAAAGGCCGGGGGTGCCGCCATTAGTTGGGATGGGATTCGCTTCTCGCTGGAACGGCAGCCGCACTTCAGCCTTTCAGCGAAGAGTCGCCCCAGCAGGCGCGACGAGACGGTGATCGCGATCGTAGATGGCCGGGTCTCGACGGAGTGGCGAATTCCAAGATCCGACAAGATCTGCCTGACGTCGGCCACATACTCGGCGTCCCGCGCGTTGCGACCGAAGGTCCATATGATCTTCGTCGTCGACCCGTTAGGCGAGCAACAGCCCTCCGACAGGTAGTAGCCGAGGAGGCGCGCAGTGCTTCGATTCATAGGGAACACGGCTGGAACGGGGGTTGACCGCGGGCCCGCTAGCCGAAGGCGGAGCTCAGCCCGCTCAACGCCGGTCTCGGATTCCACTCTCTTGAAAGGTTCGACCGGGAGCTCGCCTCGCGAGAGCCAGTAGTGGCGGGAATCGGCTCGCGCCATGACACTCCTCAGAGCGACGCGAAGTTTGTGAGACGGCGCCCAGCCGGATGGCATCATCACGACTGAGGGCTCGTCGAGCTCGTCGATCAGATCGATGCCATGCGGCTCGATGGGGGTCGGCAGGCGGGCGAGCAACGGAATCAAGTCGCCCTCCTTCAGCGCACGGGCGGGCCGCTCTACGAGCCCCCCTTGCTCCCAAAGCATGACTGGATGGTCCGGCGTGACAGTCAGATTTCGCCCGAGCGCTGTCTTCAGCCGTAGCAGCTTGCGAGCCCTCCGCTTGAAGACGCGTGAGACGTCGCTCCAGGCGACTTCATAAGACTTCGGATCTACAGACAGAACCTGAAAGGGACGTCTGGGCGGGGCAGTCCATGTCGCGCCCGAGCCCTGTCCACGTTCTTCGACGAGCTCCCCGATACTCGCCTGTCCGATCTGACCGCTGTTTCGGTAGAGCACGAGCTCATCGGCGGCAAGGCAATTGCCGTAGTGGCCGATCCCCTCCACGGCCCGCTCGAAGTGCCAGTCGGGCTCGCCGAAGCGAAGCCCGTCGAGCAGCGCGATCGGCCGCGCCCCCATCGCCACAACGTCGCGGAGGATGCCTCCGATCCCGGTCGCCGCCCCCTGGAACGGCTCGACGGCCGACGGATGGTTGTGGCTCTCGACCTTGAACGCGACGGCCTCGCCCTCGCCGAGATCGATCACGCCGGCGTTCTCGCCCGGGCCCTGCAGGACGCGTGCGCCCGAAGACGGCAGCCGCCCGAGCAGCGGAGCCGAATGCTTGTACGCGCAATGCTCGGACCAGAGGAGGGAGAAGACTGCGAGCTCGAAGTGGTTCGGCTCGCGCGCGAGCAGCTCGCGGATCCTCTCCAGCTCCCCATCGGTGAGTCCGAGCGCGCGATGGAGCGGCTGTTCTGCGACCGGCGTCAGAGAAAGGGAATTGTAGTTGCCCAACGAGACGTGCCGTCGCCGGATTCTCGGCAAGCGATGGTGGGAGGGAAGCGCTGCAGCGCTTCCCCGGGTGAGCCTCTCGGAGGCCATGCGATGAACGTGGAGGGGCACACGGGAGAGCGCCACAGCGCTCTCCGCCCCCAGCTCTTCGACTCATTAGCTCCCCGGTAGCCTCAAGCAGGACATGGCGCGGGGCTATTTATCCCTCCTCCTCATCCTGGGCGCGATCTGGGGCGCGTCCTTCATGTTCATCGAGGTCGCCGACCGCCAGCTCGCGCCGACGACGCTCATGGCCGGCCGCTTGCTCGTCTGCGCCGCCGTCCTCGTGCCCGTGCTCGTCGCCTCGACGGGACTTCGGCCCGCGCTCTCGGCGCTTCGGGCCGAGGCGCGAACGGGATTCGTCGCCGGGGTCGTGAGCGCGGCGCTCCCGTTCACGCTGATCGCGTGGGGACAGAAGCACATCGACTCCGGAACGGCGGCGATCGCGAACGCGTCGATGCCGATCTTCGTCGTGCTGCTCGCTCTGCGCGTCAGTCGGAGCGAGCGCGTGGCCGGTGTGCGGCTCGTGGGCGTGATTCTCGGCTTCGTCGGTGTGGGGATCCTCGCCGGGGCGAGCCCGAGCGGCGGCTGGTGGGCTGTTGCCGGGACGCTCGCGGTCGTCCTCGCCGCCTTCTCGTACGCCGTCGGCGCTCTCTATGCGCAGCACCACCTGCCCCGCGTGTCTGTGCTCGTGTTCTCGACCGTGCAGTGCATCGCCGGCGGGCTCGTGCTGCTTCCGTTCGGGCTCGCCCAGCTGCCCGCGCACGTCCCCGGGTGGAAGCCGATCGGCTCGGTCCTCGCCCTGGGCGTCGCCGGAACCGCGATCGGGACGCTGCTCTACTACCGCCTGGTCGTCTCCCACGGCTCGACGCGGGCGAGCCTCGTCGTCTACCTGCTCCCTCCGTTCGCGCTCGTCTACGGCGTCACCCTCCTCGGTGAGCCGCTCGGCGCGCCGAAGCTCGCGGGAATGGCGCTGATCCTGGGCGGTGTCGCGCTCGGCTCGGGCCTCGTCGCATGGGTGCGAAGACCGGCGCCGGCTCCCGAGCGATGAACGTTCGGATGGCGTCCTGCCGGCACGATGGGCTTCCAGGTCTGGAGGCCGAGGCGACACGCCGCTAACCGTCGCCGCTCTGTGCTCGAAGGCATTCGTCCTGCGCAGACACAACTTCGGACCCTGCCAATACGTCCTATTAGTGACCGGCCGGCACCGCAGACCGTCCGCAGAGAGCGGAAAACAGCGGAATCTTTTGCCTGTTGCGGCTTGACTCCCCCGCAGATGCTTGTAGGATTTCACCTGTTGATGTCTAACAACACCCCCGCATGCCGCATGGCGCATCATTCAATCACTCCCAAGGAGGGGTCTCTTATGTACGTCGGCAGACGACTTAAGCTCGGACTCCTGGCGCTGGTAGCGATGATCGGCGCGACAATGGTTCTCACCACAGTCGCGCAGGCGCGCACCAACCCAGATCCGATGCTCAGCAATGTTCCCTATCTCGCCTGGCGAGGTGAGGCTGTTCGCTTGGTCAAGTGCGCGCCTGCCTCGGCCTTCCCGGCAGGATTTACCGGCGGCTCCCTCAGCGCCTACTTCACGTTGGTCGACTGGAGCGGCGATCCGCATCTCGCGACGCCGCAGGTCGCGACCTCAGCGCCCGGATTCGACGGTCCGATATTCGCCCGTCGGGGCTTCGACGGAGCCTTCTGCTGGGGACTGAGCTTCATCTCGCAGAAACCTGGCCTCGCCGTCATCAAGATGACGGTCAGGAATGGGACTAGCGGGCCGCTCGTGCTCGTGCACGACTTCCTCGTCGGCTGGATGAACCTGAACTCGATCGTGCTGTGTAACAACAGCTCGGCGGGTCTCTGTGCCGGTCCGACGACCAGCACGATCACCGACGTCGCAGGCCAGGCGACGCCCAACATCCTCGAGGCCAACGTGACCGGAAACATCCCGCTGCTCCAGGACTTCAACGAGCTCGGGATCGGCCACAACATCACCTTGCCCGACGGCTCGACCGCGCCGGGCCTCGTGATGCCCGACGACTGGGCCAGTCTCGCCCACGCGGTGGCTTCCGTCAGCGGTCCGCTGGGCGACCCGGTCTCGTTCTGGGATATCCACGACGACACGCTGGCGACCGAAGGTCACGCCCAGGAGTCGCCGCCCGCGGTCTGTCAGCCGCGCGGGACCGGCACTGGAACCGCGTTCGTGCCATTCGTGATCGACGCGGTCGACCAGTGCACCGACTCGGGCGTAGGCGGCACCGGGCCCACCGGCCCAGGCAGCCTCGCGCTCGCCGACGAGGCCGGGCAGTTCAGCTCCATCTATCTGTTCGGCACGCTAAACGGGCTGAACTACCCGCCGACGTACGGGCCGTTCGACCCGGCGCGACCGGGCCAGACGTTGCTGGCGGACGGGAAGGTGGATGCCGGCGACGCACCGATGCCGGCTGCCCGGATCGACTTCACGATCGCCCCCAACACCGGCGGCCCGACCGACATCTCGGGCGTGGGGACGTTCACGAAGGTCGACAAGGGCCTCTGTTTTGGCCAGTCCGCTCTGAACGACGCCGGTGGCGAGCCGAACCTGGCATCCAACAACGGCTGCACGAACTCGCTGTACGTGCGACCGGGTCCGACGACGCCGCACCACCTCTATGCGCCGTTCTACCGGGCCTATCTCCCGGCGACGAAGGCTCCCGCCGATCCGTTCTCGAGCGGTATCGACGGCGGCTTCGCCAATAACTTCAACGGGTTCCTCAACCTGACGGGCAACGCTCTCGCCGACCCGAGTGGCCTGTACGACTACTGGGATATCGCCGAGGTTCTCCGGACTGCCACGGCGGACGAGACCAGCTGCCTCGACCGCTTCAACGGCGAGGGCCAGCCGGTGTTCCAACTGTTGCCCGGTGACGGCCCACAGTCGGTCGCCATCTACAGCGACGAGCACGGCGAGGCACGCACCGGGTTCCTTCCGGGGACAGGGTTCTTCTTCGACAACTTCGGAATCCAGAACGCCAACCTCGGTTGTGACCTGGCCGGCATCTCGCCGCTCGGCACCGCCAGCATCACGGCGACCGCGCGGTACCCGTATGAGCCCGTCACCGCTCAGCCGCTGACCTCCAACGCGGTGGCCAAGTCGGTCAGCTCGTTGTTCGTGAAGCTGATCATGTGCTTCCCGAAGGGGCCGTCGGCATTCGACCAGCAGACCGCCGTCTGCGTCGCGCACGCCCAGACGATCAAGGGCACCGCGATCACCGGCGAGCGCGTCTGCTTCTTCGCCGACAACAACGCGGAAGGGCTGTTCCTGCCGGCGCTGACGTCGATCACGATCCCGAACCAGCTCATCTGGCCGGCGATCGGGATCTTCCCCGCACCGTCACTCGGCAACAGCGTGTGCGCGTTCACGGACAAGAACGGGAACACGGCGGCCGAGGTGCTGAACTCGAATGCCACCACGGTCAACATCACGGCGTTCTTCGTCGACGAGGGCCTGATGCGGAGCGTCCACGTGACCTTCCCGATCACGGGCCCGACGGCGGCCGTCACCGGCCCGCTCGCAGCTCAGCGGCCCGGCAACACGGTCACGCCGCAGACCACGATCGTCAACCCAGACACCCAAACGCAGACCACGGTTGACTCCTCGCACGTCGACACGACGGTGAAGGTCAACTACAAGATCACGATGGCCAGGCTGTCTGGCAGGATCCTGAAGGTTCGCCTGTCAGGGCCCGCCGGCAACGCCAGGCTCGTGGTCTCGTACCAGAGCAAGACGACCAAGCAGATTGGAGCCATCGTCAAGACGGTTCCGGCCAACAAGGTCGTCAAGCTGCGCCTGCAGATCCCGAGGAACGTGCGCACGATGCACCTCTCGGTGATGCCGGGGTAACACCACCCCCCAAAAGGGAGTGACGAAGGAGGGCCCGCAAGGGCCCTCCTTCATTTACCCTCGCGAGCGAAGCGATGCGGCTAGCTTTCCCGCCGCGGAAAGTGCAAAGCACTTTCCGCGGATAACTCGAGCTGGCGGTATGGCTGCAGGCCCGAGACGGCGACTCCGACGAGCCGCAGTGCGCCGGGACGGTCGTCGAGGGCGCGGTCGAGCAGCGAGCACGCGAGCTCGGCGATCCTTTCCGCGTCGCCCATCCCTGCAGTCACGGTCGCCGAGCGGCTGCGGATGGAGAAGTCCTGGTAGCGCACCTTCGTGGTCACGGTCCGGGCGCTCAGGCCCTCCGCGTCGAGCTGTTCGGCCAAGCGCGCGGCCATCCGCTGCAGCTCGGCCTTCAACCGGGCGCGGTCGACCACGTCCTGCTCGAACGTCTCCTCGTGGCTGATCGACACCGTCTCGGAGGATGTCTCGAGGGGGCGGGGGTCGACCCCCCGAGCGCGGTCGTGAAGGAGACCTCCGGTCTTCCCGGGAAGCAGGCGACGCAGCTCGGCCGGCTCGAGCGCCGCCAGCGCGCCGATCGTCGTCACCCCCTCGCGCCGCAGCCGCTCCTCGGACCGGGGACCGACACCGGGAAGCTTCCGGATCTCGAACGGAGCGAGGAAGGCCGCCTCGCGCCCCGGCGCCACGACGGTGAGGCCGCCCGGCTTGCGCCGGTCGCTCGCAACCTTCGCGACCACCTTGCAGGTCGCGACGCCGAGCGACGCGGACAGGCTCGTCGACCCGCGCACGGAGGCCTGAACCGCTTCGGCGACCGCGCGGGCCCTCAGGAAGTCGCGGGCGACCTCACCGAGGTCGAGGTAGCCCTCGTCGAGGCCGGTCCGCTCGACCGCGGGAACGACCTCCCGCACCGCGGTCCAGACCGCCCTCGAGTACTCCCGGTACAAGCTCTTGCGCGGGCGGAGGAAGACCGCCTGGGGGCAGCGCCGGAGGGCCTCGGCGCAGCTCATCGCGGAGTGGATCCCGAACTGCCTCGCGACGTAGTTCGCCGTCGCGACGACACCGCGCCCGCGTGGGTCGCCCCCGACGACGAGCGGCTTCGTCCTCAGGCTGGGATCCTCGAGCTCCTCCACCGCGGCGAAGAACGCGTCCAGGTCGAGATGCGCAAGGATCATTGACAATCTCGTATCACACTCGTGCGTCGTTGCCCGCTACGGTGGCCTGCATGAAGAAGGCGAAGTCGACAACGACGACTCCCTGGGGCTCGGCCTCGATCGTGGAGGAGCTCACCCTGCCGCAACGGGCGGGAAGCAAGCGGTTCGCGTCGATCGTGCAACTGCTCGAAGCCAAGGGCGGCGAGCGCCTGGTTCGCTTCGCGTACTCGACGGACGGAGCGGCCCGGCGCGGGCCTGTCACCCTCCGCGCCCGCGATCTCGAGCGGCTCCGGGTCGCGCTCGGCGAGCATCCGGACCTGGCGGCGGCGCTGGGGCTCTAGACGATTGATCGATAAAGCGATCAATCGTCGATTACCCCTCGACGGGCAGGCTGCCGCTCGCCCCGGAGAGGAGCTCGCGCCTCACGGCGCGCGCTGGGGCGTATGCACCGTTCATTCGCCCAGCTCCGCGGACGCGAGGCCGCGGAGCTCACGGTCTTTCAGGGCGGGAGGCGT
>CAJDTX010000053.1_pt1 | contig 17664 bp, 20 predicted proteins | sample 7390491 | NCBI WGS metagenome assembly CAJDTX01 (sample SAMEA7055669, study PRJEB34461) | soil metagenome | biome: terrestrial ecosystem; feature: Peninsula; material: soil | place: Antarctica | collected 2016
GCGCTTCGCATTCGCAAGAGAGCCTCGACCTATTTCTGAGCAGAAATGGCTTAGGGACTCGCTCCTCAGCCGCTCACTGGAGCTAAAGGCATACCCCACCTGGGGAATCCGTGAAGGGTGTCAAAACTCGGATTCCGCGCTGAACCGGGGTTTTGACACCTTCAGGATTTACGAACCCCACGGGGTCATGCGAGGCGCCTCCCTAATCGCGATGTGCGTCGTACCGCCGGGCACGCCCCATCGAGACCGAATGGCTCGACGAGACGCGGGCTGAGATGAATGTCGATCTGGATGAGTGGGTCCTCGCCTGCGGCGACGAACCGACAACGATCTCGCCGGCGCACACCCGCCGCTGATCGCGCCCCGCAACGAAGAGAGCACCTCCCCGGCGAGTGTGATGGTCGTCGGCGTCTTCGCGACGCCGCCGGTGGCGTACATGCTGCCGGCCATCGTCCGCTTCCAGCTGCACGCCGGCCCGGGCACGCTCGGGCTCTTGTTCTCGTTCATGGGCCTCGGCTCCGTCGTCGGCTCGCTCGCGCTGCTCGCACTCTCCCGACGGCCGAACAAAGGAGAGCCGGCGCTCGCCGGCTTCTTCCTGACCGCGATCGACGATCTGGGCCGCCGCCTTCCTCGGCACGCTTCCCTTCGGCGCCCTCCTGACAGCCGGGCTCACCGCAGGGCTCGGCCCTGGCCGAGCCGTGCTCATAGACGGGCTCGCAGCCTTGGTCGCTGGCCTCGGCCTGGTCGCGCTCCGCCCGGGAGTGAGATGGCTAGGGTGCGCCGCGCTCCCCGAAGCCTGCCTCGCCGCCACCAGCCCCGCGGTAGATGCTGTTCAGCGTTCGTTCAGCGCCCGTTCAGCGGCCTGTAAGCGGCGGCTGCTACGGCCCGGCGGCGCTCGTGTTACCCCGTTGTTACCCGGAGGGCTGTTCCGCCGCCACGCCGGGCAACACCGGGCAAGAAGAAACCCGCCGTTTCCAGCGGGTTTCCGTGTGGAGCGTACCGGGATCGAACCGGTGACCTCCGGCTTGCAAAGCCGGCGCTCTCCCAGCTGAGCTAACGCCCCGGACGACTCAGTCTAGAGAAGAGGGACCCGTGCTCTACGCCGCGCGGTTGAGCCGCTCTTCGGCGCGCGCGCGCCGGATGATCCGCTCGCGGTCGCCGTTGCGGAGCGTGGCGCGTGCCTCGCGCTGCTCGTTCCAGAGCCCGTCGATCGCTTCGTTCAACTGCTGGAGCTCGGCTGCGACCTCGGGATCATGACCCTCGGAGAGGGTGTGCCAGAGCTCGGTCCGGCGCTCGGTGGCGCTCTCGATCTCGACGCGAATGTCTTCCAGGGCTCTCATCACCGTTGACAACGTTCTCCCCCCTTTAGGCATTCCCGTTACCGCCAACGCCCAAAGACAAACGCAAGTACGACGCCCGCTCCCACGACGAGAGCTATCACCGCAATCACATTCAGAAACGTGGCCATTACTCGTACCCCAATTCTTCGAGCCGATCCTCGTCGAGGCCGAAGTAGTGAGCCAATTCGTGCAGGACGGTGATCCGGATCTCCTCCTCGAGCTCGCCGGGATTGTCGAAGGACTCCTCGAGCGGCCGCCTGTAGATGGCGATCCGGTCGGGCAGGCGGCCCGCCGTGCCGCCGCCGCGCTCCGGCAGCGGCGTCCCCTCGTAGAGGCCGAACAGGTCGGGATCGCCGGGGTGCTCCTCCAGGATGACCACGGCGACGTTCTCGAGCGCGGCGGCGAGCTTGGGCGGCAGCGAGTCGAGCGCCGCCTGCACGTGCTCCTCGAACTTCGGCATCAGTAGGCCGGCCGGAGCGGCTTGCGGGTCGCGAACCAGCGAACCGTCACTAAGCCGAACACGAAGCCCCCGATGTGAGCGAAGAACGCGACACCGCCGCCCGACTGCGGATGCTGGAGCGCGGCCGAGCTCGAGATGAGCTGGAAGCCGAACCAGATGATCAGGAACACCCAGGCCGGTATCTGGTAGGGGAGGAAGAAGAAGACGAGCGTCAGCACCCGCGCACGGGGGAGCAGGATGAAGTAGGCGCCGAGTACGCCGGAGATCGCGCCGCTCGCGCCCAGGTACGGGATCGTGGCGTCTTCGTGCGGCGCACTCGTGAGCGTCACGAGCGTCTGCAGCGCGGTCGCCGCGAAGCCGGACAGGAAGTAGAAGACGATGAACTTGATCCGGCCCATCGCGTCCTCGACGTTGTTGCCGAAGATCCAGAGGAAGAGCATGTTCCCGAGCAGGTGGATCCAGCCCGCGTGCATGAACATCGAGGTCACCGCGGTCAGCTCCCAGCTCTGTCCGATCTGGCGACATGAGCTCTCGACTTCGCAGGGATGGAAGGCAAGCTGGTTGACCGAGCCCTGGAGGCCCGGTAGCTCGTAGAAGATCCAGACCGCGAAGTTCGCGACGATCAGCGCGATCGTGACGATCGGGAACCGCCGGGTCGGGACGTTGTCCTTGAGCGGAAGCACGCTACGGAACGATTAGCGCCAGCAGCGCCTTCTGCGAGTGCAGGCGGTTTTCCGCCTGGTCCCAGACGGCCGAGCGAGGCCCGTAGAGCACCTCCTCGGTGATCTCTTCCCCGTAGTGCGCTGGCAGACAATGGAGCACGATCGCGTCGTCGGCGGCCAGCCCGACCAGTTCCGAGTCGATGCCGAAGCCGGCGAGCTCGCGGAGCCTGCGCTCGCGCTCTGCGTCCTGGCCCATGCTCGTCCAGACGTCCGTGTAGAGGACTTCGGCCCCCTTTGCCGCCTCGCGCGGGTCGTGGACGATCTCCACGGTCCCGCCCGACTGGACTGCACCGCGCCTCGCCGTCTTGACGGCGTCCTCCGCGGGCTCGTAGCCCTCGGGGACGGCCGCGATGAAGCGGACCCCGAGCTTCGCGGCCGCCGTCATCAGCGAGGCGCACACGTTGTTCCCGTCTCCGAGATAGGCGATCCGCACACCTGACAGACGGCCGAGCCGCTCCCGGATCGTCATCAGGTCGGCAAGCGCCTGGCAGGGGTGCGCGAAGTCGGTCAGGCCGTTGATCACCGGCACGCCGGCGTGCTCCGCGAGCTGCTCGACGTCGTCCTGCGCGAAGGTGCGGATCACGATGGCGTCGACGTAGCGCGAGAGGACGGTCGCCGTGTCCTTGATCGTCTCGCCGCGGCCGAGCTGGAGGTCGTCAGCGCGCAGGTAGAGCCCGAAGCCGCCGAGCTGGGCGATTCCGACCTCGAACGAGACTCGCGTGCGGGTGGAGGGCTTCTGGAAGATCATCCCTAGCGCGCGGCCCGGCAGGAGCCGATGCTCCTCGCGCCGGCGCTGCAGCTCCTTCAGCTCGGCCGCGAGGTCGAGGACGACCTTGAGGTCTTCCGCGCTCCACGCAGCGATCCGGGTGAAGTCCCTGCCCTTCAAGTGCTCCGGAACTTCGAGCATGGCCGCGACTATATTCGCCTCGTGCTCGAGCTGGACGTCGTCGAGGGCGACATCACCTCCCTCACAGTCGACGCAATCGCGAACGCGGCGAACGACCACCTGTGGATGGGCGCGGGCGTTGCCGGCGCGATCAAGCGTGCGGGCGGGGAGGAGATCGAGCGCGAGGCGATAGCGCTCGGGCCGATCGACGTGGGCGACGCGGTCGCGACGGGAGCGGGAAGCCTGCAGGTGCGCTACGTGATCCACGGCGCGGTCATGGGCCAGGACCTGCGTACGAACGCCGAGCTGATCCGGCGCACGACGGCTCGCTGCCTAGAGGTGGCGGACGAGCTCGGCCTCGAGTCGGTCGCGCTGCCGGCGTTCGGCACCGGCGTCGGCGGCTTCCCGCTCGACGACTGCGCACGCCTCATGGTCGAAGCGGCTCGCGCGTTCGAGCCGCGGTCGCTCCGGCGGGTCGTGTTCGCGGTTTTCGGCGCGGACGCCCGCTCGGCCTTCGAGCGGGCGTCCGCCTAGCGACTCCTCACCCGGCCGTGAGGTAGTTGTGTACCTCGTGGATCTGGATCTCGGGCTCGCCCGGGAAGCCGACCGCTTTCGTGATCGGGCCGATCTTCTCCTCGGCGAAGCGCTCGAACGCTTCCCTCGATTCCCACACGTCGACGACGCGGAGCCCGTCGTCGGTCTTCGTCACCCAGTGAAAGATGCCCGCCGGGGCCCCCTTGCCCTGCGGCGTGAAGTCCATCCGCTCGATCACCTGGTCGTACTGTTCGAGGGTGGCGCCCGGAAACTTCAGCTCGACTCCTATTGCCATTGGATCTCCTTTCGTGCGATTATCGGTCGGCAGATCTTCGTCGAAAGGAGCGGGGCGGTGCGCGGTCAGCCGACGATCCGCGTTCCGGCCCGGCCTGCGAGCGCGTCCCCGAGCGCGGCCGGCGAGCTGATCAGCGCCTCTCCGCTGGTCGCGCGGACGAACTCGAGCGACGCTTCGACCTTGGGCCGCATCGAGCCCTCGGCGAGCTCGGGGAGCAGCGCCTCTGCCTCCGCCGGCTGAAGCTCGCGCACCTCCTCCTCGGCCGGCGTGCCGAAGCCGCGAAGAACCGCCGGGACGTCGGTCAGGATCACGAGCCGCTTCGCACCGAGCTCGCAGGCGAGGAGCGCCGAGGCACGGTCCTTGTCGATCACGGCGTCGATCCCGCTCAGCCTGCCGTTGCGTGAGGCGACCGGGATGCCGCCGCCGCCGCAGGCGATCGCGCAAGTGCCGGCCGCCAGGAGCGCCTGGATCGCCGAAAGCTCGACGATCTCGAGCGGAAATGGGGAGGGGACGACCCGGCGGAAGCCGCGGCCCGCGTCGGCCTTCAGCTGCCAGCCCCGCTCCTGCTCGAGGCTACGCGCCTGCTCCTCGCCGTAGAACGGGCCGACGGGCTTGGTCGGCTCGGTGAAGGCGGGATCGCCCTCGTCCACGCGCACGTGTGTCAGGACGCAGGCGACGGGCCGCCCGGCAAGGGGACGCAGTTCGGCCGCGAGCAATGCGCCGATCTCCGCCTGCGTCTGGGCGACGGCGAGGTAGAGCGGGAGCGGCGGTACCTCGTCGGAAGCGCGCTCCTGGCGGACGAGCTCGTTGCCCACCTGCGGCCCGTTGCCGTGCGTCACGACCACCTCGGGGTCCTCGAGCAGCGGAACGAGACTCGCGCAGGCCTCGCGCAGGTTGGCGATCTGCTCCGCAGCCGTCCCGCGCTCGCCCGCCCGCATCAGGGCGTTTCCGCCGAGCGCAATTACGGTGGTCACACGAGGGCGGTCTGCTTCAGCAAGCCACGCTCGGCCAGGATCTCTGCCAGCGTCGGCTCACCGACTTCCTGGAGGCGGTAGGTCACCCGCATGGCCGGCTTGTCGAGCTCGATCACGCGACGGAGGTCGATCGGCGTCCCGATCAGGACGAGGTCCGCGTCCGAGCGGGAGATCGTCTCGCGTAGATCCTCCATCTGGCGGCGTCCGTAGCCCATCGCCGGCAAGAGCTCGCCGATCCCCGGGTACTCCTCGAACGTCCGGGCGATCGACCCGACTGCGAACGGCCTCGGGTCGACGAGCGCCGCCGCCCCGTTCGCCTTCGCCGCGAGCACGGCGGCGCCGTAGGTCATCTCGCCGTGGGTCAGCGTGGGGCCGTCCTCGACGGCGAGCACGCGCTTCCCCGCGATGTCGGCGAGGTCGCCCTCGACGTGGAACGGGGAGGCTGCGAGCACGATCCGGGCATCGGGGTTGTGAGTGCGGATCGAGTCCAGCACCGCGTCGATTCCCTCCTGGGTCGCGCTGTCGACCTTGTTCACGACGCAGACGTCGGCCATGCGCAGGTTCGTCTCGCCCGGGTGGTAGCGGAGCTCGTGGCCCGCGCGGTGCGGATCGACGACGACGATGTGGACGTCGGGCCGGATGAACGGCGTGTCGTTGTTGCCGCCGTCCCAGAGGATCACGTCCGCCTCCTGCTCGGCGCGGTCGAGGATGGCCGCGTAGTCGATTCCGGCGAACACGAGGGTGCCCTCGCTCAGGTGCGGCTCGTACTCCTCGCGCTCCTCGATCGTGCAGTCGGCCGCGTCGAGATCCTCGTAGCGGGCAAAGCGCTGGGCGGCCTGCCGCAGCAGGTCCCCGTACGGCATCGGGTGACGGAGGACGGCGACCCGCTTTCCCGCATCTCGAAGAAGCGCTGCGACGTGGCGGGTCGTCTGGCTCTTGCCCGACCCCGTGCGGACAGCGCAGACCGCGACCACCGGCTTCGAGGAAGTGAGCTCGGTCTCCTGTGGGGAGAGGAGGTGGAAGCTCGCGCCCGCCGCGAGCGCACGCGAAGCGACGTGCATCACGTGCTCGTGCGTGACGTCCGAGTACGAGAACACGACCTCGTCGATCCCCTCGCTGACGATCGCCTCGAGGTCGCTCTCGGGCCTGATCGGGATCCCGCTCGGATAGAGCGTCCCAGCCAGCTCGGGCGGGTAGACGCGCCCTTCGATATTCGGGATCTGCGTCGCCGTGAACGCGACGACCTCGTAGTCCTCGCGGCCGCGGTAGACGAGGTTGAAGTTGTGGAAGTCGCGACCGGCGGCGCCGACGATCAACACACGCTTCCGCGTCATGATATGAAGTGTATGCAGCGCCGTAGGACGGATTAGCCCAGGCGCTCGCGGACGCGGTCGGCGACCGCCTCCAGCTCGAGCTCGGCGCCCGTCACCTCGCGCAGGAGCTCGTCCGCCGTATACCGCTGTCCCTCCGACCAGAGCTCGCGCAGCAGCGATCCCGCCTCGCGCTTGGCGAACCAGGCGTTCCCGTACTGCTCGCGCAGGTGCGTGCGCAGCTGGGCCTCGAACGCCCAGGCGCGGAGGTAACAGGAGGCGTAGAAGCCGGAGTCGACGTCGGCGAGGTAGTCCGCCTGCATCGGCTCGATCTTGAGCGCGTCCGCCAGCAGCTCGACGTAACGGGGACGCGCCGCCGCCAGGTCGCCCGTGGTGTGCAGCTCGAGCTCGTACAGGAGCTTGGCCGAGTAGCGGCGGACGATGTAGAGGAGGAGAGTGGCTCCCTCGGCGGCGAACTCCTCGGGGCGCGGCATGTTCAGCCTGCGCTCGTGCCAGGCCGGCTCGTCGACGAGGTGCTCGAACAGCATCGCCCAGCCCTCGGTGACGGCGTTGTCCCCGAGCCGGCGGGCCTCCATGGGCAGGCCGCTGGAGGTGTGTGCGAAATGCTCGGTGTGACCGGCCTCGTGGAACAGGGCGTGCCAGTCGTCAGGGCCGCCCATCGGCTTGATCACGAGCATCACCCGTCCCGGAACCTCGATCGGCGAGCAGAACGCGCGCGGGCTCTTGAGCGGGCGCTCCTCGATGTCCAGATGGACGTTCTGTTGCGCGCGAAGGTCGATGCCGAGGTCGGAGAGGGTGACCTCGAGCGCCGGGAGCATCGATTCCTTCGGGAACGCGCTGTCCCACTCGGGCGCACGAAAGAGCCGGGCGACGTCCCAGGAGCCCGCATCGTCGAGCCCGATCCCGACGCGCTTGCGGAAGAGCCGGTCTGCCGAGTCCTCGTACAGGGCCTCGGTCGAGTCGAGCAGCGCCCGGCACTGCTCCGCGAGCCCGTCGAGCGAGAAGCCGAAGCGGCGGTAGAGCTCGGCGTACGACGGTGCGCCGAGTGCCGGCGCGAGCCCGTGCATCGCCGTGACGGCTTCGTGGTAGATCGGGTTCAGGTACTCCTCGGTCAGCTCGCCGCGAGCGGTGTTGAGCCGCCGGCGCTTGGCCCGGTCGGGCTCGTTCGCGAGCACCGGGCGGATCATCCGGAACGGGACCTTCTCTTCGTCCACATCGGCTTCGAGCTCCGCTTCGAGCTTCGCGATCCGCTCCTCGTACTCCCGCGTCAGCTCGCCGATGTGCCCCTCGCACGCGAATCGCCAGAGCTCGCGGACCTGGGGATCGCCGGCTGCGCGCCCGATTGCGTTGGCCTTCTCGAGCTTTGTCAGCTCCTCGTGACCGGCGTAGATCGGCCCGAGCTCGAGCGACTCCTTCAGGCCCGCGTAGTGGAGGTAGTACTCCTCGTCGAGCTCGGCGATGAAGCGATCGGCCTCGGTTCGGTAGGCGTCCAGCTCTGCCGGGCTCGCGGCGGTGCCTTCGGCGGCTCCTGCCTCCATCGGCCGTAGGATATTGCCGTGCACGAGATTCAAGTCAAGAGCGAGCGCCACACGCAGCTGGTCGACATCACGTCGAAGATCCAGGACGCCCTCGGCGACGTGAACGGGGCTTCCGCGGTCCTCGTCTACGTCCCGCATACGACCGCGGGCGTGACGATCCAGGAGCATGCGGATCCCGCCGTCGCCCGCGACCTCGAGGTCGCGCTCGAGCGCATGGTGCGCGACGACTGGGGCTGGCAGCACATCGAGGAAGGGGAGGAGAACGCGCCTTCCCACGTGCGCGCGTCGCTGATGAGCCCGCAGGTCCTCGTTCCGCTCGAGCACGGCAAGCTCGCGCTCGGCACCTGGCAGGGGATCTTCTTCTGCGAGTTCGACGGGCCGCGCGACCGCAAGGTGCTCGTCACACCTCTCCACTAGCGAAGGAGGACGTGAGATGGCAGTTCTGATGACAGTCGTGATTCCGGCCAGCACCGACATGTACGACGCCATCAACCAGGAGATGGGCGTCTCCTCCGGCAACCTCCCGCCGGGGCTGATCGCGCACTACGCGGCGCCAACAGACGAGGGCATGCTGATCTCCGACGTCTGGGAGTCGACGGAGGACTTTCAGACCTTTGCCGCAGAGCGGCTGGCGCCGGCGATGGAGAAGGTGACCGGGCTGGGCGAGGGGAGCGGCATCAAGCCCACCTGCGGCGAGCTCTACAACGACTTCCACCGCTGACGGGCCCGCGGCTACGCTCCGAGGCGTGGCCGCTCCCGTCGCTAAGGATCAAGAGCTCGAGCTCAAGGTCGACTCGCTCGCCTACGGCGGGAACGGCGTCGCGCGGCTGAACGGCTTCGTCGTGTTCGTGCGGCGCGGACTGCCCGGCGACACCGTCCGCGCGCGGGTGACGAACGTGAAGCGGAATCACGCCGAGGCGCTCGCGCTCGAGGTGGTCGAGCCGGGCGCGCCCCGAGTCGAGGCTCCCTGCTCCCACTACCCGGCCTGCGGCGGCTGCCGGTTTCAGGATCTCGCCTACGAGGCGCAGGTCGCCGCCAAGGAGGAGCAGGTGCGTGAGGCGCTGCGGCGGATCGGCGGGCTGGCGGATCCGCCGCTGGAGTCGATCCTGCCCGCGGAGTCGGTCTTCCACTACCGCAACAAGCTCGAGTACTCGTTCACCTCGACGCCGTCGGGGCCGGCGCTCGGCTTCCACAAGGCCGGGCGCTGGGACGAGGTGCTCGACATCGAGCGCTGCTGGCTCACGACCGAGCTCGGCAACGCGATCCGGGAGGCGGTGCGCGACTGGGCCCGTTTCGAGGGGCTACCGGCCTACGATCAGGCCGAGCACAGCGGCTACCTGAGGCACCTCGTCGTTCGCGAGGGGCGGAACACGGGGCAGGCGCTCGTCCAGCTCGTGACTGCGCCCGGGAAGCTGGTCGCGGAGGAGGCGTTCGTCGCGGCGCTGCGGCAGTTCGAGGAAGTGCGCTCGATCCACTGGGCGGTCAACGACCGTCCGGCCGAGGTGACGAACCTCCCGACGCGGCTCCTGTGGGGCGCGGATGCGATCGAGGAGGAGCTGGGCGGCTTGCGCTTCCGCGTCCGGCCGAACGCCTTCCTGCAGACCAACACGGCGATGGCCGAGCGGCTGTACCGGCTCGCGCTCGAGTACGCAGGGCTGACCGGCGAGGAGACGGTGTACGACCTCTATTCCGGGATCGGGACGATCGGGCTGACGTTCGCGCGCGAGGCGCTCACCGTCTGGGGCGTCGAGGTCTCGGAGGAGTCCGTCGCGTGCGCGCTCGAGAACGCCGAGCTGAACGGGATTCACAATGCCGCGTTTTTCGCGGGCGAGGTGGGGGAGGCGCTCGCGGAGCTGCGCGAGCGAGCCGGCGAGCCGGACGTGGTCGTCGTCGATCCTCCGCGGGCGGGCTTGTCGGGAAAGGCGCTCCGCCGGATCGCCCGGCTCGAGCCGCCCCGGATCGTCTACGTCTCGTGCAATCCGACGACGCTCGCCGCCAACGTCAAGACGCTGGCGGCCGACTGGGGCTATCGCCTCGAGCGGGCGAGGCCGGTGGACATGTTCCCGCACACGCCGCATGTCGAGACGGTGGCGTTGTTGGCAGTTACGTGACCGGCTCGAGTCGGAGCGGCGTGTGCTGTGCGAGCACCTCGAAATCGCGGTCAGCCTGGAGCAATGTCGCGTCGGCTTCGATCGTCGGAACCGCGACGAGGCAGTCCATGATTTCGCGAACCGTCTCGCCGCCGGCTCGACAGGCTCGGTAGAGCTCGGCGGCGGAGTCGAAGCCTTCGAGGCCGTCAAGGGTGAGCACGGGAAAGGCGAGGAGGCGCGCCCGTAGCTCCGCCGCGTGCTGCTGCGAACGGGCCCCTGCGAGGACTTCCATGAACACGACCTCGGTGACGGCCAGAGGTGTCCCCTCGAGAAGAAGCCGATCGAGCTTCTCCGAGACCGCACTACCGGTGTCGCGGAGGTACTCGATCCACGCCGACGAATCGACGACGATCACAACTCAACGATGCGGGACCGGCGCATCTTCTTGAGATCGCCTTCCCAACCGCTCCCCTTCATGTCGAGCATGTCTCTTGGTTGGTACTCGCCGACGAGTCTCCGGAGCGCCAAGTCGATTGCCTCGCGTTTCGTCCGAAGTCCGTAGGCGCGCATCGCGCGTTCGATCAGCTTGTCGTCGATGACGACGTTCGTTCTGCCCACATCTCAGATTGTACACCCCAATACACACGAAGGTGTAACAACTTCAGTACCAGATCGCGCCAACTCGTTCGTGGTGCCCCGCCGGCAGCGGCTTGGCCTCGCCGCGCGCATAGCGATTAGCCGTCCAGGCCGCAGCCGTCGCATCGAGAACGTCGAGCAGAGGAAGCGCCCCTAACGCCGCGGGTAGCACGACGCCTGCGTCCTCGAGTAGGCGACGTCGAAGAAAGAAACCGTCCCAGGTGTGCTTTGAGAACCCGAGCGGCTCGCCGGCGAGCGCCCGGAAGGACACTTCGGGATGAACCTCGATGACGCGGTCGCCCTCCTTGTGCCGGCCGACCTCGAGGATCTTGCGGGCTACCCAACCGCGCGGATAGCCGTCGACGCCGGCGACTCTCATCGACGGCCGAGCTGGAGCCGGCGCCAGAGCAGATCGGCGTTCGGCCCGAGGAACGCGAGCGAGAGCAACGGCAGCGCCGGCAAGCCCGAGAGGTCGAACGCAACGGCGAGCGCCATCGTCGCCCCGAACGAGAGCGTCATGCAGAGCCAGGTCAGCTTCTGCCGCAGCCCGAACCGCGCCGTCGCGGCGAGGAAGACGCCGAAGAACAGCAGGTCGGGCAGCCCGAGATTCGCCGACCCGTGCTCGCCCGGGATAGGGAAGGCGAACGAAAGCGTCGTGAACAGATGGTGCTGGTGCTCGACGATGTGGTGCGTCGGCCCCTTCCAGACCGAGTACGCGTCCACGAACGGGATGATCAGCGCCACGACCACGACCCAGCTCGCGCTCTCGAAGTAGCCGAGGAACCAGAACGCGAGCAGCGTGACCGCGGCGAGCTTGGCGAACCCGGCCGCCGCGTCGAGGCCGGCGAGCTGGAGCACGACCGCCAGGACGACGAGCGCGGCGCCGACCGCGAGGAGGCCGCGCCCCCGCCAGAGGGGAAGCGTGAGGTAGACGAGACCGAAGACGGCTGGGATCAGCCCGAAGGCGAGAAACGCGACGTCCCACCAGGTCGAGGCAGACCACCAAGACGGCGAGCTCGCGTAGTACGCCGCGAGCGCCGCCGCGATGACGGCGAACGCAGCAGCTCTCAGTACGGAGGGAGCTCCGCCCACCAGGGCCCGACCGCCTTGAAGGCGGACCAGAACTGGGCCTTTGCGCTCTGCTCGTCGAGCGACTCGTCCACGTCGGGGACGAGGACCGCCTCGATCGTCGGCGTCAGCTGCTGGAGCTCCCCGGCCTCCTCCTCCAGCGTGTCCGCGAGCGGGAACTTGATCGAGCTCACGAACGCGAGCGCTTCCGTCCCCATCACGACGACGAGCTTCGGCTGGACGATGTGGAGCTCGCGCGTGAGCCAGGGCCGGGCCTGGCGCTCGGTCGCGCCTGCGAACTTGAGGCAGTTCGTTCCGTAGACCGCCATCGGATCCACGTGCAGCCGCTGCAGCGACTTCAAGATCGCCTGTCCTGAGCGGCCGAAGAACGCGACCCCTTCCTGCACCTCGGCCGGCTTCGGGCTGTGCTTGAGCAGCATGATGTCTCCGAGCGGATGCCCCGACCCGAGTACGGGAACCGCTCCCTTCCTCCCCGCCGCCCGCCCGATCTCGTCACCGAGCACGTTGATCTCGGCGATCGCCTTCTTCAGGTACTTCTCGTGGATCTCGTCTGTGGGCACTGGGGGAGATGTAGACACGGGGGGCACGGACTCAGTTCTCCTCTAGCGGACCCTTTCCTTGGCCTGCGCCACCCACTTGAGCGACTGGAGATAGAGCAGCGACTTCGGGCGGCGAAGCACCTCCGCGGTACGCAGGCTGATGAGGAACTCCTCGGGCCCGTCGAACGCGCGCATCCGCATCGCCCCGGTGCCCACACCGGGGAGCACATGCGCGTCCGAGCCGGCCCCCATCGTCAGGTTGTACTTGCGCGCGAATCGGAGCGCCTCGTCGTTCGAGGTCTCGAACAGCACCCGCGCGTTGTAGACCTCGAACACGTCGATCTCGCCCAGATGCCGGTGCAACGTCGCGGCGTCGGGGATGGCGTGCATGCGGTCGAAGGGGTGGGGGAGGAAGACGAGCCCGTCTTGCTCCCGGATCGCCGCGACGGTGTCCGCGAAGGACATTCCGCGTGGGATCTCCTCGCTCAGGAACAGCCCGATCACCTCGCCCTGCTCGTCGGTCTTGACCTCCTCGCCCGGGATGACGGTCAGATTGCGCCCGCGGGCGATCTGGACTGCCTCGAGCGCTCCGCCGAACACGTTGTGGTCGGTGACCGCGATCGCGCCGAGGCCGATCGCTTCGGCGTACTCGAACAGCTCCGCCGGCTCGATCGAGCAGTCGTGCGACCAGGACGTGTGCATGTGGAGGTCGCAGAGGATCCAGTCGCGGTCGGCGAGCGGCTCGGTCTCGGCCACGGGGGTGCGGCGGCGAGCGGCAAGGCCGGTGTAGATGCGGTCGAGCTCGCCGGCGACGCGGGCGAAGCTCTGGCCCTCCGCGTCCTTCCGGCCCTGGGCGGCGAGCCGCTCTCGGGCGGGCCGGTCCTCGGCGAGCCGAGCGACCGCTGCCGCGGCCAGCTCGGGCTGCTTCTGCACGCCCGCCGGCGATGCCGCGGCGGCTCCCGCGGCCTGCGCTTCGAGCCTCAGCCGCTGGAGACCGTCGGGCGAGGGAACAAAGATGGCCGCCTCGTTCAAGAGCTTCGCGCGCGCGGTTCCGTCCCGCGCGGTGCGTACGTGGACGCGGTCCCGGAGCGAGGCCGGCACGAAGGGCCGGCCGCTGAGCGGTTTCGTCCGGAGCAGCATCAGCTCCCAGCCGGGAAGCTCACGCAGGGCGCGCAGCACGGTGCGGACGAGCGGACGCTCCTCCGGCTGCCACTCGAGCACGATCCGCCTGCGCTTGCGGCCGGGATGGAAGAGAACCGTGTCGACGCCGGGCGAGATCATCCTGTAGTCGCCGGGGAAGCGTTCGGCCGCCGCGCCTGCGACGACGGGGGAGATCGCGAGCAGCGCGTCGATCCGGGCGAGCAGCCGGTCCCGCTGCGCGCGCCCGGGCGGATACCCGAGCCGCTCCGGCGAGAAGAAGGTCGCGACCGCCAGCGCTCGCGCATCACGAAGAGCGAGGTACGAAAGGCTGGGGATGCCGGGCTCGAAGCCGTGCACGACGTCGAATTGCAAGCGGCTGAGCGCGAAGGAGAGGCCTGCGCGGACGCCGACCGGGATGCCGACGCTGCTCCGGCGCGACACCGGAAGCGTTGGCGCGATCGCGATCACCTCGGCGGCCTGCCCGGTCAGGAGCGCGCGGCGGCCTGCCGCGAGATCGCGCGCGCGTCCCGACGGCGCCATCACCGTTACCGTGTGGCCGAGCTTGCGCAGTTCGGCGGCGACGCCGGCGACGTGCTCGTTGACATCGTGAGGTTGCGACCACGCGAAGGGCGTGACCAGGCAGATCCGAAGGCCCATCTGGAAAACAACTCTAGCCGTGGCGTAGAGTCCGACCATCGACCGTCGAGACTTCCTCGAACAGACTGGGAAGTTGGCCGTGGCAGCGGGCGTCCTCGGTGTGTCCCCCGCGTGGGCCGAGATCGCTTCGACCGGACCGAGCGCGGCTCAGCTCAAGCTGCTCGCGCGCCAGATCCACGGAACGGTCGTGACGCCCGCGAGCAGCGCGTATGTCCAGGGCCGGCTCGTCTTCGACACGCGCTTCAACGCGGCGCATCCGAAGGCAATCGTCTACTGCGAGTCGACGACGGACGTCCAGAAGACGGTGCGATGGGCGCGCAAGTACGGCGTCCGGCTCGTGCCCCGCTCCGGCGGGCACTCCTACGCGGGCTACTCGACGACCAGCTCAGGTGTCGTCGTCGACGTGACGCGGATGAAGGCCGTGCAGCCGCGCGCGGGCGGCACGGCGCTGATCGGAGGGGGAGCGCTCCTGATCGACATCTACTCCAAGCTCTGGGCCCATCATCGGATGATCCCCGGCGGGTCGTGCGCGACGGTCGGTATCGCGGGGCTCACGCAGGGCGGAGGCCACGGCTGGTCCGGGCGGAAGTTCGGCCTGACCTCCGACAACGTCACGCAGCTGACGATCGTGACCGCCGACGGCAAGGCGCTCGTCTGCAACGCGCACGAGAACTCGGATCTCTACTGGGCCTGCCGGGGTGGTGGAGGCGGCAACTTCGGAATCGTCACCAACTTCACGTTCAAGACGCACGCAGTGAACAACGTGTCGACCTTCTACATCACCTGGCCCTGGTCGGACGCGGCTCGCGTGGTCAAGGCCTGGCAGGCGTGGGCGCCGCATGCGCCGTCGAACGTCGGCCTCTCCATCTGCGTGCTCTCCTCGGGAAACCCGCCTTCGATCAGCGCGTCGGGCCAGTTCTTCGGCTCGACGTCGGCGCTTCGCTCGCTCATCCGGCCGCTCACGAACGTCGGCAGCCCGAACGTGTCCGTGACGCCTAGGACATTCTTCGGAGCTGTGCTCCTGTACGCCGGCTGCAGTTCCGTCGCCGCCTGCCGCAAGCCGCAGCGCGAGGCGTTCAAGGCGAAGTCGGACTACGCGCGGAAGCCGTTCTCCTCCGCCGGGATCAACACGATCGTGCACGGGCTCGAGGCCTTCGGTCGCAATCCCTCGAACGGCGGGCTCGCGTTGATCCTGGACTCCTACGGTGGGGCGATCAACAAGGTCCCGGCGGCCGCAACCGCCTTCGCGCACCGCGACATGCTGTTCTCGATGCAGTACTACGCGTCGCCGGGCTCGGCGGCGAACATCGCGGCCCTCAATCGCTTCTACAAAGCGATGCGGCCGTTCGTCTCAGGCTACGCCTACCAGAACTACATCGATCCCCAGCAGGCGAACTGGGCGCACGCGTACTACGGGACGAACTACCCCCGGCTGGTCTCGATCAAGAAGAAGTACGACCCGGGGAACTTCTTCCGCTTCAAGCAGAGCATCAGGCTGCACACCTAACCCGAAGTTACCCGGCCGATTGAGGCTCTGATCCCGCTTCCCGTGCGGGTTTGGGGCTCTTTCTTGGCTGGATTGTGTAGCCAAGAGTGCTGTCCGACTGGCCTGGCATACTGCTCGTCGTGGAGCGCAGCTATCCGGCGATGCACGTGGCCAAAATCGAGCGGCGCCACGGCGAGCGCGTCTACACCTACTGGCTAGTGCGCCGGAGCGTGCGCGAGGGCACGCGCGTGCGCCACGAGACGGTGGCCAACGTCTCGAAGCTGCCCGCGGCGGCGATCGAGGCGCTGCGGCGCGCGCTCGCCGGCGAGGCGCTCGTTGCCGCCGGGGAGCTGTTTGCGACCGAGCGCTCGCTCCCGCACGGGCACGCGCGGGCGGTGCTCGAGGCGGCGCGGAGGTTGGGCTTCCCGCGCCTGCTCGACCGAGTCCCCTCGCGCGAGCGCTCGCTCGCACTGGCGATGGTCGTGCAGCGAGTGCTCGCTCCCGGCTCCAAGCTGGCCTGCGCGCGGCGGCTTTCCCAGTCGACCCTGGGCGACGAGCTCGAGCTGGGAGAGGTGGACGCCGACGCGCTCTACGCCGCGCTCGACTGGCTCGGTGAGCGCCAGGAGCGGATCGAGGCCCGGCTCGCCCGCCGCCACCTCGCCGAGGGCGCGCACGTGCTCTACGACGTCCCTTCCTCCTACTTCGAGGGCAGGACGTGTCCGCTGCTCGCGCTCGGCTACTCCCGCGACGGCCGCCGCGGGATGCTGCAGATCATCTACGGGCTGCTCTTGGACCGGGCCGGCCGACCGCTCGCGATCGAGGTCTTCCCCGGCGGCCTCCACGACGACAAGACGCTGCCCGCCCAGATCGAGAAGCTCCGCCGCCGCTTCGGCTTCACGACGCTGGTCTTGATCGTCGACCGCGGGATGGCGACCAAGGCCAACCTGGAGACGCTCGCCGCTGATCCGGGGATCGGCTGGGTCACCGCGCTGAGGGCGCCGCAGCTGAAGCGGCTGGTCAAGGAGGGGGCGCTGCAGCTGTCGCTCTTTGACGAGCAGAACCTGGGCGAGATCACAAGCGCCGACTACCCGGGCGAGCGCCTGGTCGTCTGCCGCAACCCGCTCGTCGCCGCCGAGCGGGCGCGCAAACGGGGCGACCTGCTCGCCGCGACCGAGACCCCGCTCGCCGCGATCAAAGAGCGGGTCGACGCCGGCTCGCTCGCCGGGGCAGCGCGGATCGCGCTCGCGGTCGGGCAGGTGATCAACAAGCGCAAAGTGAAGAAGCACTTCGAGCTCGTGATCGAGGACAACCGCTTCGAGTACCGCCGCAAGCAGGAGCAGATCGACCAGGAGGCGGCCCTGGACGGCTTCTACATCCTGCGCACCAACCTCGCCGAGCAGATGCTCGCCACCGCCGAGGTCGTCCGCTCGTACAAGCAGCTCGCACACGCCGAACGCGCCTTCCGCACCCTCAAAGGCCCTGAGCTCGAGATCCGGCCGATCCGCCACCGCCGCCAGGACCGCGTCCGCGCGCACGCCTTCCTCTGCCTGCTCGCCTACTACCTCGAATGGCACCTGCGCGCGGCCTGGGCGCCGCTGCTCTACACAGACGAACAGCCGCCGCTCGCCGCCGACCCGGTCGCCAAGGCCGAGCGCTCCCCCGCCGCCAAACGCAAAGCCTCAACCCACAAGACCAGCGACGGCGACACCTGCCACTCCTTCACCAGCCTGCTCGCCGAACTCGCGCTCATCGTCCGCAACACCAACCGCGTCCGCGGCAACCAGGCCACCTTCAACACCGTCACCGACGCCAACCCCACCCAGGCCCGCGCCCTCGAGCTCCTCGAGCGCATCCCCAAGCTCGCGTAGCCACGAGCGCGACAGCCGCCACGCGCCCCAATCAACGGTGTGGAGCCGAATCGCCGTGCCCTACCGCGGGTAACTTCCG
>CAJDTX010000050.1_pt1 | contig 17260 bp, 19 predicted proteins | sample 7390491 | NCBI WGS metagenome assembly CAJDTX01 (sample SAMEA7055669, study PRJEB34461) | soil metagenome | biome: terrestrial ecosystem; feature: Peninsula; material: soil | place: Antarctica | collected 2016
GCGCGCGCCGTGAGGCGCGCGCTCCTCTCCGGGGCGAGCGGCAGCCTGCCCGTCGAGGGGTAATCGACGATTGATCGCTTTATCGATCAATCGTCTAGGGGTTACCGCGTGATCAAGCCCCTCCTCGCGCTCGCGGTCATGACGCTCGTGGCGCTGTCAAGGTCGGTTGAAAACGGACCCCTTCGCGCCGGTTGAAAACGGACCCCTCTCGGGGGGTCGTTCTCTGCTCTCTTGAAGGCCTGATCCCGGCCGCGTGCAGTCTGGCCGGAGGCCAGAAGTGCACGGGTTACTCGGGCGGCCGGGGGCGAGCGCCGAGGTCCTTGTCTTTGAGCCGGTAGCTGTCACCCTTGAGCGAGATGATCTCGGCGTGGTGGACGAGCCGGTCGATCATCGCCGCGGCCACGACCTCGTCGCCGAAGATCTCGCCCCAGCCCGAAAAGGGCTTGTTCGAGCTGACGATCAGGCTGGCCCGCTCGTAGCGGGAGGAGACGAGTGAGAACATCAGGTTGGCCGCCTGCGGGTCGAAGGGGATGTACCCGACCTCATCGACGAGCACAAGCGGGATCCAGAGCAGCCGGCGCAGCTCCTCGTCGAGGCGCCCCTGCCGCTGGGCGTCTGCGAGCCGAGTGACCCACTCGGTGGCGGTTGCGAAGGCGACGCGCTGGCCGGCCAGGCAGGCCCTGATCCCGAGCGCGATCGCCAGGTGCGTCTTGCCGGTGCCCGGTGGGCCGAGCAGAAGCACGTTCTCCTTCGCGGTCAGGAAGTCGAGCTGGCCGAGGTGCAGGACGAGCGGCTTCTGCACCGAGCGCTGGAAGGAGAAGTCGAACTCCTCGAGCGTCTTGCGGGCGGGGAAGCGAGCGGCCTTGATCCGCGCCTCGCCGCCATGGGCATCGCGGGAGGCGACCTCGGTGGCAAGCAGGGTCTCGGCGAAGCGCTCGTACGACCACTCCTCCTGCCGCGCCCGCTCGGCCAGCTTGGGCAGCGCCCTGGCGGCGGCGGGCGCCTTCAGCGTTCGGAACAGGTGCGCCAACTCCGACGAGGTCGTCATGCCGGGATCAAGACGTCGTAGCGCTCGAGCGGCCGCGTCTCCACCTCCGGCTCGGCAGGAGCTCCGCGCAGCTCGCGCAATGCTCGCGCGTGTTCGAGCGCGGTGATCGTGCGGTGGCGGGCGAAGCTGCGCTGGTGGCGGCAGGCAAGCTCGCCCGTGTCGAGCGCGACTGCGAGCACCTCGCGCTGCGAGACCCTGGCCTCGACCCGTCTACCGACCAGATGCGCGTCGAGCGAGTAGTCGCAGCTGTCAATGCGGACGTAGGGATCGGGCGCGACGCGGGTGACGAAGCGGCGGTCGGTGTCGGGCATCGCCTCCGGCAGCGGCCGCATCGCCTCGAGCTCCTCGGCAAGACGGTCGAGCGGCCGGCAGCGCAGCGTACGGTGGAAGCGGACGTTGGCCCGCTCCCGAAACCAGCGATCGAGCTGCTCTTGGAAGTCGAGCTCGTTACAGAAGCGGCGTCCGGGCTCGAAGCTCGTCTCGATGAAGCCCTGCAGCCGCTCGACCACGCCCTTCGACTCGGGGTCGCGCGGCTCCAGGAAGAGCCAGTCGACCCTGAGCTGACCCAGGAAGGCGGCGAAGGCATCGCTGGGACGGCCCTCGCCGGCGTGCAGCGCGCCCTCCCGGTCCCAGACGAGCGTCTCCGGCAAGCCCCCGAGCTGGGTGAGACAGCGGGTGATCCCGTACAGCAGGTCGGGCGCCTGCTTGGAGAAGACCAGCGCCCCGGCTCCGGCGCGAGAGTAGGGCAGGCAGGCGACGACGACGTAGCCGCGACGGGTCTGGCCGTAGCCGACCGGGAGCTCGCGGCTCGGCTCCCACAGGTCGAACTGGCACAGCGCGCCCGGGCGGTAGCTCGTCCGCTGGTAGGTGCGGGGGCGCGGCAAGAACAGTGGCCGCAGCTCGCGCAGGTAGTCGTCGAGGATCGACTTGCCGCCCTCGTAGCCCTGCTCGGCGATCAGCTCGCGGATCCGCTTGCCGGGTAGATGCGGGTCGTCGCGCAGAAGCCGCTGGATCTCCTCGCGGAACGGGTTGAGCTTCGACAGGCGCGAGGAACGGCGATATCGGGGCGGCTCGCTCGAGCGCAGCGCCCTGCGCACGGTGTTGCGGCCGCGGCCGGTGCGGCGCGCGATCTCCTTGATCGGAAGCCGCTTCACGTAGTACAAGCGGCGCATCTCGGCCCACTGCTCCACCCTGACCATGACCTCCTCCTCACTCGATCAACTTCGACCGAGCGAGGCTCCAGACCCGACCGGACGGTGGCCGGCGCCACGCGGCGGGGGTCCGTTTTAAACCGGCGTCAGGGGGTCAGTATTGCGTCGGCGTCGACATGGCGCTACGGCCCAGGACAACCTCAGGATCGTGAGCTTCCGCACGCCGTCGAAGAACATCGCCTGCGAATACCGCTCGTCCGGCCCCGCGGGGATCCGCTGCAACATCGGGAGCGGGCTCAGGCCGAAGCCGAGTGGCCCTTGCCGCGAGGGCGCGTGGGCGGCGATCACGATGACAAGGACGGGCAAGGCGCGGCCGATCTGTGTCGGCGATACGGTCTACAGCCCGACGGCGCCGATCCTCGCGTACGGGGAAGACGTGGCGCGTCCCGACGACGTGGCTGGAGTCGATGGTGTAGGACTCGCCGCCGCCGAGCGTCCGCTCCTCGATCGCGCCGTAGCTGGACGCCAGCGCGGTGCCGCTGCCGGTGCACCTGACGAGGAACAGGCCCTCGCCCGAGAAGAAGGTCTTGGCTCCGCCCCACTTCGTGTCGAACGCGACCTCGGACGTGGCCGCGAGCAGCGAGCCCGACTGCAGGAGGAGCGTTCCCGCCAGCTCGATCGTGAAGACGTCGCCGGGAAGGGGCGGCGCCAGGGTGACCTCGCTCGCCTCGCCGGCCGTGAACGTGTTGATGAAGAGGCTCTCGCCGCCCCGGACTTAAGCAGAGCTACGCTTGGCACGGAGCGGCACGGCCCGACCCTTGGACTACTCGGAGGCGCCGCGAGCCGAGTAGCTCCGGTAGACGGCGAGGAGCGCCTCCTTCTGGTCCTCGCTCAGCGTCGGATCCGAGCGGATCGTTGCCTCCGTCCTCTCAACCGAACCGGTCCCCGCCCGCGTCTCGTCGTCGTCGAGGAGACCGGCCTGTGCGAGCAGAGTCTCGGAGGAGAGCTCGAGCGCCTCGGCGATTGCCTTCAGGACCCGGACCGACGGCTCATGAACCCCGCGCTCGACCTGGCTCAGGTAGGCATTCGAGAGGTCGGTCAGGCCGGCCAGCTCCCGCAGGGAGAGCCTGGCGAGCTTCCGCTGCGTATGGATGAACTCGCCAAGCGTCCGAATCTGGCCCCTCCAGGCGTCCTCGATCACGGTAGAGGTCGTGCCGCCGAGAGGACTCCTGTCCTCCCGGCAAGCACTGCAATTCAGGCCGAGGTTCCCGTCGGCGTCTTCGTCTTCGCTGCCTTCTTCTCGAGCACCGGTGCGGCCGCTGAGAGGACCTCGCGGGCGAACTCGTGCTGAGCGGCGAGCAGGCGCTCGGCGAACTGGAACGAGGACTCGACGAGCTCCTCCGACGTCGGCAGCTCCTTGCTGGCGGCGGGCATGGCCGGAACGGCCTTCTCGATGGCCTTGCTCCAAACCCGTACCGCCTCGACGACCGTCTGCTGGCTCTTGCGAACCGCTTCCAGAGTCGCGTCCTGCGTCGCCTGGGTGAAGTCGCTCATGGTAGTGGTGGTCATGATTCCTCCCTGTGTTTGCGTTTGTATTGCTTAGTATAGTACGCAAAGGCGTACTATCGCAAACTGGGTCACTTCTCGTGTACGTAGTTACCCGGCGCGTCGCCGAGAACGGGATGGGCTTTGTTGCCCATTTGCGGCGGCTCCCGCCGGCCCCCGCCCCGAGTCTCGATCCATGCGGCCCAATCCTCCCACCATGAGCCCTGATGACGCGTGGCGCTTCCCAACCAGCGCTCCGGGTCGACCGTCGGCTCCCCGTCCGTCCAGTGCGCGCTCTTGGCGCTGGGAGGGTTCACTATGCCGGCGATGTGGCCGGACGAGGTGAGGACAAAGCGAACGTCGCTGCCTGAAAAGAGACGACGTGCCTCGAAGCTCGAGCGCCACGGGGCGATGTGGTCCTCCTTCGCGGCCAGCACGTACAGGTCGGTCGCGACCGCGGCAGGGCTCAACCGCTTTCCCGCCAGCTTCAGCTGTCCGCGTGCAAACTCGTTGGAGGCATAGCAGGAACGCAAGTAAGACGCGTGTACAGCCGCAGGCAGGCGCGTACTGTCGGCGTTCCAGGCCAGGATGTCGAAAGCGGGCGGATCTTCGCCCATCAGCCAGTTGCTCCCGACGTAGCTCCAGATCAGGTCGTTTGCGCGGAGGACGTTGAAGGTCTGGGCCATCTCCGCCCCGTCCAGGTAGCCCCTTTGGGTCATCTTTCGCTCCAGGCCTGCCAACGACTTCGCGTCGACGAAAGCGCCGAGCGGGCCCGGGGCGCTGAAGTCGACGAGCGTGTTCAGGAGCGTCGCCGAGCGCACGCGCTCGTCGCCGGCCCCGGCGAAGGAGGCGAGCAGCATCGCCGTCAGCGTCCCGCCGATGCAGAGCCCCACGACGTTTGCCTGCGGCACGCCTGTGATCTCCTCCACGATCGAGAGCGCCGCCTCCGGGCCGTTCACCAGGTACTCGTTTAGAGAGACGCCGCGCAGGGACTCATCGGGGTTGCGATAGCTGATCGCGAACACGGTGTGGCCATGCGTGACCGCCCACTCGATAAAGCTCCGGCCGGGGGCGAGATCCATGATGTAGTACTTGTTGATCCAGGGCGGGCTGCAGAGAATCGGGATCTCGAAGACGGACTCTGTCTGCGGCTCGTACTGGATCAGCTCCAGCAGCTCGTTGCGGAAGACGACCTTGCCCGGCGTCGCCGCGAGATTCTCACCGACGGTGAAGGCCGAGAGATCGACCTGGCGGGGCATTCCCCGGTTCGCGACCAGATCTTCGAGGAAGTTGCGGAAGCCGCTGAGCAGGCTCACCCCGCCGGTCTCGAACGCTCTCTTGATCGCGGCGGGATTACCCCAGAGGTAGTTGGTGGGTGCAAAGGCGTCGAGGAAGAGCTCGGCTGCGAACTGAGCCTTTCGCGCCTGCGGCCCTTCCAGGTCGGCGGCCTCGACTAGCTCCCGCGAAAGGCGCGCGGACAGCAGGTAGGCCTGCAGCAGTCCGAAGTAGACGGGATTCTGCTGCCACGCGGGGTCGGTAAAACGACGATCCCTGACGGCCGGAGCGGTCGGTCCTGGAGCCTCGCCGCCGAACGCCCGAGCTGCGACGGCCGCGCCCGCCTCGACGAGACCGCTCGCGTAGCGCGCGCCGGCGCGAAAGGCTTCGAGGGGGTGGCGGGCGAGACCGACGCCGACCTGCGCCAGAGCCTGGCCGAACGCCATCGGATCGAGGAGATCGACGAGACCGGCCTCCGGCTCGAGCGCCTCCGCAGCTTGCTCGGCGGCCGCCTTCGCCGCGCCTCCGTTCGACGTTGTCCTGGTTCGATCGCTCACCTGTAATAGCGGAAGAGAGTTTCGGCCACGCAGGCCGGCTTCTCCTGCGCCTCGACCGCGAACGTGAGCTCAAGCGCCGCCTGCAAGCCGCCGGGGACCTCCTCGACCTCGTGAAGCTCGGCGCCGAGGCGGATGCGTGAACCGATCCGGACCGGGGCCGGGAACCGCACTCTGTTGAGACCGTAATTGATCACGCGGGACGCTCCGACGACGTCGATCACCTCGTCGAGCAGAGCGGGGCCGAGCGAGAGCGTCAGATAGCCGTGGGCGATGGTTCCGTTAAACGGCCCCGTCCTCGCCCGCGGGCGATCGACGTGGATCCACTGGCGGTCTCCGGTCGCCTCGGCGAAGCGGTCGACCTGATCCTGGGTGATCCGGTGCCAGCGGCTCGAGCCGAGGTGTCGGCCGGCAAAGCTCGCCAGGTCGCCGATACCGACGACCGTGCCGGCCAGAGTGTTCTCGTTCAAAGGCGCTCCTGTCGTGGCTATCGACTCCCGAATATCGTTGGCGAACTCGCGATCGCCGTCCGGAGGCGAAAGCGAAAGCAGGGTGCTCCTACGCTCCCCGCGGTGTCACATGTTCAGGCCGCCGTTCACCGAGTAGACCTGGCCGGTGATGTAGCTCGACTCGGGATCGGCGAGGAATTCGACGACGCGTGCGACCTCGTCCGGCTCGCCGAGTCGTCCGGCCGGAATCTGCGCGATGACTCGGTCGAGCAGCTCCTTCGGCACGGCGGCGACCATAGCAGTCTTGATGAAGCCGGGTGCAACGCAGTTGACGGTGATGCCTTTGTTGGCGCTTTCGAGGGCGAGACTCATGGCCAAGCCGAAAAGGCCCGACTTTGCCGCCGCGTAGTTCGCCTGCCCGATGCTCCCGGTCTCACCGATCACCGAGCTGATGTGGATGATGCGGCCGTAGCCTTGGTCGATCATCTGTGAAAGCACGGCCCGGGACATGTAGAAGGCGCCGTTGAGGTTGACGTCGATCACGTGACTCCACTCCTCCGGCGCCATCTTGCGCACGGTCTTGTCCATCGTGATCCCCGCGTTGTTGACCAGGATGTCGAGCCGGCCATGCTGCTCGACCACCTCCTTGACAACGCGGTCGCAGTCCTCGTAAACCCCGATGTTGCCCTGGTGAACTGTCGCGCCGCTATCGCCGTGAGTGTCGAGGTACGCTTTCGCCGATTCCTCGTTGCGCGAATACCCCGCGGCGACACGAACGCCCCGCCCGATCAGCCGTGCACAGATCGAAAGACCGATCCCCCGAATTCCACCCGTGACCAGGGCGACTTGGCCTGCTATGTCCGACGTCGCCATACCTTGTCTACTCGGAGCCAGTTCAGCGCGCGAAGCCTATAGGCTCGGTGAAGGGAGGAGCGAGTCTGGGGTCGCCGCGTTCCCACGGCTGGGGAGGTTCGACTCCTGCGTCGGGCGCGTCGCGTGTGGCAGCCGCGCAAGCGCGTCTCTCCGCCTTCCGGCACGATCTCGGAGCTCCGCCACAGAGCTAGGCTAGGCGCGGAGCGGCATGGGCCCGGTGGCCCAGCTGGTCTTCAAAACCGGTGAGGTCGTGTAACCCACGGCTGGGTAGGTTCGACTCCTGCGCCGCTCCGTTGCCCGGATTTGGCTTGATACCGGGCTCATTGCGGCCCAGGCGGCGTTGGGACGAACAGCTTCTGGGCCGGGTGACATACGTAGATGGGGGTCTTCGGCGATATCGAACGGTCTCGTGACGGTCGCGCGGGACGCCACGCGTCGCGTCTCCGTCTGTCACTTGCACGAAGCCCTCGGCGCACCACCGCCAAGCGGGATGCACTGACGCCCGGCGAGCGTCGCGCCGCCCGCGATCACCTTGATGCGCAGAAGGTCGCCGATCCGTCCCGGCTTTGTCACGCGGACGCTGAAGATTGAGCCGACCGCGAGGGACTTGTTGACGAACTTCCGGCTTCGCAGCTTGCCCGCTCCGTTCGTCGTGCCGGTCTCGACGACCCCGTTGCCGCGCAGCTTCACGCTCGCGCCCGGCGGCGCATTGAAGACGTTGACGGAGCGGTAGCGGACGACAGTCTGGCTCTGCGAGCCATAGGGCGCGATGAGAACGCGGGCGCGGATCTTGCGGGCAGTGGACTTGCCGCCGCCGAGCTGGCCGACGATTGAGTACTGGATGTCATCTCCCGGGAGGAAGAGCAGAACGCTGTTGGAGTCGTCGGGATCGGACGTGTCGGCGGACGATGTCGTCATGGTCGCGACGAGGATCGCGCCGCCCGTCTTGCCGGCCCGTGGCAGAGCGTTGAGCTGAAGCGTCGCGGACTTCGAGGCGCCGGTGGTCAGCGTCCCGATGGGACAGTGCACGAAGAAGGCGAGGCCGCTGATGACGTCCTCCTTCGTGCAGCGAGCCCCGTCGCTGACTGCGCCCGAGACGATCTGCGCTTTCTCCGTGACCATGCCGAGGTCGAGCGTCACGCCTCCCGCCGGGTCGGGGCCCCCGTTTCTGACCGTGACGACGTATCGGACGGTGGCTCCACCCTGGATCGTCGTCACCCGCGGCGTCTTGCTCCACGTGATAGCGAGGTCGGCCAAGCCCTGCAGGGGGACCGCGGTCCCGCGGTCCGGCGCCGCCCCGATCAGGCCGACGACCGCGGCCAAGCCGGCTGCCGCGCCGGTTAGGAAGCGGGCCCGGGGCATTCCTAGGCTATGTCACCTTCCCTTGCGCCACCTGAATCGATTATATGAGCGCTCCCCGCGGCGGTCAAAATTGCGGCTCCGGCGGTCACTGTGGCTCCGTGGGAGCTGCAAACGAGCCCCTCTGAGTCAAGGTTAGGCCTGAGCAGCAGGGTCGGCCGCTGGCGTGTCGGGCCGTCCACGGGTCAGCGGCCCGGCGTTCGAATCGGCGCCGGCGCTTCGACGCGTCGGGAGATCGTCACCGGGCTCCCGAAGAAAGCCGGGGAGACGTGAGCACCGGAGACCTTCGACCCGTGCATCTTCAAAACCGGTGAGGTTCGTGTAACCCACGGCTGGGTAGGTTCGACTCCTGCGCCGCTCCGTTGCGCGGCTACTCGACGAATTAGTGCTTCAGCGCGCGGTTGTGGTGTGCCGGCGGCGGGCGCGGCGAGAGTTCTCGTGCGGAACCAGAACGACCTCGTTCGCCTCGCGGGCGCCTTCGGTCTCCCCCACCTCGAACGTAACCAGAGCCTGAGCGCAGCGTCCCTTCGGTCTCATGCCGCCGGCAAAGCTGCCCCCGGGCACGTGGAGACGCTCGCCCTCTTCCGTCAGGATGAGGCCCAGGTCCTTGGCTTCGTTGAACCAGAGCATCGTGCCGCGCATCGTCCAAGTAGCGTAGCCGGTGCCCTCGCACACCGGGTTTAACGCGAAAGAAGGGCCCTGGGCGCTCGATCAGCACGAATGCCGCGAGCAGCCCAACGCCGAGAGCGAAGCTCCCGAGCGTCGGAAATGAGTCCCAACCCCAGTCCTCGCCCCGATCGACCCCAAGGGTGATTGCGACAATGCTGCCCGCGACCGCGAGCAGCCCGGCGACGTCGACCCGGCGTGGAGCCGTCTCGTCCCGCGACTCCGGCAGGAATACCGCCGCAAGCAGGACGGCCGCGATCGCGACCGGGACGTTGACGAAGAAGATCCACCGCCAGCCGAGATGCTCCGTCGCCGCCCCGCCGAGACGACCCACTGCAGGTGGGTCGTCGAGGTGTCGAGCCCTCGCGCGATGCTGGGCAGAGCAAGGTTGAGGGCGAAGAAATCGACGTTGACGACGAACAGCCCGAGGGACGCGGCCGCGATCACCGGCCACGTCCGGCCCTCTCGGCAGCTCACTTCCGGGCTATGAAGACGAGGAACTCGTGCTCGCTCGACGGCTCCTCGTCCGTGTAGGCGCCACGCACGACGACGTCGCGGAAGCCCGCATGCTCGAGCATCCGCACCAGTTCGTCCTTGAAGTACAGCATCAGATGGATCGGGTGCTCCTCCTCGGCGGCGAGCTCGCCGTCGCGCCACATCCGGCCGCGTATCTCGAGCGTGACCGACTGGGCGAGCGGATCGTGCGAGACGGCTCGAGTGCGCAGCTCGTACTCGGCCCCGTCCGAACCGCGCCGCCGCTCGCCCGGCGGCGGCCACGGCTCCGGCAGCGACGCGCGCTCCTCCTTCAGCCAGTACCGCCAGAGCCTCGCGTTCGCGTACGGCACCTCGTTGTCGAGCAGCAGCGTGCCGCCGGGCTCGAGCTGCTCGAACAGGCGTCCGAGCGCCTGAAGATCCCGCTCGCGGCTGCTCCCCACGCCGAAGCCGCCGCAGACGACGATCGTCCTGTACCGCCTCGGCAGGTCGAGCTCGTGCATCGGCTGCGCGTACAGATTCGGGGACAGCCCCTCCCGCTCAGCCCGCTCGCGGCAGTGGGAGAGCATGTCCGGCGAGATGTCGCAACCGTCGACGTCCAGCCCCGCACGCAGCCACGGAACGAGCAGGCGGCCGGTGCCGCAGGCGACGTCGAGCGCGGGCTGGCCGCCTTCTTCGATGAACCGCCGGTAGTAGTCGATCTCCGGCCCTTCGAGGTTGAACTCGGCCCACCAGCGCGCGATCACGCCGTAGTGCCAGGTCTGGGGTCCCTCGGACATCCTCCCGCTGGACCCTAAAGTGGAAGGGCCGCCCTTGGGCGGCCCTTCGTGGAAAGTGTCTGCATCGCTAGAAGCGCGCGCGATCCGCCGTTGCGGAAACGCCTAGAGGTTCCGGCTGACCGCCCTGCCTTCGTCGTTGATCGTGACCTCGGTCCTCTTCTCATCGCCACCGCGCAAGCCGAACATGCGCTTGCGACCGTTGACCACGAGTACGGCGCGCGTCTCGCTGAGAGACTCGACCCGATATCCCATCACGACTCGTGCCTCGATCACACGCTTGAGCTCCTCGTCGTTCACATCGATCGTCGGTGCATCTTCCGTTGAGCTGCCGGATACGGGTGCTTCGATCATCTTGGAGCCTCTCTCTCGTAGTCGCAAGGCCGGCAACACCGTCGTCGAAAACGCGAGAGGAACAGGACTTTCGCTCCGATCACGCCTGTCGATGAATACGGTTCGCATTTGTAGCCGGAAGTTTTACCGAACCCGGGAGGAGAAGGCCCGCAAGCGGGCCTTCTCGACCGCAGAAAACGAGTTACGCGCGAACGCCGTTCATCTCGCGTACGACAACTTCGCCCAACGTGATCTTCGGGGGGGTGGGGAACGCCGCGTCGAGGTTCTTCTCGTGCACCCAGTTGGCTGCGACACGAGTCGACTCGTCGGCCTGCTCTGATGTCTCGAAGAGGCCGATGGACGTCATGACGCCGTCTTTGGCTTCGATCAGGTAGTAGCCGCCGAAGCCGGGCAGCTTGCTCAGGCGAGGCAAGAGGCTCTCGTTCACCTTGCTGGTGAGCTCGTCTGCGCGGTTCTGGTCCACACCTTCGTACCGTCGAATGGTGGCATGCATGAAATGCTCCTAACTCTCTGTGAGGATGAAGAACCCAGGTGGATTCTCCAATCGCACGCAGCCTCAACAACATTCGCTCACGGGCCGCGTGCTTAGTCGGAGTATACCTGTAATTGCCGGGGAGATTCTGAGAGGAAATCAGTGAGAAAACTAACGTTCGATTTTCATTAGTCCGAATTAGTCGTTCAGCGGATCGGTGACCTGTGCCGAAAGCGTGCCCGGCGGGGGGCCGCCTCCGAGACCAATGCGACCTCGTCCGCCCTGCGGAAGCCTTCGATTTCGGTCACCTGAAACAAAACTGCCGCCTGGGCGCAACGTCCCTTCGGTCTCAAACCGCCGGCGAAGCCGCCTCCAGGCACAGGGAGACGCTCCCCCTCTTCCGTCAGGATTACGCCGCAATCCTTGACTTCGTTGAACCAGAGCATCGTTCCCCGCATCGGCCTGCTCGACTCGAGGCCGTCATCTGCCCCGATGATGAAGCCGTACTCCTCGGAGTCCTTGAGCCTCGTCACGGTTCTGGTCGCCATTGGAAAACGCCTCCTCTACCTGCCGGGAACGGCAGTCGGAAGGCGTCGCGCGCCGACCAGCACTCCCTCTGTGGACACATCCAGGGTAGCTGGTGATTGCGCCCGGCGCGAGTCCCGGAGGGCGCCCTAGTCCGGAGTTCTTGCGGGGGTCACGCGTTCTCGCTCGAGCTTCCGTAGTTCGATGCGACGGATCTTGCCCGTGAGCGTCTTGGGAAGATCCAGCACGAACTCCACCAGCCGCGGGTAGGCGTAAGCCGACAGTCTTGCTCTGACGAAGGCTCGGATCTCGTCGGCGAGCTCGTTCGTGGGCTCGTGGTCGTCCGCGAGGACGATGAAGGCTTTGACGACGTTGCCGCGAAGCTCGTCGGGAGAGGCGACTACGGCCGCTTCGCGCACTGCGGGGTGCTCGAGGCAGGCGGACTCGACCTCGAACGGGCCGATCCGGTAGCCGGCGGCGATGATCACGTCGTCGGCGCGGCCTTCGTACCAGTAGTAGCCGTCGTTGTCCTGGACGGCGGCGTCCTTGGTGTGGAACCACGCGCCGCCGAAGGCATCTTCGCTCCCCTCGGGGTCGTTCCAGTAGCCCAGGGGATAGTGGGGGTTGGAGCGGGCGCGCAGGGAGATCTCCCCACGCTCGCCGGTTTGGACGGGCTTCTCGTCCTCGTCGAGGATCTGCACGTCCCAACCCGGCATCGGCTTGCCCATCGAGCCCTCGCGCACCTCCATGAACGGGTAGTTCGCGACGAGCGGGTACGACTCCGTCAGTCCGTAGTAGTCGAGGACCGTGATCCCGTACTGGTCGCGGAACCAGCGGATTGCCTCCGGGTTCAGCGGCTCGCCGGCGGAGCAGACGCGGCGGAAGACCTGCGGGTAGCGCGTCCCCGCGTCGGCGATCGCCATCATCGCGCGCATCGCCGTCGGGGTCGTGAACACGTTCGTCACTTGACGGCGGCTGAGGAAGTCGAGCTGCTTGTGCGGGTCGAAGCCACCTTCACGCCGGTAGACGCATTGCAGTGCCCCCAGTCGCCACGGGCCGAGGAGCGGCGCAATCCCCGCCGCCCATGCCCATTCGCCCATCCCGTGAAAGCGCTCGCCGTCCTCGACCTCGTGGCAGTAGACGAACTCTTCGTGGCCGAGGATGTAGCGGTGCGCGTGCACGATCCCCTTCGCCAGACCAGTCGTGCCCGAGGTGTAGTACAGCTGGGCCGGATCGTCGGCCGCGGTGTCGCAGCCGATGAAGTCAGTCGGCGCTCCGGCGAGCGTTTTCTCCTCGAGCACGAGCAGCTCAGGCGCCCACGGATGGTCGAAGCGCCCTGCGTTGGCCTGGTCCGTGACAAGGAGCCGGGCGCCGGAATCGGAAAGGCGATGCCGGATTCCGTCATCGCCGTAGAGGACAGACATCGACAGCAGGATCGCGCCGAGCTTCCAAGCGCCGAAGAAGATCGCGGCCGCCTCGGGCGTCGGCGGCAGCACGACCGCAACCCGATCGCCGTTCACAACGCCGCGCGCGGCCAGCGTGTGTGCCGCCTGGTTCGCGAGGTCTTGCAGGTCGCCCCAGGCAAGCTCCCGGTAGGAGCCGTCGAAGCTTTCCCACACCATTGCCGGCTTCTCCCGCGGGTGCTTGTCACAGACGTCGGCGGCGATGTTGTAACGCGCAGGCACGTCCCAACGATGAGCCGCCCGCAGCCGCTCATACTGCGCCGCCCGGTTCATCTCCGGGCGATGAAGACGAGGAACTCGCGCTCGCTCGTCGGCTCCTCGTCGGCGTAGTCGTACGGAACCTCGTTGTCGAGCAGCAGCGTCGTCTGGGGTCCCTCGGACATCCTCCGCTGGACCATAAAGTGGAAGGGCCGCCTTGGGCGGCCCCCGTGTCAATTCCGCTTTACGGCGAACAGCCTGCGAGGCTCTGCCAATCCCTTGAGCGAGTGGAGTCCGCGGTCGTCGAACTCGATTCCCGAGCCGGCCACGAGGTCGCGCACGGTCTGCGAGACGAGCACCTCACCGGCGCTCGCCTGCGCCGCCACGCGCGCGCCGGTGTGGACGGCGATACCGGCGAGCTTGTCGCCCACGACCTCGCATTCACCCGTATGGAGCCCGCTGCGAGCGGGCACGCCTATGCGGTCGAGCGCGTCCAGCACGGCCACGGCGCAGCGGATCGCCCTGGCCGGCCCGTCGAAGCTGGCCAGGAATCCGTCGCCCGCAGTATCGATCTCGCGACCCCGGTAGCGGGCGAGCTCGCTGCGAACAGCACCGTGATGCTGTTCCAGCAAATCCCGCCAGCGGCGGTCGCCGAGCTGCTGGGCGCGCTCTGTCGAGCCGACGATGTCCGTGAACAGCACGGTCGCAAGCACCTGCTCGGGCTGGGCGGGCTCGCGGGTGCCGGTGAGGAACTCGCTGATCTCGTTGACCACCTCGTCGGCGCAGTCGAACCAGGGGGCGTGGTCCCGGCCGGAGAGCTCCACGAAGCGCGCTCCTGCGATCGTGTCGGCAAGCCACCGGCCCTGTTCGAAGGCCACCACGGGATCTCCGCGCACGTGCATCACGAGCGTCGATACGTGAATCGACGGAGCGACTGCGCGGACGTCGATCTCGCTCCCCAGGCGCATGAAGGCCGCCGCGGCCGCAGGCGACGCGGACGAGCGTTCGAGCCGGCCGAGCCAGTCCATCAGGGCCGGATCGTTCTCTCGGCTCGGTGCGAAGAACACCGGTCCGGGCTTCCCCCAGCTGTCGTGGGACGCCAGGAAGTCCTCGAGATAGCGGTCGTACTGCTCGCGCGTCATCTGACCCCACGGCCAGTCGTCGGCGATCACCTCCTTGACCTCCCCGCCCGCGAAGATCAGGGCCTCCGTGCGCTCGGGATGGCTGGCCGCGAACAGCATCGAAAGCGGCGTGCCCTCGCTCACGCCCATCAGCGCGGCACGCTCCGAGCCCACGGCATCCATCACGGCGCGCACGTCGTCCATCCGCTCCTCGAGCGTCCCCACCGTCGTCCGATCCGAGAGCCCCATGCCGCGCTTGTCGAACAGGATCAGCCGCGTGAAGCCGGCGAGCCGTTGGGCGAAGCGCCGGAAGGTCGGTTCCTCCCAGTACACCTCCAGGTTCGTCAGCCAGCCCATCACGAACACGAGGTCCACGGGGGCGGAGCCCAGCACCGTGTAAGCGATGTCCACGTCGCCGGAGCGCGCGTACCGAACCTGAGGAAGCGCGTCATCCATCCGGGCGAGTATTCCACGCTGGATAAAGGCCGTCGCCACCCCTGCACGGCATCGGCTACCGTCCGCGGCGCGATGCTCACCCCGAACGCCGTCACCGTGGTCGCGCCCGAGGGCTTCTAGCGATGGCCGTCACCGTCGTCGGATCCGTCGCCTTCGACTCGCTCGAGACACCGTTCGGCAAACGCGAGCGGATCCTCGGCGGCGCCGCGACACACTTCTCGATTGCGGCGAGCTTCTTCACCGACGTCCACGTGGTCGGCGTCGTGGGCGACGACTTCGGGGACGAGGAGCTCGAGGTCTACGCGGCGCGAGGGATCGACGTCACCGATCTCGAGCGGGTTCCGGGCGCGCGTTCCTTCTTCTGGTCGGGCCGTTACGACGAGGACATGACGGTGGCGCACACGCTCGACACCCAGCTGAACGTCTTCGCCGACTTCGACCCGGCGCTCTCGGAGCAGTCGCGCGCGGCGTCGGTGCTGTTCCTGGCGAACATCCAGCCCGACCTCCAGCGCCGCGTCCGCGAGCAGTGCAGCGACGCATTCTGTGTCGGACTCGACTCGATGAACTACTGGATCGAGTCCGCCCGCGACTCGCTGATCGAGACGATGGGACGCGTCGACGTCGTCACCCTGAACGACGCCGAGGTCCGGCGGCTGACGGAGGAGCCGAACCTCGCCCGGGCGGCGCGCAAGCTCCGCGAGCTGGGCCCCCGCGTCGTGCTGGCCAAGCAAGGGCCGTACGGGGCGTGCATGTACACGGCCGAGGACTTCTTCTCCATCCCGGCGTACCCGCTCGAGACCGTGATCGACCCGACCGGGGCGGGCGACTCGTTAGCCGGCGGTTTCTTCGGCTATCTCGACTCGCTCGGCGACACCGAGCCGTCCGAAAACGCGCTTCGCGCCGCAGCCGTGTACGGCTCGGTGCTGGCGTCGTTCAGCGTCGAGGACTTCGGCAGCGAGCGCCTGCAGCGCTTGACCGAAGACGAGATCGCCGGCAGGTTCGAGGAGTTCAAGCGCATGATGACCTTCGAAGCGCCTGCCCTGCGGTCCTGAGCCCGGCTAGCTCGAGTACTGCAGCGTGAGCAGATCGGTGCTGAGATCGAACGAGCCGCCGTCGGTGCGGAAGCACTGCACGCCGATTCGTACCTCTCCCCCGAAACCGATGTAGTCGGAGATCAGTCCCGGTACTGACACCGTTACAGTGCCGTCGGTCGTGGGCGCGGGCCCGTTCGCGAGCGACAGCCACGCCGCGTAGTACCAGTTCCAGATGTTGATGTTCCGGGTGCACGCCGAAGAGGCGTGGCCCTTGTACGACACCGTCAGGCTCCTGCTCGAGGAAGGGATTCCGGTGAAGCGCCCATACCAGTGAGCCTGTCCGTTCACGCTCGCTACCACGTAGGAGCTGCCGTCGGCCGCCGCCAGATCGCCCACGCCGCCAGATTTCGCCGTCCCGGAGATGATCGAGACGGAGCCCGGAGCAACCGCCGTGCCGGGCGGAGGGGGCGGGCCAGGTGAGACCGTCGTCGAGATCGTGATCGCGTTGTTCCCAGTGACCGTGTCGGGGGTGGACGCGAAGGCGCTCGCAGAGGCCGTGATCGTTCCGGCCGAGCTCGTCCTTGCGACGATCGTGACTGTCGCCGAAGCCCCGGCGGCGAGCGACCCGATCGAACACGTGACGGTCGGGCCGGGCGCGCACGTGCCCTGGCTCGCGCCCGCCGAGACGTACGTCGTCGTGTACGAGAGCCCCACCGCAACGGTCACGCCGGATGCAGCAGCGGGCCCGAGGTTCTTCGCTGTCAGCGTGTAGGTGACGTTGCCGCCGACGCTGACGAAAGTCGGCGCACCACCCCCGGTCAGGGAGATGTCGGCGCCCGAGGTACCCGGAACCTGCACGGCGACCGTGTTCGAGAACGGGCCGGTGTTGCCGGCGCCGTCATATGCGCGGACGGAGTAGAGATGACCCACGCCCGGCGTGACCAGCCAGTCGGTGTACGTCGTCCCGGTCGCGGTCGCGATCTGCGTGCTGTCGCGGTAGATCTTGTAGCCGACGACGGCAACGTTGTCCGTGGCGGGGCCCCAGCTGAGCGCGACCGAAGCGGGACCGGCGTTGCCCTGCCCGGACAGGGTCCCAGGTGCGCTCGGCGGAGTCCAGTCGGTATTGCCGGAGCCGGAAGTCGTTACCGAGACCGTGGCCGAAGCGGGCCCCAGGTTCCCGGCCGCGTCGAACGCGCGCACGTAGTACTGGTAGGTCGTTCCCGACGAGACCGTGTAGTCGGTGAAGAGGCTGCCCGGGAGCGACCCGACCTCATTCCCGTCGCGGTAGACGCGGTAACCGGTGACCCCCACGTTGTCCGTGGCCGAGCCCCAGCTCAGCTGCACCCGCACCGGAGCGGTGAAGGAGTAGCCCGTGACGCTCCCCGGCGCTGTCGGCGGGGTCGTGTCTCCCGGCGGTGGTGGTGGCGGAGGCGGCGGGGGCGGCGGGGG
>CAJDTX010000051.1_pt1 | contig 17111 bp, 17 predicted proteins | sample 7390491 | NCBI WGS metagenome assembly CAJDTX01 (sample SAMEA7055669, study PRJEB34461) | soil metagenome | biome: terrestrial ecosystem; feature: Peninsula; material: soil | place: Antarctica | collected 2016
GACGACTTTCGTGCCGATCGGTCGTACGATCGACTCGACGAACTGCTCCGGCTCGAGCCCCGCCGTCTCGAGCGTGAACTCGACCACGAGCACATCCTCGACGCCGAGCTCCTGGAATAGCTCGAGCCTCCGTTCGAGGGTTGCGAGTAACTCGACCTGGTTGCCGAGCACGATTCGAGGATGCGGGTCGAATGTGACCACCGTCGGCGTGATACCGGCGTCGAGGGCAGCTTGGACCACCCGCCGGTGCCCGAGGTGAAGACCGTCGAACGTCCCGATCGCGACTGCGCGCTCTCGCCGTTCGAGCTCTGAGGGCGATCGGGCTACCGTCACGACGCGAGGATACGCTCGCCGGCACCTACCCCTATCACGGCAGTACCGTGCCGTCGACCGCGACGAGCTCGCCCGCATGGATCACCCGCACCTGCTCAGCCACGCGCTCGCGCCCCTGGCGGATCGCGGCCGCAGTCGCGTCGTCGACCTCCCGGACGGGCAGAAACGGGAGTGCATCCGCCGGCGGCAGAATCCGGTCTGGATCGGCGTCCTCGACCCGGAACGGCCCAACCTCCGTGCGCCGCAGCGCCCGGCAATGTCCCCCGAGCACGTCGGCGATCGCGCGGACGTACGTACCCGAGCTGACGCGCAGGTCGAGCGTGACCGTGTGGCCGCTATAGGTGATGACGTCGAGCGCGTCGATCCGCGAGCGCCTGCGCGGCATTTCCGGGGCGGCGCCGCGCCGGGCCAGGCGGTAGGCACGCTCCCCGCCGATCTTCACCGCCGAGGCGGCAGGGATCGGCAGCTCCACCTCACCGCGGAGGCCCTCGAGCCGCTCCTCCAGCTCGGCTTCCGAAGGAGGCTCTCCCTCCTCCACCGCCTCGCCTTCGAGATCTCCGGTCGACGTCCGCGTGCGGAGGTCGATCTCGGTCAAGTACCGTTTGTCCAGTCCCACAAGCCACGGGCTCAGTCGAGTTGCCCCGCCGGACAACACGAGCAGCAGCCCGGTCGCGAACGGATCGAGCGTGCCGGCATGACCGGTGCGGGCTCCGGTCTTGTTCCGGATCTCGCGCACGACGGCGAAAGACGAGGGCCCTGCACGCTTGTCGACGAGAACGAGGCCGCTCGGACGAAGCGCGCGCGGTGGCACCTTCAGCTCACGCTCCTCGGGCCCCTGGGGCGCCGCTCAACCCCAGAAAGTGCTTCGCACTTTCCGGGAGCCCCGAAAAGCTGGCGGTGCGAGGCCGGAGGGCACAGTGTTGTCAACACGGGCCCGGAGAGCATCGTGCCGTCAGCGGCGTCAGGCGACGGCCGTGACTCAGGGTTAAAAATCGGCCGGAGAGGGCTCGGCCCTCTCTGGTCGATTTGCCCGGCCGGAGCCGTCGTCGGCCAGGGGCGCGAGGGCGGCGGCCTTGACCGCCGCGGAGAATTCCTGACGCAGGAAGGCGATGAGCTCGTCGAGCGGGAGCTCGCTCGAGAATCCCGCCGCCTGGCGGTGACCCCCGCCGCCGGCCTTGCGCGCGATCTCGGAGACGTCGAGCTCGTCGCCCCGCGAACGCAGCGAGACGCGGTGCTTCGGTCCGCCCCTCGTCGGCGGCTCGCGGATGAGCGCGGCCATGTCGGACCCTTCGACCGCGCGCAGGTAGTCGATGATTCCCTCCGAATACGGCTCGACTGCACCCACCTCGAGGAAGTCGTCACGCAACAAGTAGGCGATCACGAGCCGCCCGCCCTCGAAGACCTCCGCTCGCCCAAGCGCGCGGGCGAGCAGCTTGAGCTTGGCGAACTCGACGCTCTCGTACACGCCCTGGAAGACGCGGTGGAGATTTGCTCCGGCCTCGACGAGCTCGGCGGCGAGCCGGAGGGTGCGTGGGGTCGTGTTCGTGTACTGGAACCGGCCGGTGTCGGTCACGAGCGCGATGTAGAGCGGCTCCGCGATCTCGGGCGTCAACTCGACATCCAGCAGCCGGAGCAGGTCACGCAGGATCTCCCCGGTCGAGGACGCGTCGGAGACGATGACGTTCACGTCGCCGAAACGGGTGTTGTCGTGGTGGTGGTCGATGTCCACAACGAGGGGCGCGTCCTCGAGCAGCGCCGAATGGTCGCGACCGAGCCGGCTCTCGTTCGCGCAGTCGAGCGCGATGAGGACGCGCTCGCCGGCGTCGGGAGGGCGCTCGCGCCTCAGCCCGTCCAGCTGCATGAACCCGTACTCGGCCGGAAGCGGAACCTGTCCGTACAGGTACATGACGGCGTCCTTCCCCAGCGCCGCCAGCGCAAGCTTTGCCGCCAGCAACGAGCCGAGGGCGTCGCCGTCGGGATTCTCGTGGGTCGTGAGGAGGAAGCGGTCGTGCTCGCGGATCGCTTTCGCCGCGACCTCGAGTTCAGTCGTCGTCTGGGACGAGCTCATCGATTAGTTGGGACATCCGGACTCCCCGCTCGACCGTCGGATCGTACTCAAAGGCAAGTTGGGGGGTTCGTTTCATCCTGAGCTCGCGTCCGATCCGGGCCTGGAGGACGCCGTGAGCCGCCTCGAGTCCCAGGAGCGTGCGCTCCCGTTTCCGCTCGGAGCCGAGGACGCTGACGAAGACGCGCGCCTCGCGCAGGTCGGGGGACGTCTCGACGGCTGTGATCGTGACGAAGCCGAGCCGCGGATCCTTGAGCTCGACCACGGCCTCGGAGAGCACCTGCCGCACCGCCTCGTTGACCCGCCGCATCCGTTCAGTCATCGAGCGAGACTATCTCCCGGTCGATCGGCCCCAGCTCGAAGGCCTGCCCCGCCAGGTAGCGCTCCGCCCCCGCGAGCAGCTCCTCGATCTCGCGGTGGCCGCGGGCCACGCACGAGAGCGTGATCCGCGAGCGCTGCCAGAGCTCATGGTGGTCGACCTCGGCAACCGAAGCCCCGAACCGCCGCTGGAGCTGCGCCTTCACCGACAGCAGCTCCCTCCGCTTTCCTTTCAGCGAGCCGTTCTCCGGGAAGTGCAGCTCGGCCGACAGGATTCCGACATATCCAGCCCCCATACGTCTAATTGTTCACGCTGCGCAAACCTCTCCGCCTCCTCGTGGCCTCCGTGACCCTCGGCCTCCTGCTCGCAGGTGCAGCCGAGGCCGTGCCGTGGGCGAAGCCGGCCCGCGGGCTCCACCTGCTGCGCGTTTCGCACGTCGACCCGGCGGGGGGAGACAGCGGCGACGTGTTCGGCCACCTCGGCTACGCCTACCTCTCGAGCTGGCATGGAGCCTCCTGCCCGTCAAGCGGCGTCCGCGTCTACGACGTCCGGAATCCAAAACAGCCGCGCCGGGTGGCGACGTTCGCCGACGCGCACTCGCAATCCCGTGTGGACGGCACCTGGACGGAGAAGACGATCGTCCAGCACGTCTCGACCCCGAGCTTCAAGGGCGAGCTGGCCGTCGTGAGCTTCCAGCGCTGCGGTGGCGGCGACTTCCAGGGATTCGGGCTCTACGACGTCACCGACCCGACCGAGCCGAAGCCGCTGTCACTCGTCCACACCGAGCCTCGCGGCTCGCACGAGATCTGGCTGCAGCCGAGGGGGAAGCACGCCTACGTCTACACCGCGATCACGCAGTCGGAGCTGCTCTCGTCGCCCGACTTCAACCCGCAGACTCACCAGGCGAAGACCCCGGGGGATCCCGATTTCCGCATCTTCGACGTCACCGACCCGGCGCACCCGGTCAAGGTCGGCGAGTGGGGCGCCTGGAAGCGGCTCGGGATCAACCCGAACGACGGCCGCGGCCACTTCTCGAGCAACTTCGTCCACTCGGTGATCACCAACCCGGCCGGGACCCGGGCTTTCCTTTCCTACTGGGATCTCGGCACCGTCATCCTCGACATCCGCGATCCCTCGAACCCGCGGTACCTGGGAAGGACGCCCCCCGTCGACGCGGAGGGAGACGCCCACTCGGCCGCGCTGGCCAAAGGCGGCAAGGTGCTGATCGAGACCCACGAGACCTATGACGGCCGTCCGACCCTGTTCGACATCTCGAACCCGGCTCACCCGCGCAAGCTGAGCGACTTCGGCCTGCAGGGCCAGCCGACGGGGAGCAGCTTCACGAACGGTGTGCACGACCCGAAGGTCCGTGGCAACCGGGCCTACTTTTCCTGGTACCAGCGCGGTGTCGTGGCCGCGGACATCTCCAACCCCCGCAAGCCAAGGCTGATCGCCCGGTACGTGCCGCCGGCTGCAACCGACGAGGAGCACGTCCTCTGCGGCAACCAGTCCGCGTGCACCCTGGTCTGGGGCGTCTACCCCATGCGCGGCTACCTGCTGGCCTCGGACATTCTGAGCGGCCTGTGGGTACTGCAGTTGAAGTAGGCTCGGACGGTGCGGCGCCTCTTCCTGCTCGCTTCGATTCTCGTGCTCGCCGGCTGCGGAGGAGGCGGGGGTGGCGGCGGTGGTGGCTCCCAGACGTTCACGACCGACGATCTCCCGAAGCTCGTCCTGAAGCCGTCCGAGTCGCCGAAGGGGCTCGAGTACGTGAAGTCGCAGTCCGGCGCGAACCTGCTCGAAAAGGCACAGGGTGGAAAGGGTCTCGAGCCGCTGAAGAAGGACGGCCTGGAGGGCGACTACGGAACGCGCTTTCTCAGCAAGGGCGGGAAGACCGGCCCGGTCTTCGCCGAGTCGCTGGTCCTCGTCTTCAAGGACTCGAGCGGAGCGAGCAAGGCGCTGTCCTTCACGAAGACTCAGGCGACGCGAGGCGGGAAACAGGTCGGAGTCTCGGCCAAGGGCCTCGGCGAGGAGGGCTGGGCTCTGCGGGGGAGTTTCTTCAGCGCGAACGCGCCGGAAACGTACTTCTACACGTGGCGGGTCGGCAACGCAGTCCTCTCGCTCATCCTGTCCGGGTCGGTGACCGAAAAGCAGGCCCGCGGCTATGCCGACAAGCTGGACAGCCGGGCCAAAGAAGTGGCTAAGTGAGATCCGTGCGCTCGATCTGACGCGTCTCGTAGGGCTCGAGTACGTCGCCTTCCTTCACGTCGTTGAAGTTCTCGAGCAGGATGCCGCACTCGAAACCCTCTTCGACCTCGCGCACGTCGTCCTTGAACCGCTTGAGCTGAGAGATCGACGTATCCGCGATCACCGCGCCCTCGCGCAGCACCCGCACCTGGGCGTTGCGGCGCACCACGCCCTGCGTCACGTGCGAGCCCGCGATCGTGCCGAGCCGCGAGACGCGGAAGAGCTGCCGAACCTCGGCCTCACCGATCGTCTCCTCGGTCTGAACCGGCTTCAGCATCCCGACGAGCGCCTGCTCGATGTCCTCCGTCAGCCGGTAGATGATGCGGTACGTCCGGATGTCGACGCGTTCGCGCTCGGCGAGCGCGCGAGCCTCAGCATTCGGCCGCACGTTGAAGCCGATGACGAGTGCCTGCGAGGCCGACGCGAGCATCACGTCGTTCTCGGTGATGCCGCCGACGCCGGAATGGATGACGTTGATCCGAACCTCCGCGTGCTGGATCTTCTGTAGCTCCGAGAGCGCGGCCTCGACGGAGCCGACGACGTCGCCTTTGACGATCAGATTGAGATCCTGGACGGCGCCTGCGCCCAGCTCGGAGAAGAGGGTCTCCAGCGAGACTCCCTTGCCGGCCTGCGCAAGCTGCTCCGTGCGCAAGCGGTGGCCGCGCAGCTGCGCGAGATGGCGCGCCTGCCGCTCGCTCTCGACGACGCGGGCAACCTCGCCGGCCGGCGGCGGCTTGTCGAAGCCGAGGATCTCGATCGGGTCGCCCGGGACGGCACTCTTCACCTTCTCGCCGCGGAAGTTGTACAGCGCGCGCACCTTGCCCCACGCGTCCCCGGCGACGATTGCGTCCCCCGGGTTCAGCGTCCCGCGGTGGACGAGCATGGTCGCGACCGGCCCGCGGCCGACGTCGAGCCTCGACTCGATGATCGGACCGGAGGCCTCCGCATTCGGATTCGCCTTCAATCCCTCGAGCTCGAGGTCGGCGACGAGCAACACCTTCTCGAGCAGGTCCTCGAGGTTCGTGCCCTGCTTCGCGGAGACCTCGGAGAACTGGGTGCTTCCACCCCACTCCTCCGGCTGAAGGCCTTCCGTCGCCAGCTCGGTCCGCACTCGGTTCGGATCGGCTTCGGGCACGTCGATCTTGTTGATCGCGACGACGATCGGGACCTCTGCCGCGCGCGCGTGCGCGATCGACTCCCGGGTCTGCGGCATGACGCCGTCATCGGCGGCGACGACGAGGACGGCGATGTCCGTCACCTTCGCGCCGCGGGCACGCATGGCGGTGAACGCCTCGTGGCCCGGCGTGTCGAGGAAGGTGATCTGGCGGCCGTCGTGCTGGACCTGGTAGGCGCCGATGTGCTGCGTGATCCCGCCGGCCTCGGTCTCGACGACCGCGCTCTGGCGCATGGCGTCGAGCAGCGTCGTCTTTCCGTGGTCGACGTGGCCCATGATCGTGACCACGGGCGGCCTGGCCTCCAGGTCTTCCTCGGCGTCGTCGAAGACCTCGGGCTCGAGATCCTCCTCGGCAGCGTGCTTGATGTGCACCTCACGCCGCACCTCGGCCGCGATCAGCCCGACCGCCTCGTCGGAGAGCGACTGCGTGATCGTGACCATCTCCCCGAAGCCCATCATGATCTTGATGATCTGGGCGACCGTGATGCCTAGGGCGGCCGAAAGCTCCTTGACGGTCGCGCCCGAGGGGACGTCGACGGGGCCGGTGGGCTGAACAACTTCCTTCGGCGGGGACTTCGGCCTCGCCTCCTGGCGATCGCGTGCCTGCCTGGAGTCCGGACGCGGGCGGGCCGCCTGCTGGTCGATGACCACGCGGCGCCGGCGGCGGCCTCCAATCGCGCCCTGGCGGGGGCGAACGGGGCGATTCGGTCTGTTCGAGCCTGAGTTAGCCATTTCTCTCCACCTCAGTGTAGAACCGGGCGAGGTCCGGTTCGACCCGCACCGATCGGCGCAGCGTGCGGTTGAACGCTCGCCGCGCGGCCGCGCGCTCGAAGCACGACAGCCTGGTGCACGTGTAGACACCGCGGCCCGAGCCTCTTTCCGATCTGGTCAGAACACCGTTCGAGGCCACGAACCGCACGAGGTCGTGCTTCGCCGCCTTTCGGCCGCACCCTGCACACGTCCTGATCGGCTCGCTCACGAAGCAGCTTCTTCAGCGCTCCGTTCAGGCTCGGGCTGCCCTTCCTCCACCTCGACGACCGCCGTCGGCTCGAGCTCCTCGACCTCGTCCTCGGTCGCGGTGTCGACGACCTCCTCCGCCTCCACCTGCGGCGGCTCCTGCCCCTCCAGCTCCTGGTGGGCCTGGACGCCGCAGTACTTCGAGCCGGGCAGCGCTGCGTTCGGGCAGCGCTTTCCGTTCGAGAGGATGGCGGAGCAGCGACCGGTGAACTCCTCGTCGTCGCCGCCGCCGTAAGCAGCTTCCGCTTCCGCCTGCGCAAACTCGCTGTCCGACTGGATGTCCACCTTCCACCCGGAGAGCCGTGCGGCGAGCCGTGCGTTCAGCCCCTCCTTGCCGATCGCAAGGGCGAGCTGGTCGTCGGGGACGATCACGGTCGCCTCCTTGGTCTCGTCGTCGACGAAGACCTCGCGCACGCGCGCCGGCGAGAGCGCCTTGGCCACGAAGCGGGCCGGATCGGTGTTCCACGGGATGATGTCGATCTTCTCGCCCCTCAGCTCGGAGACGACCATCCGCACGCGGGAACCGCGCGGGCCGACGCAGGCGCCGACCGGATCGACACCGGGCTGGTGCGACTCGACCGCGATCTTCGAGCGGTAGCCAGGCTCGCGCGCGACGGCGCGGATCTCGACCAGTCCGTCGGCGATCTCCGGCACCTCGAGCTCGAACAGCGTCCGGATCAGCTCGGGATCGCGGCGGGAGAGGATCACCTGCGGGCCCTTCGTCCCGGAGCGAACCTCGATGATGACGGCCTTGATCCGGCTTCCCTGCTCGTAGCGCTCGCCGTCCACCTGCTCCGAACGGGGCAGCAGCGCCTCGACGCGGCCGAGGTCGACGAGCACGTTGTTGCGGTCGCCGGCCTGCTGGACGATGCCGGTCACGACCTCGCTGACGCGGTCGACGTACTCCTCGTACATCATCACGCGCTCGGCCTCGCGAATCCGCTGGAGGATCACCTGCTTGGCCGTCTGTGCGGCGATGCGGCCGAAGTTCTCCGGCGTCACGTCGGCGCGCTTGACGAGGTGCTCCGGGACGTCCGACCAGTCGATGTCGAGGTCGTCGTCCTGGATCAGCACATGAGAGCGCTCCCCGTTCTCGACCTCGAGCCGCTCGAGCTCGGAGATCGCCCGCTCGCGGGCCTCCTCGATCAGGCGCTCCTCGATGTCGGAGGGAAGGTCGATGGAGAAGACGCGGAAGTCCCCACGCTCGTCGACGTCGACGGTCGCATGGCGAGCAGCGCCAAGTGTCTTCTTGTAGGCGGCGAGGAGGGCGTCCTCGAGCGCCGAGACGAGGGTCCCGCCCTCGATGCCCTTCTCCTTCTCGATCTCACGGATTCCGTCGATGATTTCCTGGCTCATGGTTACCCCTCGTTGATGAGATTTCCCCGCACGATCTGCCCGTACGGAACCTCCACGCTCTCGTTGTTGGTCTGGACGGTGACGGCTCGGTCGCCGGCGTCGACGACCTCCCCGCGCAGGCGTCGGCGCGCTTCGGTGCGAAGCGCGACGCTGCGCCCGACGACGTTGCGGAAGTGCTCCGGCCGGCGCAGCGGTCGTGCGATGCCCGGGGAGGAGACGTCGACGGAGAACTCCTTGAGGTAGCCGTGGAGCAGTTCGGTGACCCGCTCGCAGAGGGCGTGGTCGACCCCGCCCGGGTGATCCACGTAGACCGTGAAGCGCTCCGGGCCGGCCAGCTCGACCGCCAGCACCTCGACCCCGGGCAGGCCGGATTCGACGGTGCGTGACACCTCGCGGTGAAGCTCCCGTTCCTGCTCGTGGACGCTTGGCAACCTTCCCTCCTCACAAAAAATGGGCGCGCCGCGCCCATTTCGCCAACCGGTGAAATGTGGTGTTTACACGATAGCAAGCGATCTACGATTGAGGCGTGGAATCGCTCCGCATCGAGCACGACGGTATCTCGCTTGCGGCCAGCTATTCACCCGCCGGAGAGACCGCCATCGTCGCTCTCCAGGGGGCCGGAGCGGGCACCAGGGACTACTTCCTCTACCGGCACCTCCACGAGGTGCTGCCGCCTGCCCGCATCGGCGTCGTCACCTTCGACCGCCGCGGAGAGGGCGAGTCCACCGGCGACTCGACCCGGGGCCGTTTCGAGCTCCAGGTGGAGGACGCCCTGGCGGTGGTGGACGCGGTGGGCGCCGAACGAGTCGGCCTCTGGGGGGTCAGCCAGGGCGGCTGGATCGGCCCGCTCGCCGCCGTCGCATCGGACCGGGTCGCCTTCCTCGTCCTGATCGCCTCGACCGGCGTCACGCCGTCCGAGCAGATGATGTACGCGACCGCCGAGCAGATCCGCCGCGCGGGCTACGACGCCGCCGTCGTCGAGCGGGCCCTCGCCCTGCGGCACGCGTTCGAGGACTGGGTGCACGGCCGGGGACGAGAACGGGAGGAAGAGCTGAAGGCCGAGCTCTGGGCCGGGCTCGACGAGCCGTGGTGGGAGCACATGTTCCTGCCTCCGACGCTGCTCGAGGAGGAGGGATGCGCCCTCTGGATCGAGGAGATGGACTTCGACCCGCGGCCCGTGTTCGAGCAGGTGCGGGTCCCAACGCTCCTCTTCTACGGGGAGGACGACGCGTGGACGCCGGTCGAGCCCAGCGTCGAGGCCTGGCGTCGGGCCCGCGGCGACGACGTCGAGATCGTCCTCGTCCCGGAGGCATCGCACGAGCTGACCCTTCCGGACGGCACGACCGCACCCGAGTACGAGCGGCGGCTCGTCGACTGGCTGGTCAACCGAGCACGATCGTGACGGAGCCGTCGTTGCGGTCGAACTTCCCCTCCTCATTCTCGAAGATGCGCAGACGGGCGACCTTCCCGGCCAGCCGCCGCGCCTCCTCGGCGGTGTCGCCCTCCCTCACGCCGAGCAGGACGAGCAACCCTGCGCCGATCCCACCGCCCGGCCGCGCGCGCGCCCGGGAGACGCGCTGGACGACCGCCTTCAAGATGGCTGATGCCGTGAGATCATCCGGGCGCGCGAGATCGGGGCGTCAGCCATCTAATCGAGGTTGCGGATCCGCGACTCGTAATCCGCCTTGCCCGGTCGCAGCGAGCTCGCGAGCTTGTAGTGGCCGTTCGCCTCCGCCGCCTTGCCCTGCTTCTCCAGGCACCGTCCGAGCGCGTAGTGGGCGTAGTCGTCGGCCGGGGAGAGCTCGAGGATCGCGCGGAACTCGCGCTCGGCCTCGTCGTAGCGGTGGATGCGGAAGTAGGCGATCCCGAGCGCCTCGCGGATCGAGGCCTTGTCCGGCTCGCGCTTCTTCGCCTTCTCGAGCGGGACGGTCGCCTGTGCGGCCATCCCCCTGGCCAGGTGCTTGCGCCCCTGCTGGAACAAGTCGTACGTCTCGCTCATCTCAGATACGGAAAGTTCTCCTCCACCAAGTCAAGCGGGTCCGTCAAGTCTCGCGTGCGCCCGATCTCGATTCCCAAAACCTCCTCTCCCCGGTCGACGCCGCGCTGCAGCACGTCGGCGAGCTCGAACGGCGGCCCGGGCAGGCCCTCGAGGAGCGGAAGGAGCGGTTCTGCAACCACCCAGAGCGGCGCGCCTGCGAGCGGATTCTGCGGATCGTCGTCGAGGACGCGCTCGACGCGGCCCTCACGGATGCGCACGGCGAACCGGTGCGGCGGGGAAGGCGGCGGATTCCGCCGGACGGCGACGGCTCCGACGGCCTGCGAGCTCTCGAAAGCCGTGCGGAACCGACGGAGATCGCCCGGCGCGAAGAGGGTGTCCGCGCCGGTGACGAGGAGCGGTGTGCCGGCGCCGGCTGCGAGGGCGCGCACGACCGTGTCCGCCGACCCGTCCGGCCTGGGCTGACGGACGAAAGAGACCTCGAGCCCGAACGCGGAGCCGTCGCCGGCGAGTACCTCGACCTGCTCGGCGAGATGGCCGGTGACGATGGTGGCTCGTTCCACCCCCGCGGCGGACAACTCCCGGAGAAGCGTCGCGATCACCGGCCGGCCGTCGATCGGGAGCACCGGCTTCGGCCAGCGCTCGGTCAACGGCCGCATCCGCCGCCCTTCCCCGGCGGCCATCACGACCGCTTCCATCAAGCGCTGCGCAGCGAGCGCAGGGACAGCGCCCCGCCCAGGCGGTCGAGCAGGGCCAGACGCCTTCGCAGCAACCGCCGGAGCACGCGCAACTCCCGGCGCGTGCGACGGGCCGCCTCCCCGGCCCCGCCCGGCAAGCCGAAGCGGGCCGACCCTGCCGCGTCGACGAAGCCACCTGCCGCAACGGAGAACTCGGCGTCGATCGTCCGCGCCAGGTCGCTCAGCGTCGCGCTGCGGGCGACGTCGACGCGCTGGTCGAGCAGGAACTCGACGAGCTCGCGGCGGCACGCTGCCGCAATCCGCCGCGGGTCTCGGGTCAGATAACGCGAACGGCGGAGGCCGAGCTTGCCCAGGAAGAGCGCGAGCGCGATCGCAAGCAGGACGAGCGCGAGCAGCCCGACCAGCCGAAGCCCCCGGCTCCCGCCGGACGAGCCGGGAATCGGAACCGAGCGCGCTCGCTCGCCGCGTGCCGCCTGCCCGCTCTCCTGCGCCCTTGCCCGGCTCTCCAGCAGGCTTCGTACCGCGCTCGCGGCGGGGCCGATGAGGGCAGCGGCGGCAGAGGCATCGAAGCTCTTCGAGGAGGCGGTGTACGAGGCAGCGAGCTGGCCGCGGCCCGGCGTGGGATCGAACGGGAGCCAACCGTAGCCGCGGAACCAGACCTCGACCCACGCGTGTGCGTCGTGATCAGTCACCGTCCAAGTGCCGCTGCCGTCGTACCTTCCGCTGGTGAAGCCGGCGGCCACGCGCGCGGGAATCCCCAGGTAGCGCAGCATCAGCGCCATCGCCCCGGCGAAGTGCTGGCAGTAGCCGCGCCGCGTCTGCGTCACGAAGGCGACGAGCGGCGGGATGCCGGGAGCGGACGGAGGATGCTCGTCGTAGCGGAACCGGCCGCTGTCGCGGAGCCAGGACTCCAGCCCGACGACGGCCGCGTAGGGGTCCGGAGCCTTGCCGACGACACGCTTCGCCTCCTGGTACAAGGGGTAGTACGCAGGGAGGCGACCCGAGATCACGCTCGCGACGATTGCATCCCGGTTCGGGAAGCCGAAGGGCGGCAAGGGCACTCCCCGATCGACGGTCAGGTACGTGCCCGAATCCGCAATCGACGCTGGGTAAAAGGGCTGCGAGCGGGCGAGCTGGGCAGGGGTCGGGCGACGGACGGAGCTCCAGACCGTGTAGCTCTTCCCCCGGTCGCTCCCGGGCACGACCAGCGCCGTCCCGCCCTGCGTATAGCTGACGGAGCCGAAGTCGCCAGGCGCGTACGCGACCGGCTCGTCCGCGCCGACGAGATGGCGATCCTGGAGTGCCCCGACGGTGACCACCTGCCGGACCCACAGATCCGAGCGCCGGGCGCGCGGGGGGAGCAGCGGGTCGTTCGACAGGTCATCGCGGCCTGCCTGCCGAAGCGGGAACCTCGTCGAGAGGTCCTCGATCCAGTTGCCCCCCGCGTAGGCGTCCAGCGTGGTCGCACGCCAGTACAGCGGTCGCTCGGGCGCCGCGATCTTGAGCACCGTCGTGGACTTCTTCGGCCAGTTCAGGCCACCGTAGTCGGAGTTCCACACGTAACTGATCCCGACCGCCCGGTCAGGCTTCGTGTACAGGTCCCAGCCCTCCCAGTGGAGGAACTCGCCCTTCGCAATCGCGGGGCTCGAGGAGAGCGCGATGGCGCATGCGACGATCAGTCCGCCCGCGACGGCGGCCGGCGTGAGAGCCCGCGCCGACCGCGGCCGCAGCCCCATCAGGATCACGAGCACCGCGGCGAGGATCAGCCCGCCGAGCAGGAGGACGTTCCCGCCCCGCAGCAGCGTGCCCGGCCACCCCGCTCCGGCGACGAGCGCGACCCCGGCGAGCACGGCACGCCTGCCGGCGAGCGCGAGGCCGAGCAACAGGCAGAAGACGAACACGGCCAGGAGTGCGGCTCCCTGCATCCGCGGATGCTCGTGCGGGTTGAACGGAAGCGTGACGTCGTAGAACTCGAGCGTCCCGTTTCCGAGGCGGGAGAACAGCTTTCCCGGCTCGAGCAGCGAGGTGTCCAGAGCCACCCAGAAACCGAGGAGGACGGCCCCTGCGAGGACGATCAGCCGGAGCCGGAGCGCCGGGACGAGCGCGGGGGCCAGCGCGACGGCCGCCAATACGACCGCGCGAGTGATCCCCGCCTGCGGCCTCTCGATGCGGACCCACGCCAGCACGATCGCAAGCGCCGGAACGAGGTAGAGGAGCGCGGTCTTGCCTCTAGCCACTTGCAGCCTTCCGGACGGAGCCGGCGGTCAGAGCCCCGGCGAGATCGTCCCCGTCCCGGACGACCGCGACCGGCACTCCTGCCCCTTGCAGCCGCAGCAGGCCAGGCTCTATCGTGCGGGAAGCACCGCCGAAGCTCGCCGCGTCCACGTAGACGAGCGAGACGTGTCTGCGGGCGAGCGCACGCTGAACCAGCCGGTCGCAGAGCCTCGGGGTGAGCGCCGCCGTCACGACGGCCACCTCGACCGCCCTTGCGACGAGACTCGCCTCGTCGGAGAGGAGCGTCTCCACCGGCTTGCGTCCATCGGGCTCGGCCGCGGCGAGGAGCTCGAGCGCGCGGCGCCAGTCGCCTTCGGAGGCGCTCGCCTGAACGAAATCCGCGGACGCGCCGTTGACGAGCAGAACTGCACGACGGTTCCTGCTCGTGTGCGCGAGCAGGATCGAGCCGGCGGCGCGGACCTGGACGTCGAAGCTCGCTCCGACGACGCTGCCCGCCTGGGCGTCGAGGAGAACGGCGACCTCGTCGCGGGGAGCGTCTTCGAGCTCCTTCACCATCAGGCGCCCCCGCTTCGCGGTGGACCGCCAGTGCACCCGTCGCAGCGACTCGCCCTGCTGGTGCTCGCGCACGCTGTGCAGGTCGAACCCGCTCGGCCGGCGCATCAACAGGCGCCTTCCCTCCGGCAAGGTGGCGCCGATGTCGGAGAAGAGCCGGTCGAGCGGGACGAGCCGCGGGTAGACGAGCACCGCGTCGGTCGCCGGAAGCTCTACCTCGACCCGTTCGAGGCCGAAAGGATCCTCCAGGACCGCCCGTGCCTGCTCGAGCACGTACCGCCCGCGCGGGACGCGAGGCAGGACGTAGTGCGCGCGGAGGCGCGAGCCGCCTCCCCGGAGCCTCGTCTCGCGCTCGCCGAGCTTGGACAGCCGCTCCCGCAGGACGACCGGGCCGGGTGGGAGCACCCCGGGAGCGAGCTCCACCGCGACCGAGACCTCGACGTTCTCACCCTCGAAGTGCTCGAGCTTGTCGGTGTGGCGGCTGAGGCGGAGCGGCCGGCGGGCGAAGCGCATCCGTGCCCACGCGACCAGGCTCGCGAGGATCAGCCCGATGGCGACCGGATAGAGGGCCTTCGAGCCGAGTGCCCAGGCGATCACATAGGCGGCGAAGCCGAGCGCGAGCGCGAGGCGGCCGCGACGGGTCAAACCGGGACGGGCGTCTGCTGGAGCGCGTCGCAAACGAGGTCGGCCCTCGTCAACCCCGCCGAGCGGGCCTCCGGAGCCACGATCAGCCGGTGTGCGAGCACGACCTCTGCGACCGACTTCACGTCGTCCGGCAACACGAAGTCGCGGCCGGCCGCGAGCGCCCGCGCCTTCGCAACGCGCATCAGAGCGATCCCCGCCCGCGGGCTCGCGCCGAGGTAAAGGCGCTCGTCGGCGCGCGTGTGGCGCAAGAGCGCGACGACGTAGCGGGTCAGGCTCTCCTCCACGTAGATCTGCCGCGCCTGATCGGCGACCGCGACGATCTCGAGGGCCGTCGTCACGGGCTCGAGCCCCTCGAGCGGCGGGTCGCTCGTCTGCTCCGTCAGCATCTTCGCCTCCTCGGCGAGCTCCGGGTACCCTAGCGCGACGCGCATGGTGAACCTGTCGAGCTGCGACTCGGGCAGTGGGTACGTGCCCTCGTACTCGATCGGATTCTGGGTCGCCATCACCATGAACGGCCGGACGAGCTCGTACGTCGTCCCGTCCATCGTCACCTGGTTCTCCTGCATGCACTCGAGCAGCGCGGCCTGCGTCTTCGGCGAGGCGCGGTTGATCTCGTCGACGAGCAGGAGATTGGCGAAGACGGGGCCCGGCCGGAATTCGAACTCGTTGGAGCGCTGGTTGAAGACGTTGACGCCGGTGACGTCGGAGGGGAGCAGATCCGGCGTGAACTGGATTCGCGAGAACGAGCAGTCGAGCGAGCGGGCCAGCGCCTTCGCAAGCATCGTCTTCCCCACGCCGGGAAAGTCCTCGATGATCAGGTGCCCCTCGCTGATCAGGCAGAGGACACAGAGGCGGAGCGTGTCCTCGGGCGCGTGGACGACCCGCGCGAGGTTGTCGACGATCGCCTGGGCGGCCTGCGCCGCCTCGACCGTGCGCTCGGGATCTCTAGCCAGCTCGTCCAAGAGCCTTCTCTGCCTCATCGAGAATCGCGGCCGCGATCTCACGCTTGTCCGCCCTCGCGACCCGGCGCTCACCGTCGCCGGAGATGATCACCACGTCGTTGTCCGGCGCGTCGAAGCCGATGTCGTCGCGCGAGACGTCGTTGAACACGATCAGGTCGGCCCCCTTGCGCGTGAGCTTCTCGCGAGCGCGCTCGAGACCGCCGTCGCCTTCGTCGGCGGCGAAGCCCACCAGGACCTGCCCGTTCCTGCGCTGCTCGCCGAGCCGGCGCAACACGTCTACGGTCGGTTCGAGCTCGACCGCCCAGGCCTCGTCGTCCTTGTGCCGCTTGCCGTCGGCCGACTCGGCCGGCCGGTAATCCGCAACCGCCGCCGCCATCAGCACGAGGTCGGCGTCTGCACGTTCGAGCGTCTCGCGCAGCACGTCCGCGGCGGTCGGCGCCTCGACCACGGTGACGCCGCTCGGTGGAGCGACCGACAGGTTCGAGGCGACGAGCGTCACGTCGGCTCCGCGCCGCTTCGCCTCCTGGGCAAGCGCGGCCCCCATCCGGCCGGAGGAGCGGTTGCCGACGAACCGAACGGAGTCGAGCGGCTCGCGCGTGCCGCCGGCCGTCACCAGCACCTTCTTTCCAAGTAACACTGTGCTACTTGGTCTGAGGAGCGCCTGGGCCCGCGTGAAGATCGCTTCCGGCTCGGCCATACGGCCAAGACCCTGCTCGCCCTCCGCGAGGTCCCCCTTCTCGGGCCCGATCAGCTCTACTCCGCGCTCGCGCAGCACGGCCGCGTTGGCCTGCGTCGCCGGATGGGCCCACATCCGGTGGTTCATCGCCGGAGCGGCGAGGAGCTGTCCCTCATGGGCGAGGACCGCTTCGGTGAGGACGTTGTCGGCGATCCCCTGGGCCAGCTTGGCGAGCGTGTTCGCGGTCAGCGGGGCGATCACGAGCAGGTCGACGCGGTCGAGGTGCGGATATGCACTCTCGGCCGGTCCGCGGCGTGCAAGGGCCTCGAAGGTCTCGACCGTGACAAACCGCTCGGCGCCGGACGTCAAGACCGGCACCACGTCGTGGCCTTCCTTGACGAGCAGCCGGCAGAGCTCGCACGCCTTGTAGGCGGCGATCCCTCCGGTCACGCCCAGCAGCACGCGCGCCATCACCGAATTGTGCCTGGGCTACGACGGCGGTGTGATTTTCGGCCTTGCGCCGCCGTACTCGGAAACTGCGTCGTCAAGCCGGAACAGGCCACCGAAGCGCCGATCGGCCGGCCGAAGAACGGGGGAACCGCTGGTTCCCCCGTTAGCCCCCTCCTGACGGGGCTTCGCCCCTTCCCCCCATTTCCGCATTCAGGCACTACGCAGCTCCGGCGGGGGAAAGCCCGCCTCCGCCATCCAACGGTCTTCCGAGATGACGCATCCGCAACCTTCTAGCCCGAAGTTCCCGGGTCTACTGAAGCGATATCGCTGGCCGTACCTGGGTTTTCGGCGGTTGGTGGATGGATCGGTGTTGACTACGCGATGACGGG
>CAJDTX010000052.1_pt1 | contig 16828 bp, 20 predicted proteins | sample 7390491 | NCBI WGS metagenome assembly CAJDTX01 (sample SAMEA7055669, study PRJEB34461) | soil metagenome | biome: terrestrial ecosystem; feature: Peninsula; material: soil | place: Antarctica | collected 2016
GGGGTTTACATTGAGCGCCGGATTGGCGACGATCTGGTCGCTGAAGCGATCAACGACCATGGCGATCGCGTTGACACCTCCGAGTCGTTCGTAAAGGCTTTGCTCTGACATCGCTCCTCCTTTGATGTGCCTCATGGGCTCGCTCGCATTTGACACCTCGCCTCAGCGCCGGGCGACCTAGAGGTCTGAGAAAGTCCCAGCTCGTCGCTCTTACTACACCGTTTCAAGCCGAACGGATTTCTGCCCTGGGGCGCTATCAGACGAAGGAGCACCAGAAACGGAACGGTCCACAGTTCTTCTCCGAGTCCAGCGAACGGGAAGGCAGGAAACGCACCGTCAAGCCGAAACCGCTTGGTTAACGGCGGAGGTGGGATTCGAACCCACGGAGCCGCTTGCGCGGCTCAACGGTTTTCAAGATCGACGGCAGAACCGTGCTCGAGCGCCTGACCAAGCCATTTCAAGCGCCTTCCAGCCGGGTGCGTGCCGGTCCGTGCGCCAGTCTCGCGCGTCGACTACCTGCTTGGCTTCGATGGTTCCCCGAGGTCGACCTCACGGCGCGGCGTCCGATTGTCATTCGCGCGCCTTCGGTTTAGCCTTGCCGGGTGCCGGTCTGCGCAAGCTGTGGGCGCGAGAGCGAGGGCGACTTCGCCTTCTGCCCCTACTGCGCCGCGCCGCTCGTTGCGCGACCCCCGCCGCGCGAGCAGCGGAAGACCGTCACCGTCCTCTTCTGCGACCTCGTCGGCTCGACCGCGCTCGGCGAGCGCACCGACCCCGAGGTTGTGCGCGAGCTCATGGGTCGCTACCACGCCGAGCTTCGGACGATCCTCGAGCGCCATGGCGGCTCGGTCGAGAAGTTCATCGGCGATGCGGTGGAGGCGGTGTTCGGGATCCCGCAGGTGCACGAGGACGATGCGCTGCGCGCTACACGCGCAGCGCTCGAAATGCGGGATGCAGTCGAGGTGCTCGGACTGCAGGTCCGGATCGGCCTCAACACGGGCGAGGTGGTCGCAGGCGAGGGGGAGACGCTCGTCACCGGCGACGCGGTCAACGTCGCGGCGCGGTTCGAACAGGTCGCGCAGGCTGGGGAGATCCTGGTCGGCGAGGGGACCGAGCGGCTCGTCCGCGACGCTGTGCGCACGGAGGCGGTCGCGCCGCTCGAGCTGAAGGGGAAGGCCGAGCCGGTGCCGGCCTTCCGCCTGCTCGAGCTGCTGGCGGACGTTCCTGCCTTCACCGGCGGGATTGACGCTCCCTTCGTCGCGCGAAGGGCCGAGCTCGAGAGTCTGGAGCGCGCACTCGCCTCTGCTCTCGAGCAGCGCGCCCCCCAGCTTGCGACGATCGTCGGCGCTCCTGGGATCGGCAAGTCAAGGCTCGCGCACGAACTGGTCCAGCGCTCGCCGGCGCGCGTGCTCGTCGGGCGCTGCCTCTCCTACGGCGAGGGAATCACGTACTGGCCGCTGGGTGAGATCGTCTCCCAGCTCGGCGACATCCGCTCGCTGCTCGCAGACGACCCCGACGCCGAGCTTGCCGCGTCGCGGATCGATGCCGCGCTCGGAACGACCGAGACAGCCGCGTTCTCGGAGGAGATCGCCTGGGGCTTCCGCAAGCTGTTCGAAGCGCTTGCCCGCGAGCAGCCGCTGATCGCCGTCCTGGACGACATCCACTGGGCCGAGCCGACCCTGCTCGACCTGATCGAGTACGTCTCCACCTTCGCCCAGGATGCACCCCTGCTCTTGCTCTGCATCGCCCGGCCCGACCTGTTCGAGTCTCGCCCTGCCTGGGCGACCCCGAAGCCGAACGCCACCCTGGTCACGCTCGAGCCGCTGGCCGGCGAAGAGTCGGAGACGCTCGTCGACGAGCTGAGCGACGTCCCCGCAGAGACGAAGGCCCGAATCGTGGCGGCGGCGGAGGGCAATCCACTGTTCGTCGAGCAGCTGGTCGCGATGCAGGCAGAGAGCGGAAACGGCCAGCTCGAGATCCCGCCCACGATCCAGGCGCTGCTCTCGGCGCGGATCGACCGCCTCGAGCCCGAGGAGCGCTCCGTGATCGAGCGCGCCTCGATCGAGGGGCGGATGTTCCACCGCGGCTCGGTTGCAGAGCTCGTCCCGGAAACGCTGCGGGCAGGGGTAGGTGGACACTTGATGACGCTCGTGCGCAAGGAGTTCGTCCGCCCCGACCGGGCGACGGTTCCCGGTGACGACGGCTTCCGCTTCGGCCACATCCTGATCCGAGACGCCGCCTACGACTCGCTTCCGAAGCGGCTGCGAGCCGAGCTGCACGAGCGCTTCGCCGGCTGGCTTGAGTCGAGAATGGACGAGGAGGCACCCGAGGAAATCGTCGGCTACCACCTGGAGCAGGCCTACCGCTACCGGGTCGAGCTCGGATTCAACGACGACCATGCGCGCGAGCTCGCGCTGCGGGCCGGCCGTCTGCTCGCGAAAGCCGGCCGGAGGGCGCAAGACCGCCTTGACATCGCCGCAACCTGCTCCCTGGTCGGGCGCGCGACCGAGCTTCTGCCCGAGGATGACCGCGAGCGGCCCTCGCTACTCGCGATCCTCGGCGACTCGACGTTCTTCGCAGGCGACGTTCCGCGGGCGCTCGAGCTCCTCCGCGGGGCGCAACGAGCGGCGGCGACAGCGGGCCAGCGCAGTATCGAGCTGCGGGCACGCATGAGCGAGCTCAAATACCTCCTCCAGACCTCTTCCGACCAGGACGCCGCCGCCGCCCTCGCCGAGGCGGAGGCGGCGATCGCGGAGCTGCAGCAGCTGGACGACCCGGAGTCACTCGTGGAGGCGTGGAACCTCGTCTCCTGGGTCGGGCTGGCGCGCAGCGACAACGCGCTGATCGAGGAGGCCGCGGGCCACGGGTTCGAGCTCGCCCGGCGGGCGGGACTGCGCCGCGAGGCCGTCTGGGCGGCGGACGCACTGGTGGGGGCCCTGGCCGCCGGGAGAACGCCGGTCGAGGAGGCGATCGGCCGGGCCGAACAGGCGCTCGCCGAGTTTCCCGAGGAGCGCCCCGGCGAGAGGTTCCTCGCCCTGCTGTACGCGTTCGCGGGGCGCGACGCGGAAGCCGAGCAGGCAATTGAGCGCGACAGGCGCACCTTAATCGAGCTCGGTCAACGGGCGATGCATGCTGGGACGGCGATGAACCTGGGCTGGATCGCGCTGCTGGCCGGACGGCCGGAGCGGGCGGAGCAGGAGCTGCGCGAGGGAGCCGAGCTGCTCGAGGCTGCCGGCGAGCGCGGCTGGCTGTCGTGCGTGGCCGGGGTGCTCGCGGAGGTGCTCTACCAGCTGGGGCGTTACGAGGAAGCGGAGGAGTGGTCGCGCCGAACCGAGCAGGCGAGCCTTCCGGATGACCCCATGGCGCAAGCCATGTGGCGCTCGTCGCGCGCGAAGGTGCTGGCACGACGAGGTGAGGCAGAAGAAGCAATCAAACTCTCGCTGGAAGCAGTCGAGCAGGCGCGGCGGACCGACAACCTTTACCTGCTCGGTGACTCCTTGTCCGACCGCGCCGAGGTACTGCTCTTGCTCGGCCGTCTCGACGAAATGCGGCCGGTGCTGGAAGAGGCGCTTGCCGTTTACGAGCGAAAGGGCATCATCCCCTCGATCGAGCGGACGCGGGCGCTGTTCGCGGAGATCCCGGCATAGTCAATACTCGCCTGCGCCGCGGCGGGCGCACTTTCGCGTTGGGCCTCCTAATCGGGAAGCCAGCTTTCGCGGTATCGAGTTAGCTTGCTCTTCCCGAATCGGGCATACGCCTCGGCCGCCTGGGTCGTCTCCCTCTCGACGCCCGCGCCGTGGCGCAGCGCGGCTTCTTCCACGGTGTAGGCACCCCAGTCCGAGCCCGTCGACCGGTCACGGGCGCCGACGGCGAGAACCAGGCACGGTGCCTCGCCGGCGCCGATGATCACGTGGTTCGTCCCGGGAGGGCAGTGTACGAAGTCCCACTTTCGCAGCGGGCGCTCTTCCCCCTCGATGATCAGCAGGGCGTCACCGTCGAGCAAGAGGAAATCCTCTTGGTCGCACTCCTGGTGATACATCGCCATCGGCTCGCCAGGACTGAGAACAGTGAGGTTGATCCCGAGCTGCAAGAAATCCGCGGCGCCCTCGAAGCCCGCGCCCTCGAACTCGCACAGGACCCCGCGACCCTGGCGCTCCCACCACTGTGTCTCGCGCGCGTTGACGACGAACCAGCCCTGCCCCTTCGGAACAAGTCCGTGCTCTGTCGAGACAAGCTGAGACTCATGGCGGTTCGAAGGCACATCAGCCATTCGGGGACAATACTCCCGCGTGCCGATCCGCTCGGGCACTGGAACACGAGCGCTGCATTTGGCCTAACCATGCGGTTCTACGGCGGGGGTGGGATTTGAACCCACGGAGCCGCTTTCGCGACTCAACGGTTTTCAAGACCGCCCCGTTCGACCGCTCCGGCACCCCGCCTGAGCCAATTGTGTCCGAATTCAAGCGGTGGTCCGCGGGCGGAGCCGGGCTTCGCCCGAGCGCAGCCCGAGTCCCGCTGTTTCCTGCGAGCTGTGAAGGAGGGGGCCAACGGGGGAACCATGGGGGTTCCCCCGTTCTCAGACCGCCCCGTTCGACCGCTCCGGCACCCGCCCTAGGCTCATTGTGCTGCATGCCATCATGCCGCGAGATGCCAGAAGTCTTGTTCGTCTGCGTCCACAACGCCGGTCGCAGCCAGATGGCTGCCGCTCTGGTCAAGCTCCGGTCCGAGGGGAGGATCCAGGTTCGCTCCGCGGGCTCCGCGCCGGCCGACGAGATCAATCCTGCCGTCGTCGAGGCGATGAGCGAGGTCGGCGCCGACCTGGGCGACGAGTTCCCGAAGCCGCTCACCGACGAGGCCGTCGACGGGGCGGATGTCGTGATCACGATGGGCTGCGGCGACGCCTGCCCGATCTATCCCGGTAAGCGCTACGAGGACTGGGAGCTCGACGATCCGTCCGGACGCGACCTCGAGACGGTCCGCCGGATCAGGGACGAGATCGACGTGCGCGTGCGCGCGCTGGTCGGTGAGCTGCTAAAGGCCTGAGCGGAGCGCGTGAAGGAGCTCGTCCTTCGTCATCCCGGAGCGGCCCGGGATATCTGCGGCTTGCGCACGCTCGTAGAGCTCGTCCTTCGTGAGACCTTCGAGCTGATCGTCGCGGCTGGACCAGGCGGGGATGGGGTGGAGGCGCGCCGCAGCTGCGGCCAGACCTGCACCGATCGCGGCTCCAATCGCCAGAGGGGTGATGAGCCTCATCTCTTACTGGCTGCCCAAAGCCGACGAACTGGAAACGGGGTCTAGCTGTAGCTCCGCGCAGCGAACCTCCGGACCAGCTCTGAGCGTGAGCTGAGCCCCAGCTTGCTATAAATCCGCGTGAGGTGGAACTCGACCGTCCTGGGCGTGAGGAAGAGCGCAGCCGCAACCTCTCGGTTCGACTTGCCCTCGGCGACCTCTAGTGCTGAGACGGGTCGAGACCGAGCTCCCGGACGGTGCGCGGCTCGAGTCGGAGGTGCTTGTCGCCGAGGACGGTTTTTCGGTGAGCAGGGAACGATCACCTTCGCCTCGGGAAGCGAGTTCCGCTTTCGGACGCTCGGGATGGGCCACCTGGCGCCGTCTCCGGATCCCCGCCTGAAGCAAGGCACGGTCGCGTGGGAGCTCGACGGCGGCAGCGGCCGCTTCGCTGGCGCGACCGGCCGCATCACCTCGAGCTTCACCGTCACCGAGGAGGGCGAGGTCGCCGACGAGCAACTCGGCCTCATCTTTCTCGCCGACCGAGAAAAGGAGAAAGAATGATGAAGCGCTTTGCTCTTGTCCTCTTCGGAGTGCTCCTCGCCGTTCCCGTTCTCGCCTTGGCTGCAGCTGGGCCGCCCGGCGGGCCCGCGCCCAAGCAGCTCGTAGGTACTTGGAAGACGACCCTTACCCGGGCCGACATCGCCAGGGCCGCGAATCCGGCGCACATGCCGACAACCCGCAACTGGGAGCTCGTGATCGTCAATTCCCGCTACTTGAAGTACCCGCGGGCGCTCGGACTCCGTCCTGCGGGCGAGGGCGGTGACACCGTTCCCTTCGCAGTTCACGCCCATCGGCTGAACCTGCAATGCCTCGTACAGGGAGCACCGTCAAAGGGCTACGGCATCTACGCCTGGTCGGTTCGCGGGAAGACGCTCAGGCTCAGACTCGTGAAGGAGCCGTGCAGGGAACGAGATCTGCGGAACCGGATCGCGATCTTGACGAGCGAGCCTTGGAAGAATCGATAGCCCTCTAGCTAGCTGCGCACGACTTCGGGGGCGCCGAACTCGCCTAGCGCCGCAGGCACCTCGACGTTCCCGTCCTCGCGCTGGTGGTTCTCGAGCAGCGCCAGCACCATCCGGTCGACGACCGCCGTTCCGTTCAACGTGTGGACGGGCTGGAGGCTGCCTTCGTCTCGAAACCGAATCTTCAGCCGCCGTGCCTGGAAGTCGGTGGTGTTGGAGACCGAGGCCGTCTCGCGGTAGCGCCCGTAGCTGGGGAACCAGGCTTCGACGTCGTAGGTCTTCGCCGACGCGGCGGAGATGTCGCCGGCCGGGAGCGTCACGACCCGGTACGGGATCTCCAGCTCCTGCACGATCCCCTCGGTGTTCGCGAGCAGCCGCTCATGCTCGTCCCAGGACTCCTCCGGCCGGCACAGCACGAACTGCTCGACCTTGTTGAACTGGTGGACGCGGAACATCCCCTTCGTGTCCTTACCGGCTGCACCGGCCTCGCGACGGAAGCAGGTCGAGAAGGCCGTGTACCTGAGCGGAAGCGCGTCCGCGTCGAGGATCTCGCCCATGTGCAGGCCGCCGACAGGAACCTCGGAGGTCCCGACCAGGTAGAGGTCCTCCCCGGAGACCGCGTAGATGTTGTGCTCCTCGGTCGGGAACCAGCCGGTGCCGTACATCGCCTCTTCGCGCACGAGCACCGGCGGAAGCACGGGGGTGAAGCCCTTCCCCGCGAGCCGGTCGAGCGCGAGCCGGTAGGCGGCGAGCGCGACGAGCGCCGTGTCGCCCACCCAGTAGCCGAACCGGGAGCCGGAGAGCCGTGCCGCGCGTTCCATGTCGAAGCGGCCGAGCTCGAGGTGGTCCTTCGGGTCGGCGAGCTTCGGCGGCTCGCCCCAGCGGCGCTCCTCCCGCGAGTCCTCGTCGGCGTCCTCGCCGTCCGGGACGGAGGGGTGGGGCGGGTTGGGAACGTGCTTCAGCGCCTCGTCGCGGGACGCTTCCGCTTCGGCGAGCTCCGCCTCGAGCCGCTGCAGCTCTGCCTTGACCGACTTCAGCTCCTCGAGCTGCTCCGGTGTCGGCTTGCCCTTGGTTTTCGTGCACGAGCGAAGCTCGTCCACCTTGGGCACGAGCTCGCGCCAGCGCTCGTCCGCGGCCATCAGCGCGTCGAACGCCTCGGATGCTCCCTTGCGCGCGATCGCCGCTCGGAAGGCCTCGGGGTCGGCGCGCGCCGCCCGAAGGTCGATCACTTCTGCGTCAGGAAGGCGACGAGATCGGCGAGCTGCTTGTCGGACAGCTGCGACCCGTATGTCTGCGGCATCACGTTGGGAGGGAACCCCTTGGCGACTACTGCATTGGGGTTCACGATCGACTCGTGGACGAAGTCGGGCGTCTTCCCCTTCAAAGCGTCGTCCAGGTTCGGGCCGACCGTTCCTGTCGCTCCCGCGGCCTTGAACGTGTGGCAGGAGCCGCAGCCCTGAGCTGTGAAGACCGCTTTCCCGGCGGCTGGATCGCCTTTCACGGCGGGCGTGGTCGGCGTCGTTCCGATCACCTTCGAGGGAAGCGGGGACACAGTGCCCTCGCTGCCGCAGCCGGCCACGAGGAGCCCCGTTGCGGCGAGGATCAGCGCGAGACGACGCACGGGCGCGAGTCTACTCAAGGCGGGCGTTCCATTCGCCGCCAGCTTGCGACCGTCATCGCCGACAGCGCGCCGAAGCCGGCGACGTCGACGGGCGTGTCGTTCACGAGCAGAGAGACGGCGATCGCCACGAGGAGCGCCTCGACGACCGCCGTGCGCGGCTTCCGGGTTGCGGCCCAGGTAAGCCCGGAGGCAGCGATCAGCATCAGCAGGATGTGGTACCAAGAGCCGGTCGCCCCGTCCCACGAGACATGGAGACGGTGGCCGATGTTGCCAACGATCGTCCCGGGGCCGCCGCCGACGGCGCGAGTGACGTGGCTCGAGCCTCCGAACGCCGCATCGAGGCCGACGAAGGCGAGCCCGAGCGCAACCGTCCCGCCGCCTACGAGCGCCAGTCGTCTCCACGTCAGCCTCGTCCCGAAGACGAGGACGCCGAGGGTGAGGAACCCGGCGAGAAGCGAGATCGCCCCGCCCCCGTCCGCGCCGCTGACGCTCGCCCCCACGGTGACGAGCGCGAGCGCGGCGACGGGCACGAACAGTGCGCGGCCGAGCAGCGCCGCGGCCAGAAGCGCCGGCGCGAGCAGCAGTGTCGACACTTCGTTCGTGATCCCGTAGAAGCGACCCCCACCGTCCGGGTGCGGCCCGATCACGGCAAGAGAATTGGTCTCGGGCCACACCCACATCACGACCAGGTACGCCAGCAGGAGGGCGGCGAATGCAGCCCCGAGCGCACGCTGCTCCCGGAGCAGAGCGGCTGCGCCGATGCTGCCTGCCGCCGTAACGATGCCGACCACCGTGACGACGAGGTTCGGACTCTCCGCGCCGGCGGCTGACAGGACGAGCGAGCACACGAGCGCTACTGGGGGTACGAGCACGGCCGCTCGGGCAAGGAGGCGAGAGCGCAGGAACAGCCCGGCCAGCCCATAGACCACGAGCAGCGAGATCATCAGCAGCATCGCCGGGTCGCGGGCGTCGTGGGCGTGTGTGAGGCGCGCATCCAGCCGGCGCAACGTCGCCGCCGGATCGGTTCCCGGCCGTGACGTGATCGGCCGCTTTTCGCCGCGCTCGAGGGCACGCACGGTCGGGGCCACGTCAAAGACCGAGATCAGTCCGGGTATCCGCGTCCGGTCCGAAACCAGGAGCCCGTGATAGCCGGGACCGAAGATCGCGATCGGGTAGCGAACGACGTTGTGATGCTCTCCGGGGGGCGGCAGCGCCACCCAGATGGAGAACTCGCACGCCCGGCACGAGGGGAGCCTTCCCAATGCCCGGAGCACGTCGCGTCGGCTGACCGCTGGGCCTTTCCCGGGCACCATCAGTCCGACCGCGGCGCGGGCGGTAGCTTTGTTCGTCGAGAACGGCGAGGTCGTCACGACCCGTACGTTCGACGCCTGCGCAGGCGCCGTCATCACGAGCGCCAGCGCTACCATTGAGATAATCCCTCTCGCGTTCAAGGAGCTCGATTTTCGATGAAACGAAAGGCTTACGGTCGAGACGCCGGTCTAACCCTCCGGATGTTGTTCACCGGGGCGATGCTGGGCGCCCTGTACGTCGCCTTCGCCGTCGTCCTCTTCCAGGTTCTGAACGTCGGGCTCATCCCGATGCTCCTGATCGTCGTGGGGCTGGCCGCGTTCCAGTACTTCACCTCCGACAAGCTTGCACTGCTGGCCGCGGGCGCCAAGGTTGTCAGCGAGCAGGATGCGCCCGACCTGCACGCGATGGTGGAGCGGCTGTGCGCCATGGCGGATCTCCCGAAGCCTCGGATCGCTGTCGTCGACACGGACGTGCCGAACGCGTTCGCGACCGGCCGCAACCCGAAGCACGCGGTCGTCGCCGTGACCACGGGGCTCTGGCGCCGGCTCGAGCCGCAGGAGATCGAGGGAGTGCTCGCGCACGAGCTCTCCCACATCGCCAACCGCGACGTGCTCGTCATGACCCTGGCGAGCTTCTTCGCCATGCTCGCCGGGATCATGGCGCGGTTCGGGATCTACGGAGGCATCTTCAGCGGTGGGGACAGGAACCGCGGCGGCGATAGCGGGGTCCCGATCTGGCTGATCATCTTTCTGGTCTCGATGCTGACGTACGTGATCAGCTACCTCCTGATCCGCGCGATCTCTCGCTATCGCGAGTACGCAGCCGACCGCGGCTCTGCGCTGATCACCGGGGCTCCCGAGCAGCTGATGAGCGCGCTCCAGAAGATCTCCAGCCAGATGATGACGATCCCGGCGCAGGACCTGCGCGAGGTGGCGGGAATGAACGCGTTCTTCATCCTCCCGACAGTCAGGTCGACGCTCGGCGAGCTGTTCGCCGACCACCCCCCGCTCGAGAAGCGACTGGCGCGCCTGGCGGAGATCGCACGCGAGATGGGCAAGCCCGTCGCGCCGTAGTCGGTGGGCTTCACCGACATCCTCTTCGGGCGGAAGAAGCTCAAGGACCCGGCCAGCGAGCGGCTGTTCGCGATCTCGACGGCCCGGATCACGCTGGAGTCCGAGCTCGGGCTGAAGCCGGCCGGTGCGGCGGCGCTCTGCTTCAAGCCGCTCTCGGCCGGTGAGTTCGTCCGCGCCGAGAACGAGATGCAGCAGCTGCTGGGGGCGGCGGCGGCCGAGTCGAACTCCAAGATCGAGCGCAAGTCCGACGACCTCGGCTTCGAGTGGCTCGTCGTCCGCGATCCCGACTTCGAGGACCTCGTCACGACCGTCCACCTCGTCGCCTCGGAGCTGCAGAGTCGCGGTTTCGGGCCGCAGTTGCTCGCTGCGGTCTTCCGCTTTGAGGGCAAGCAGCCGGTCTACTGGATCTACGGCTACAAGCAGGGTGCGTTCTGGCCGTTCGTCCCGAAGGGGGAGAAGGAGCGCGACAACGCCGAGGAGCTGGAGCTGAAGGCGAAGCTCGAGCAGGAGCTGCCGGTGGAGCAGGATCTGTCGCGCTGGTTCGCGCTCTACGGGGCGCCGCTCTGACTAGAGGGACAGTCCCCGGACCTGTCTTGCCTAGCCATGTCCGAGGGACAGTCCCTGGGGCGTGTTCGGGCGGGCCATGCCTTGGGGACTGTCCCCGTACTAGAGCAGCTTGACCTTGCCCGAGTCGAGGGAGTACTCCGCTGCCACGACCCGTAGCTTCTTGGCCGAGACCGCGAGTCTGACGATCGCGCTCCGCTGCACGGATTCCGCGACAGCTCTGGCGTTCGCCGCGACCACCTTGTCGAGGTAGGCGGCGTCGCCGAGCGAGCCACGCTTGGTCGCGCGCACGACGGGGGCGATCGCCTCGACGAGGCTCTGGATGCTCCCCGGCGCCTTGCCGCCTTTCTCGACCAGCTTGATGGTGTCCGTGACGGCCCCGCAGCGCTGGTGCCCGAGCACCATGAGCAGCGGCGAGTTGAAGTGGGCGATGGCGTACTCCATCGAGCCGACGATCTGGGTTTCGAGGATGTTGCCCGCAATTCTGCAGACGAAGAGGTCGCCCAGGCCCTGGTCGAAGATGTGCTCGGGCGGCACCCGGGAGTCGGCGCACGTGAGCAGGATCGCCCAGGGCATCTGCTCTCCCGCCACGTCGGCTCGGCGCTCGGCGATCGCGTTTACCGCCTCGAGCTTGCCTTTGACGAACCTGGCGTTGCCCGCCGTCAGCCGGTCGAGCGCTTGGGCGGGGGTGCTCGGTCGGTCGTGCTTCATGGCGGTCGCTCCATCACCTCCCGCCTCCGTGGTCAGGCACTCAGCTGGGAGCGGGGAGGTCCGGAATGAAGCCCTCCTGGCTGAGGAGTTGTTTCGTTTCCTCGAGCGTCATGTCGCTAGGCGGAATCAGGAAGTCCGATGTCGAGATCTCGTCGTCCGCGAGCGCCTCGCCCTCGCTCTTGACCAGCCCGAACATCTCGTCGAGGGCCTGGTCGAGCGTGGGCTCGTCGCCGGCCTCGACCGCCGCCGTCGCCCGGTCGTCGAGCTCGTTCAGTCGCTCGAGCAGCGAATCGTCCACCCGGTACTGGCCCTCGCCCATCAGCCGGACGATCATTGCTCCAGCTCCTTCTGGGGCGTCCCGGCTCCGACCTCGGCTTTCATCTTCGCGAGCTCGTCGTCCACCTGGGTGCTCGTGGTGAGCTGCTGCAGCTCACGGTCGAGATCGGTCTGACCGCCCGACGTGAAGTCCTCGAGTGAGCCGGACTCGACAAGCTCGTCCACCGCGGCGGCCCGTGCCTGCATCTGCTCGGTCTTGTCCTTGGCGCGCTGAATCGCGAGACCCGTGTCCGCCATCTGCTCGCCGATTCCGGTCGCCGCCTCCCCGATCTTGACCTGAGCCTCGGCTGCGGAGTACTGCGCCTTGATGACCTCCTTCGAGGATCGGAAGGACTCGACCCGGGTCGAGAGCTGCTTCTCGCTCGCGACGAGCTTGTCCTGCTGTGCCTGGAGGCCCTGGACCTGCTGGTCGAGGCTCTGCAGCTGCTCCTGCGCCACGGCCTTGCGCTGAAGCGCCTCGCGCGCGAGGTCCTCACGGCCGGCCTGCAGCGCCTGGCGGGCCTGGCCGTCGAGCTTGACGACACTCTGCTCGAGCTGAGTTGTCTGGAGCTCGAGGCGTTTCTTCGACGTGACGACGTCTGCAACGCCGCGCTTGACGTTCTGGAGCAGCTCCAGCTGCTTCTCGTACGAGTAGTCGAGGGTCTCGCCCGGATCCTCGGCCCGGTCGAGCAATTTCGAGATCTTCGCCTTGACGACTGTCGAGGCCCTGTTCATCAAACCTGGCATCGGGTCTCCTTCTCGCGGGTGGAGAGTTAGCCTATCGGCCGTGCTGGTGGAACGGAGCATGGATCCAGGCTGGCTCTCGAACGCGTACCTGGTCGCGGACGAGCCGGGTGGGACGGCGGTGTTCGTGGATTCCGGAGCGCCGCTGGAGCCGCTCCTGCGGGCTGCCGAGGAGTGGCGCGCGGAGCCCACGAACGTCCTGCGGACGCACGCCCACGCGGATCACGTCGCCCACGAATCCGAGCTGGGCCTGCCGGTCGTGACCTCGTCGTTGCGGGCGGGCGGGCTCGAGATCGAGGCGATCCCGACGCCGGGCCACTCGGACGACATGGTCTGCTTCGTCGTCAACGGGGAGATCGCATTCTCCGGCGACACGCTGTTCAAGGACGCGGTGGGCGGAGGCGACTTCGAGCAGATCCGCAGTGCCGTGATGGACGTCTACATGGCGATGCCGCACGACCGGCGCGTCCTGCCCGGGCACACCGACGAGACGACGATCGGCCGCGAGTGGGAGGAGAACCCGTTCGTGCGGGTCTGGCGTGGCGTGGAGCCGGAGGGGACGGAGCCGTGCCGTGTCGGCGGCGAGGCGGCGACGCTCGTCGTCTGGTCGCCTGACTACGACGGCAACGGCAAGGTGTGGGTGCGGTTCGCCGACGGGCGCGACGCGATCGTCGGCGGCTCGCGCGTCGAGCGCGGATAATCGGCGGCAAAGGAGGAAACGATGGCAATCAAGCTGCATCGGTGCAAGAACCTGTGGTTCAAGTTCGGAGGGCATCCCTGCTGGCGCGTCCACAAGGCGCTCGATGAGCAGGGGGTCGAGTACGAGATCGTCAAGGAGCTCCCGACGTTCGCGCGCTCCAAGCGGACGAACACGATCGAGCGCACAGGTCAGCAGGGGCTCCCGTGGATCGAGTTCGAGGACGGGAGCGTCTACCGCGAGGAGTCGAAGGACATGGCGGAGACGATCCGCGCCGGCAAGCTGAACGAGAAGCGCGGCGCCCCCGCAACGCCCGCGTAGCGACCGGAACCCCTCGCTAGACTCCTCGGCGCGGGGCTATAGCTCAGTTGGGAGAGCGCCTGGATCGCACCCAGGAGGTCGCCGGTTCGAGCCCGGCTAGCTCCACTCAATAAAGGCCTGCAAATGCAGGCCTTTCGTTTTCCATACCGAGAACGAAATCGGCCGAAATCGGGCCGTGGTCAAGTTTTGGTCAAAACAGCTCTAGGCTTGGGAGTATGGCTAGCGCGATTGGGATTGGACTATCGGTATTGGCCATCACTCTCTTCGTCACTTATGAGGCGCTCAAACGACCGCGTCTCCAGATCCAACCGACGTCATGGAAGAGCTCAGGACCTGTCTCTTGGACATTCGCGACCTGCAAGGTGAGGAATAAGCGGTCCCCTCGGCCTATTCCGCTTGTTCGCGAGAGCGCTGGAGACTGTCGAGTGACTCTTGAGTTTCGCGAGTCCGGCAAGAAGGACCTCGTGCTCCCCGAAGTCCCCGCGCGATGGAGCAGTCGCCCGGAGCCGTTGCGCACCGATTACGTCGACCCGGATCCGTCGCTTGGTCTCCCGAAGGGCGCGCAGCTCGTCCGGCGCACGCCAGATCCGGCCCTGGTCCCACAGACGCTCGTGCTCGACCTCCCGGCGAGCGGCAGATGGGAGGAAGTGGCGGTCGCTGTCCTCAAGGCAGATGGCGAAGCGTACGCTTGGGGCGCAGAGTCATATCTGTTTAGCGGTTGGAGGAACCCAGTCTGGCGGCTGCAACGCGGCACCTACGATGTGACCGTCCGTCTTGAAGCTTCGGGAGCGACTACGGCCAGCTGCTTCAAGCTGGACAACCTCACGACCGACTTTGCTCGATTTGAGCTGCGGACAGCCTGAAACGAACCATCATGGGAAGCCAGGAGTCGGACGCGCGTTACGAGACATGGCTCAGGTGGCTCGACGTGATCTCTCGACAGACCTACACGCTTTTTCTCTATCGGGACTACTGGCGTGGCCTTGCCGAGATCACACGCGCCAATGATCGGATTCCGCCCTCCACGATCTTTGAGGCGTTCGGCGTCTGGTACGCGACGACCCAGGCGGTCGCTGTCCGTCGACAACTTGATCGGGATCCACGGGCAATCTCGCTGGCCAACCTGATTGATTCGATCGCGCGCCACCCTGAAGTGATGACGCGCTCCCGTCACGTGGGCCTTTGGGGAAACGAAGAGTTCAACTCGCAGGCCAACGCCAACTACGACAGGTTCGCAGGAGAGGGCAAGGACACAATTGATCCAGCCCGTACGAATGAAGACGTCGAGCGTCTTGCGACCATCGCTACGCCGGTGAGAGGCTTCGTCAATACGGTTGTCGCCCACACAGACCAGCGCGAGCGCAGTACGACGCCGACTTACGAGGAGCTGAACGCTGCGATCGATGAGATCGGCGAGCTCTTGAAAAAGTACAGCTCCCTTCTCAAGGCGACCATCGTTGCGACGGTCACTCCAGTCCACCAGCAGGACTGGAAGCAAGCGTTCCGGGTTGCATGGCTGAACGACGGTCCCTAAGGCGGCGAGGCGAAATGCTGAGCCCCCTAGTTGGCCAACATGCGCGGCTGCGGTGATCCCGTAGTTGAGCCTTCTAGTCGACTCACCAAGCGAGGATCTGCCCGAATTCGCTCGTCGCCATTCGATCGCGGATGTCGGCCGCGTGCGCTGCCTGGTCGAACAGATGCGTGTAGGTGTCGAGCGTGATGCTCGCCCGCGCGTGTCCGAGGATCCGGGAGACCTGAGCGACGTCGAGCCCGAGATCGACGATCAGGTGGCTCGCGAACGTGTGCCGCAGGTCGTGCACCCGAAGCCGCGGCCGCCCCTCCCGCTCGAGTCCCGCCTTCTCCGCCGCGCGCCGGAGGCCACGTCGCTCGACGTTTCGGTAGCCGACCGGGGTGCCGAACGCCGTTGAGAACACGTAGTCGGTTCCAGTCGAGTGATGTGAAGCGAGCTTGTGCTCCTTGAGCAGCGACCCGAGCTGGGGAAGAAGCGGAATGTCGCGGACGGCGGCCTGCGTCTTCAGCCGCACCCGCCGTGCCGGCCTATCTCTACGCGCGCGCGAAAGCTGGTAGCGAACACGGATCAGTCCAGATTCGAAGTCGACTTCCTCCCAGGTGAGCCCAAGGAGCTCCGACAAGCGCATGCCGGTGTAGAGCGCGGTCGCGATCAGCGGTCGGTGGCTAGGGAGGCAAGCGGCAAGCAGCTTCCGGATCTCCTCGTGCGTCAAGACCCGCTGCTCCCGCTTTTGGATCCGCGGCCGCTCGCTTGCTTCCAGGCGCAGGAGCGGGTTGGAGTTGATGTAGCCACGCCGAAGCGCAAGCGACAGAACCCGGCCGAGCGGAACGAGCGCACCCGCGATCGTCTTCGGCGCAAGTCCCTTGGCCCGAAGCTGCGCGATCAGGCGGGCGCAGTCGTCTGTCGAGATCTGCTGCAGCCGCCTTTTGCCGAAGGCGGGGAGGAGGTGGCGATTCAAGTGGTACTCGTAATTCTCGAGCGTTCGCTCCGAGCGCTCGGCTGAGACGACCTGGGCCTTGAAGCCCTCGATCCATGTCTCGGCCAGCTCGGCGAAGGTGAGCTTGCAGGGAGCAGGGAGCTGGCCCTGCTCTGCCCTTGCGCTCAGGAGATCGCGCTCAAGTCGTGCTTCGGAGAGCTTCTTCCCCACGGTCTTCCAGCGCAGCGAGCCGCCGGCGAGCACGTAGATCCCGAGCAGGCCGTTCTGCTGCCGGTAGATCCCGCGCTCGACCCTAGTCCGGCGCACCGCTAGCCTCCTTCAGGCATCGGTGATTACTTCTCGCGGTGCGAAGGGCCGGGGTAGGCCGCAGCGCCCCGGCCCGCTTCTTTGTTGCCTCATGGCCATCTCGTCTGTGTCATGACGACGTGTTGCGCTCAAGGTTGTGGCCTTGGGCGAAGCCGGAGAGCCAGCGATCGAGCTCCGCTCGATGGAAGAGCAGCCGCCCCTCCTGCTTGTAGTGGGGGATCTCGCCCGAGGCGCTCAGCTTGTACAGCCGCTGCCTCGGCCAGTCGAGGTAGGCGGCTGCCTTGTCGACCCCCATCCAGGGCGACGGTTCGTCTGCTGCGACCGCCTGGTGCTCAATTAGGCGCTCGCATACCCGAGCAGCAATGAGTTCGGCCAGGCGCTCGAGCAGCGGTTCGAGTTCCGACCCGAGCTGCACGCTCACGGCTCGACCTCGTTTCCCCACTTCTCCC
>CAJDTX010000054.1_pt1 | contig 16565 bp, 13 predicted proteins | sample 7390491 | NCBI WGS metagenome assembly CAJDTX01 (sample SAMEA7055669, study PRJEB34461) | soil metagenome | biome: terrestrial ecosystem; feature: Peninsula; material: soil | place: Antarctica | collected 2016
CCTCTCGTTGATCTCGAGGCCCCGGCCGAAGTCGACGAGCGTGTCGCCGGAGATCACCGCACGCTGGCTCTCGACCCAGAGCACAGTGTCGTTCGCCTTGTGCCCGGGGAACACGTCGGCACCGAACGGCAGCCGGTCGCGGGACGAGTACGGGCGTGCCTCGCCTTTCTTCTCGCGGAGCAGCCAGACGAGGTCGGGACTGCCGTCGCCAGCCTGCTCGGCGGTGAGGCCGTACATGTCCATGAGGTCCTGCGCGGTGTCGGGCAGCGGCGTGTAGACCGGCACGCCGAGCCGCTCGACCAGGCTCTGCGCGTCGCGCTCGTGCCACGGCGCGGTGAGCACGATCGCCGTCTCGCGGCCGGCCGCGAGGTCCCCAAGCTCGCCCGGCACGGCCAGCGGATCGAAGAGCAGCAGCCGCTGCCCGTCGTCGATCGCGTAGGACGACACGTTCTCGCTCCACGGCTCGGTCGGCCGCCACTGCGGGTGCGGTGCCTCCCAGTGCCACAGTCCCGGACGCAACTCGCGCATCGGCACGATCCTACTAACGCTGCGCGCTAGGAGCTGGAACGGCGGTCAGGAGCCCCTGCGAAACGACACCAGCTCGAGGCGCTCGTTGCTGCCACTGGCGTTCTGCTCGAGCACAGTGCCGATCCCGCGCACGTAGAGCTTGCGATCGACCAAGCCTGGCTCGAGCGGCGACCATTCCTTGATCAGCAGCGCCTGACGCGATGACGTGTACGGCACCTTGACCGTCGCATGCACCCTCAGCACCTGGAAGTGATCCTCCGCCCGTCCCTTGTAGAACCCCAACCGGCCCATCTCCCCGACCCGTGGGTGTGCCGGCATGGAGATCCCCGGCTTCGCGCCGCCGACGCCCGTCTTGAACGATCCCGTTTCGCCGAAGAACCACACGTTTCCGTGCGAATCCTGGGCGTACCACGCAGTCGAGGCATCGTTGAGCCGGCCATCGAGATAGAGGTGGTGTTTGACGACGACGCACGTCACGCCGTCGACCGTCTCCGTCGAGCGGGTGACCCTCAGCACGTCGCGCGCAGCGTGACCTTCTTTCACCCCCCGGTAGACATAGGACGAGCCCGGTCTGAGCGGAAACCAGAGGTTGTCGACCCGAGCGGTGAAGTTGCTCGGCTTCGGCGGAGCGACAGCCCGAGCTGCCAGGCCTGCGTCGAGCCCCGTCAGGGTCGAGACCAACGTCGCTCCCAGCAGTAGTAGCCGCTTGCTCATCTGCGAGGAACCCTACGAGCCGACGATGGACAGACGATGAACGCGCCGACGTTCGCCGTGCGCATCTCCGCCACGTTTCGCCGAGTGCTCGTTCCGTGGCGATGGCCGATCACGCTTCTCGCAAGAGTTCAGTGGGCTTTAGCCGGCTGATCAACAGTGCCCCTCTTCCGGACTCCTGAAGATGCAGCCCGGTAATCCGGGGCGTACACTCGCCCACACATCGGCGTCGAGTCCCGGCGCGGAGGAACAGGGAGGAGAGAGATGATCCTGGCAACGACGAAGGTCGAGGATGTGGACCGCTTCTTGAAGATCTTCTCGACCAAGGGCGCTGAAAAGCGACAGCAGCACGGCTCCAAGGGTTCGACCGTTTTTCGCGATCCGACCGAGGAGAACAGAGTCTGGGTGCTCTTCGACTGGGATGGGGAGGGCTGGCAGAGCTTCGTCTCGGACCCGGAGGTCCCGGCGATCCTCCAAGAGGCCGGGCACATCGGTAAGCCCCAGGCGGCGGAGCTCGTCGGCCAGTACAACGCCTAGCGTCTCCCCGCACGGGCGGCGCCGAAGAGGGGCGGTTTTCTCTCACCCGAGAACGAAGGCCCGTCGTTCGATGTAGGCCTGGGCGCCCGAGTCCGCTCCACAGCGACGACCTCGGCCCCGGCCTCGCCAGCGTGTCGCCGTAGGCGCGATGATGGAATCATGTCCCCACTCGACGAGGTCGCCCCCGGACTCTGGCGGTTCACGGTCACCCGGAACGGCCTCCCTCCGACTATGACGGCGTACGCGCTGCGCGACGGCGAGGACACGATCCTGGTCGACCCGCTCGTCCGCGGCGAGACCGAGCGGCTGCTGGCGGCGCTCGACGAGATCGTGCGCGGACGCGTGCGCATCCTCGTCACCACCCCCTTCCACGTGCGCGGCTCCGGGCTGCTGTGGCGGCGCTGGCGCGACCGGCACGAGGTCACCATCTTCGGGCACGAGTACTGCGCCACGCGGCTCGACGACCGCTCCGCCTTCCGGCCGCTACGCGGCGGCGAGACGCTCGACGGCGGCGTGCGCGCGCATCCGATCGGACGGCCGCGGCGCGCCGAGATCCCGTTCGAACTGCCGTCGCACCGCGCCCTGGCCTTCGGCGACACCGTGCTCGAGATCGACGGGGAGCTGCGCGTATGGCCGAGGCAGCGCGAGAGCGAGCGTCGCCGCACGTGGTACGAGCAGCGCTTCCTGCCGACGCTGGACGCGCTGACGCGGCTCGACGTCGAGCGAGTGCTCGTCACGCACGGCGAGCCGGTGCTGCGCGACGGCGCCCGCGCGCTGGCGGCGAGCCTGGCACGGCCGCCGTGGAGCAGGTCGTCGCTGTATTGATCGCCTCCGGTTCGAGTCCGGAAGAGGGCTTGAAACCGCCCGGCTAGCCGTACTCCTCGTGTTGCGGCAGGTCGTCGGTGATCTCGAACCACGGCGCCTTCGAGCCGACGAAGATGTGCTCCGTTGGACGGATGCTCGGCTCCTCCACCAGCGACCCCATCGCGACGTGGACCCACGCGCCGTCGCGCACAACCGAGAACAGCAGCGAGCCGCACTCGGCGCAGCGCGTGTGATTCTCGTCGTCCTCGCCGACGATCATGAGCCGGTCTGCGCCCTCCACGACCTCGAGCCTCTCGCGCTCGATGCCCGCGAACGGCTTGAACGCCGAGCCCGTCGATGCTCGGCAGTTCGAGCAGTGGCAATTCGCCGCGTACCGGAACTCGTCCGCGACCGTATAGCGCACGGCGCCGCATTCGCACTTCCCGTTGAGTAGTCCGCTCATCGATCCTTCTTGGTAAAAGCAGTATCGAGATGACAGTCGTAGCCAAACCGCGCGCCGTCGTGCTCGTCGAAGGGCAAAGTGACCAGGCCGCGCTCCGAACGCTGGCCCGCCGGCAGAAGAGAGATCTCGACGCCGAGGGGATCTCGATCGTCTCGATCGGCGGCGCGACGAACATCCGCGCCTTCCTCGAGCTGCTCGGCGCGCCTCGCCCGGACGTCAGGTTCGCCGGGCTCTGCGACGACCGCGAGGCGCCGCACTTCGCGCGTGCGCTCGAGCGCGCCGGGTTCGGCACCGACCTCTCGCGCGAAGACATGGAGCGCCTCGGCTTCTTCGTCTGCGTCCGCGATCTCGAGGACGAGCTGATCCGCGCGCTCGGGCCGCGAGTCGTCGAGGACGTCCTCGCGACCTACGGCGAGCTCGAGTCGTTTCGCACGATGCAGATGCAGCCGGCCTGGCGCGGCCAGCGGATCGAAGATCAGCTGCACCGGTTCCTTCGCTCCCAGAGCCGGCGAACCGGCTCGGCTGCGTGGCTCGCCGAGGCGCTGGATCTCGACCGCGTCCCGCGGCCGCTCGCGCGACTGCTCGCCCAGCTCTGACAACAGCGTTGGCGGTTCAAGAGGCTTGCCCGGTCACACGGTGATGACCACCTTTCCCCGAGCGTGTCCTTCTCCCAGATACCGCAGAGCATCGGCTGCCTGGCTCAACTCGTAGCGTCTGTCGATGACGGGCTTCACCGTTTCGGCTTCGAGAAGCTCCCGCAGGAAGATGAGATCCTCCTGCGTGATCTTCGCGACGAAGAACTTCACCGTCTGGCTCCGGCCCTTCGACTTCAAGATCGATCCGGCGAGGTGGGGCAGGGGCCCGGGCCCTCGATAGGTCATCGGCCCTCCGATCAGCACGACCGTTGCCTCGGGCGTCAAGACGCGTCTCGACTCGAGGAACGAGCGGCTTCCGGCGATGTCGAGCATCAGGTCGTGCCGCTCGCCGCTCTTCGTGAAGTTTTCGCGCGTGTAGTCGACGACGCGGTCTGCTCCGAGCGATTGAACGAGCTCAACGTTCCTCGTGCTGCACACGCCGGTCACGTCTGCTCCGAACGACTTCGCGATCTGCACGGCGAAGGTGCCGACGCCACCGGACGCGCCGTTGATCAGAACCTTCTGCCCAGGCTGGACCTGCCCATGGTCGCGAAGTGCCTGGAGCGCGGTGATCGCCGCGACGGGTACGGCCGCTGCTTCCTCGAACGACAGGTTGGCCGGCTTCCGCGCCAGGCGAGCCTCGCGGGCAGGCGCGTATTCGGCCCAGGAGCCGACCGCGGTGCCGAACACGTCGTCGCCCGGTTGGAAGCCCTCGACGTCTCTGCCGACGGCTTCGACGCGCCCCGCCACATCGCCGCCCACAGCGGCGCTCTTGGGCTTGCGCAGTCCGTTCCCCATTCGTGCGGGGAGGAACCCCGTTACCCCGTACCACTCGACCGGATTGACGGAAGCCGCGTGCACGCGTACCAGTACCTGATCGTCTTCGATGACCGGCTTGTCGACTTCGCGAAGCTCGAGCACGTCGGGGCGCCCGTACCGCTCGTGGACGATCGCTTTCATCGTGGTCGCCTGCTTGGCTCGGGATTCATCCACGTCTCTCTCCTCGACGGTGATCATTAGGAAACCTCCGATCGCTTTACGGTGTAAGCGTACGGCGTAAGCCTAATACGTACAATGTAAGCTTGTCAAGGCCGATGGTGGAAACGCGTACACGCTTGAGCAGAGAGCGCGTCCTGCGCGCGGCGATGACCCTTGCCGACGAGAGCGGGATCGAGGCCCTCAGCATGCGCAAGCTCGCCGAGTCGCTCGGGGTCAAGGCGATGTCGCTGTACAACCACGTCGAGAACAAGGCGGATGTCCTGGACGGCATCGTCGACGCCGCGTGGGGCGAGATCGTCGTGCCGAGCGGCGAAGATGACTGGAAGACCGCGATCCGCGAGATTGCGATCTCGGCCCACCAGACGATGCTACGTCACCCCTGGGCATCCGGCCTCCGGACGCCTCAGAAGCCCGGTCCCGCGCGCCTTCGCTACGGGGAGGCTCTGCTCGGATGCTTCCGGAACGCGGGCTTCTCGAAGGATCTGACGTATCACGCGTACCACATCATCGAGAGCTACATCCTCGGGTACACGCTCCAGGTGCTGAACTACCAGGCGGTCGACCCGGAACAGTTCGCGGGCATCGCGGCGAGCTTCCTCCGGGGAGAGTTCCTGGCTGAGTACCCCCACTTCACCGAGCACGTTCAGCAACACATGGAACCGGAGCCGGGCCAGGACGACGTGAGCGCGTACGAGCTCGGCGTCGATCTGATCCTCGACGGTCTCGAGAGGCTCCGGGAAACGGGCTGACGGACTTCAGGTCGAGCGCCGCCGCCGACAGACACCACTGGTCGGCTCCAAGTCGGCACAACGTCCACACCTTGCGGGAACTCGTCGCGACCGGCGACAACGTCGGTACGCCCCGGTCACCCCCTCGGCGGGGCTCGTCGACTACGTCGATGACCCGGGCGTAGCAACCACCGCTCGATCCCGAGGTGCTCGCGTAGGCTGCTCCATGTCGCCGAGCAGCTGGTCTGAGACGGAAGCGACACTTGGTAGGCTCCAAGAGATGGCCGAGGTAGTTCTCTTCCATCACGCACACGGCCTGACAAGCGGGTGCCTCGCCTTCGCCGACGAGCTCCGCGGTGCGGGACACGCCGTCCATACCCCGGATCTCTATGACGGCAAGACGTTCGCTGAACTCGACGAGGGTGTCGCCTACGCCAGAGAGGTCGGGTTCGAGACGATTCTCGAGCGGGGCTGCGTTGCCGCCGAGAGTCTGCCGACCGAGCTCGTCTACGTCGGGCTGTCGCTCGGCGTGATGCCGGCGCAGAAGCTCGCCCAAACGCGTTCAGGCGCGAAGGGCGCGGTGCTGCTGCACGCCGCCTTCCCGCCGTCGGAGTTCGGCGGCGCGTGGCCGCCCGCCGTCCCGCTCCAGATCCACCTGATGGAGCACGACGAGTTCGCCCTCGAGGGAGACCTCGACGCCGCCCGCGAGCTGGACGACACGGTCGAGAGCGCGGCGCTTTTTCTGTACCCGGGCGACCGGCACCTGTTCACCGACAGCAGCCTGGCCGACTACGACGAGGACGCCGCGACGCTGGTCAAGCAGCGCGTCCTCGCCTTCCTCGACGGCATCGAGTAGCCGCGCTACCGCTGCGCCTCGACGAAAACCGTGTTCGTCGAGGGCGTAGGCGTCGGCCGGCGTGAGCTCGCGTGGTGGTTCGACCGCATCGTCTGGGTTCAGTCCGACGGCCAGACGGCGACCGAAGGGAGTCTGGGCGCGGGGGGCAGGGCGTCGGCAAGCGTGGATTGCCACCAACATCCCCCGCGACGACTGCCCGAGCTTCGAGGGACATTCCTGAACACTGGCCCATTCGAGGGTGCTGGCCCTGGCACATCCACGCGCGTCCATGGACACCCGCAGCTCGTCAGCGAAGTCCGGCGGGGCCCGGCTCGTGACACTCCGAGTACGGCGCGTTGGTATCTACTTTGCCGCGACGACGGCGAGTGCCTGGTCGACGAGGTCGTCGAGGCGCGCCTCGGCCGCCGCGTCGCGCGCCGCGGCGAGCTGCTCGGGAGGCAACTCCGCCTCGAGTGCGTCGAGTGCCGGCCGTGCCGCGAAGCTGTATGCGGGCGGCAGCTGCTCGTGGCCGAGCGTGAAGATGAGCATCGTCGCGGCCTGCGCACGCCTGCTCGTCTCTGCGAGCACGGCGCCGATGCCGCTCAGCGCGAGCAGCTCGAGGGAGATCGCCTCCGAGGCGTGGGCCCGCTCGAGGGCGTCGCGGAGGTTACCGGCGGCCGCGACGACATCGCCCAGCGCCAGGGCGGCGAAGCCGATCCGGCACAGGGCGGCAATCGTGCCCCAGCGGTGGTTGACCTCGCTGAACGCCTCGTAGCCGGCACGTCCGAGCCGTAGTGCCTCTTCGTAGTCGCCCATGCCGTACGCGCTGAGGCTGGCTCGGCTCAGTGCGTACCCGGCGCCGCCGACGTCGCCCACGCCCGCGAAGAGCTGATTTGCCTCCGTGTGCAACTGCAGCGCGTCGGCGTAGCGCTCCTCCGCGTCGGCGAGGATGCCGAGCTTGCTGATCATGTAGGCGAGGAGCTGGGGGTTCCCGAGAGCCGCCGCTTTCTCGTGGCCCGCCTCGAACGACGCCCGTGCGCCCTCGAGGTCGTCGAGCAGCAGCTGCACGAAGCCGAGCCACGAGAGCGCGCAGACCTCTCCCAGTCCGTCCCCGGCGGAACGCGCAATGGCGAGGGCTTCCTCGAGGTAGGCGGCGGCCTCCGGGTAGACGTCCCGGTAGCACGCATTGGTCCCGAGGGCGATCAGGCACGACCCGAGCTCCCAGCTCATGCCGTGCTCGCGGAGGCGGGGCAGAGACTCGAGGGCGAGACGATCGAGCTCCTCGTCGTAGCCGAGCGCGCTCCCGAGCCAGGTGCGATACGCGACGGCCGCGAGCTCGACGGGCGACGCGCGGTCGAGCCCGCCCGCCTGCCCGCTCGTGTCGCCCGCGACGACGGCTAGGCGTTCGAACGTCTCGGCGCCGTCGAACCAGCTCTGTGCGAAGAAGAATTCGTTCAAGCCCGCCAGCACGACCCGTGCTTCGTCCCCCGCCCACTCGAGGACGGCCCACTCGGCGGCGGCGCGCAGGTTGTCGACGTCCCGCCGTAACTCGTCGCGCGCCTGTGCGACGCCCTTGCCGACGAGCGCCCACCTGCGCTCTGCCAGCGCGCCGAGATAGTGGCGGGCATGGCGCTCGCGGGTCGACGCGAGCGCGTCGGGCGATCCGTCGGCGAGCTTCTCGGCCGCGTACTGGCGCAGCAGCTCGTGTAGCTCGTAACGGCCGAAGTCCGGGCGGCGGACGAGCGACTTCGACACGAGCTCCGAGAGCAGGCGCAGGTCGGCGTCCGCGACCGCGGCTGCCGCCTCGCGGCCGAAGTCGCCGCGGAAAACCGAGAGCTGCGTGAGAACGTCCTGCTGCTTGCCCGAGAGCAGCCTCCACGACTGGTCGAAAGCGGCGCGGAGGCTGCGATGCCGCTCCGGGACGTCGCGCATCGACGTGGCGAGGAAGTCGATGTTCCGCTCGATCTCGTCCGCGATCTCCTCGCACGAGAGCACCGATACCCACGAGGCGGCGAGCTCGATGCCCAGGGGCATGCCCTCCACCAGCCCGCAGATACGAAGCGCTTGGCCGCGCTCGTCGTCGCGCGAGAAGTCCGGCACGATCTGCGTGGCGCGCTCGACGAAGAGGCGGAGGGCCCCGGAGCTCCCGTTGCCGTTCTCCGCGAGCTCGAGGCCGTGCACGTCGAACACCCACTCGCTCTGCACGTTGAGACTCTCACGAGACGTCGTCAGCAGCTCGACCTCTGGCGCTCGCTCGATCACCTCCCCGAGCAGCCCCGAACCGTCGACCAGGTGCTCGAAGTTGTCGAGCACGAGCAGTGTCGAGCGCTCGCTCAGGTAGTCGAGCAGCTGCTCCTTGGCCGAGAAACCGCTGTGGGCGCCGTCGACGGCGAACTGGATCGACTCGGCGACCGCCGGCGCCAAGAACTCCGGGGACGCGACGGACGCGAGCGGAACGAAGTGGACACCGTGGGGGTAGCGCTCGACACGGCGGGCTGCGGCCTCGAGCGCGAGTCGCGTCTTGCCGACCCCGCCCGGACCGACCAGAGTCAACAGGCGGCAATCCGGGTCCTCGAGCAGACCATCGATCGCGTCGAGCTCCGTCACTCGGCCCACGAACGACGTGCGCGGAGATGGCAGGTTCTTCATTCCCGCCTCGAGCGTCTTCAGCAGCGGGAAGTCGCACGGCAAGCCGTCGATCTCGAGCTGATAGATGCGCTCGGGCGCACTCAGGTCCTTGAGACGGTGCGGGCCGAGGTCGCGGAGGGGCACCTTGACGAGCGGGCGCGTCGTCTGGGAGAGGAGCACTTGCCCTCCATGGCCGACAGCGGCGATGCGGGCGCCCTTGTGCACGTCGATCCCGACGTACCCCTCGTCCGTCAGCCGCGGCTCACCCGTATGCAGTCCCATGCGCACCTGTATCGGGCCGTTCGCGAGGGTGTGCTGGCCGTCCGCGGCGGCGGCGACGGCATCCGACGCTCGGCCGAAGGCGACGAAGAACGCGTCCCCCTGCGTGTCCACCTCGACGCCGTCGTGCGCGGCAAAGACGGCGCGGAGACATCGGCGATGCTCGCGCAAGGCGTCGCCGTAGCCGTCGCCGAGCTCCTGCAGCAGGCGTGTCGAGCCCTCCACGTCGGTGAACAGCAGAGTGACGACACCGGTGGGGAGGTCGAACGCCACTGCGCGGGATCATGAACCGGGCGACCAGCGCTGTCCACTGGCCCAGTCGGGGCCAGGTTCTAGGGACACCGGCGCGGTATCGTCAGCCTGTGCCGATGTCTCCGTCGCTCCATGAGACACCGATGGAGGAGCCGTGAGCGAAGGGCTCGATCGTCGGCTCGTCGCGGTGATGTTCACCGACATGGTCGGGTACACGGCGCTGATGCAGGCGGACGAGCGCCTGGGACTCGACAGGCGCGACCGGTACATGAGTGCGCTCGAGAGTCACCACGACGCCTTCGGCGGGACGATCGTCCAGCGGCTCGGAGACGGCAGCCTGAGCATGTTCCCGAGCTCGATGGCTGCGGTGCTCGCTGCAGTCGCGATCCAGCGGGAAGTCGCGGCGCAGGACGTTCCGGTTCGCATCGGCGTCCACGTGGGCGAGGTGATCGTCGAGCCCGAGCGGCTCACCGGCGACGCCGTCAACATCGCCGCCCGGATCGAGTCCTTCGCGGCACCCGGCGGCGTGATGTTGTCCGACTCCGCCTACGACCAGATCAAGAACCGGAACGACATCGGCGTCGTCCGCCTGGGGCGGTTCAGGCTCAAGAACGTCGGGCGCCCGTTCGAGCTCTACGCGGTATCGGCCGACGGCGTCGTGGTGCCGGACCCGGCAGCGCTGGAGGGCAAGGGCGAGCGGTTCGCCAGCCTGCCGAGCAACCTGCCCGACCCGGTCGCCCCACTGGTGGGCCGGACCGCCGACCTGGCGTCCCTCGTCGAGCTTGTCCGGGAGCATCGGGTCGTCACGATCTCCGGTCCCGGCGGGGTCGGAAAGACGCGCATCGTGGTCCAGCTCGGCCGGCTGCTCGCGCCCGAGTTCCTGGACGGTGTCGCGTTCATCGCCTTGGCCGACGTCACGGAGCCCGCGGACTTCCTCCCCACTCTCGCGGATGCGCTGGACGTGAAGGAGGCCGAGGGACGGACGCTCGGCGACGGGGTCGTGTCCCTCATCGGCGACAAGAAGGCGCTCCTGCTCCTGGACAATCTCGAGCAGGTCGTGTCGGCTGCTTCGGAGGTGGCCGGGCTGATCGAGAGCTGCCCCGGGCTGCGGATCGTGACCACCAGCAGGGCGCCGCTCAGGATCGCCGCCGAACGCGAGTACCCGCTCGCCCCGCTCGCGCTCCCTCCATCGTCGGATCCGGACTCGACCGAGTCGCTCATGGAGTATCCGGCCGTCGCCCTGTTCGTCGAGCGCGCGAGAACGACCAGGGGCTCGTTCGAGCTGACGCCCGCGAATGCCGGGGCGATCGCGGCCGTCTGCCGGCGCCTGGACGGCCTGCCGCTGGCCCTCGAGCTCGCCGCCGCCCGACTGCGGCTCCTGTCCCCGGAGGCGTTGCTCGAGCGGCTCGACCACGCCCTCCAAGTGCTCACGTCCGGCCCCCGCGACATTCCCGAGCGCCAGCAGACGCTGCGCGCCACGATCGACTGGAGCCACTCGCTCCTGACGGAGTCGGAGCAGCGTCTGTTCCGGCGTATGGCCGTCTTTGCCGGAGGGTGCAGCTTCGCGGATCTCGAGGCCGTCTGCGCAGACCCCGGCGAGCGGAGCCTCGACGAGCTGGAGTCGCTCGTCGACAAGGCGCTCGTGCAGGCGGACGGCCAGGGTGACCGGCTCCGGATGCTGCAGACGATCGGAGAGTACGCTCGCGAGCGGCTCGAGGCCGCCGGCGAGACGGGCGAGGTCGCGCTGAGGCACGCCCGCCGGTATGCGGAGCTCGCCCGCGAGATCCGCGACGGCATCGAGGGCACCGATCAGATCGGATCCGTCGAACGCGGCATCGCCGAGGAGGGCAACCTCCAGGCCGCGCTCGACACGCTCCTGGCGGCGGCGAAGGACGGTGACTCAGGTGCGTGCGAGGCGGGCCTGCAGCTGTGCGGCGACCTGTGGATGTACTGGCACATCCGCGGCAAGAACCTCACCGCCCGGGAGTACGCGGCCTCCTTCCTCGACGCCGACACCGGTGGCCCCACCGTGGGGCGTGCAGGCGCACTTCTCACGGCGGGACTGGCATCGTGGACGTTGGGTCAGTTCGAGCGGGCGAACGCCGAATGGGCCGAGGCGTATCGGATCGCGGCAGAGCTCGAAGCCGATCGCGAGCTCTGCATAGGTGCGTGGTGCCGGGGCCTTGGGCTGCTCGGGTTCGACCTCGAAGCAGGGCTCAGGTGGACGAGGGAGAGCATCGAGAGGAGCCGCGCCCTCGGCTTCACCTGGTCCCAGGGGTTCGCCTCGACCTTCGACGGCATCCTTCACGCCGTCGCGGGCGACCTCGACACGGCGCAGACGAGGTACCTCGAGGGGCTCGAGATCCAGCAGAGACTCGGCGACGAGGAAGGAGCCGGCCTGTCGCTCGGTGGCCTCGCCCAACTGGCAGCCGGTCGCGGTGACCTGGCGGGCGCCCTCGACCATTACCGGCAGTCTCTCGCTGCGTTCGAGGCGATTGGTGACCGAGCTGAGGAAGCCCGGATCCTCTCCGAGATGGCCTGGGCGCACCTCCGACACGAAGAGCCTGCGCTCGCCCGCCGGTACTTCCTCGACTCGGTGCAGGCCTACACCGATGTCGCGAGCGTCCGTGGGGTCGGGCTCTCGCTGATCGGGCTTGCGGCAACCGAGGCAGTCGAGCACCGGCCCGAAAAGGCCGTACAGATCGCCGCTGCGGCCGAGGTCTACGCCCACCAGGAGGGCATCGTCAACGTCTACTCCGACGAGACGCCGGGGCGCGAGTTCGTCGACCAGGCGCGAGCAGCGCTCTCGGCGGACGATGCCTCTCGCGCCATGGAGATGGGCCGAAAGCTCACGATCAGGGAAGCGCTCGACCTGGCCAGGATCCCTGAAACGGCCTCGGTCTAGCTGGGCGATTTTGCTGCCGGACCTCGCCTCGAAGTAGCCGGAATCGACGACGACACGCGTTCGCAGCGCGGGCCGTCACGGGAATCTCGGATCCCGCCAGTGGTGGCTGGTGATGAGCCTCAGGCTGAGCGTGCTCCCGCCGGCTGATGGCTCGAGCCAGTCGAGCTCGAGGAACGCGGCTACCACCGGTGCGAGTCGCGCGGCAGCTGCTGCCGCTGAGCTTCGCGCCTGCAGGCAGGACAGCGGCTTACGGCGATGCCGTGAGCGCCGCCAGTCTCGATCGCGTGCGCTCCGCCATGACGAGATTGCCCTTGCGCTCGTAGAGCGTGAGCGCCCGGTCGAGCTCCGCCCGCGCTTCCTGACCCGCAAGAGCCAGCACCTCTGCGAGGTCGAGCAGCGCGTCTGCGTGCGCGTTCAGCATGTCCGTCTCCTCGGCGAGCGCGACCGCCTTGCGCGCGAGCCGCTCGCCCTCTTGGAGCTCGCCGCGCCGCGCGAGCACCTTACCACGCACTTGGCGCCAGAGCATCTGCGGGAGGCGTTCCTCGCTCGGGGCGGTCTCGCGCCCACGCTCGAGCCATTGCTCGGCCTCGTCGTCTCGGCCGAGCCCGAGCAGCGCCCGGGCGAGGTTGCAGCAGAACCACTCGAGGTTGGAGAGATCGCCGGTGGTCGTTGCGACCTCGCACGCCTCGCGGGCGGCCTCCACCGCGCGGGCCGAATCGTCCTCGAGCATCGAGATCTCGAAGCGCCGCCACGCGAGCCAAATCTGCGAGCGGATTGCTCCGAGCTCCGCCACCCGATCGCCGGCTCCGGCGAGCAGAGCGTTCGCCTCGTCGAACCGGCCGACCATGCCCAGGAAGAGAGGCTGGTAAGGAAGCGCGGTCCGCCGCTCGACGTGGGGGTGCTCGTCGAGCCAGCGAAGGCATTCCTCGACCGGGGTCGAGCCCCAGTACTTGGCGAACACCAGCTGGCTCTCTCCCCAGTCGATCCACAGGCGATCGCCGGCAAGTCGTGCGTGCTCGATCACGCGCTCGGCCGCCGTGGCGATGTCGGCCTGCGAGCGGGCCTGCAGCTCCTCGACGATGAGGAGCGAGCCGTAAGCGACAGTGAGCCCCCACTCGTCGCCGGCCGCCTCGAACACCGGAAGCGCGTCCTCGGCGAGCTCGCGGAGTCGCTTTGCAGAGCGGTCCGTCGGCTCGAGCACGCTCTCGAGGTTCGCCTGCTCCAGGCGGAGGCCGAGCTCGGCGACGCGGTCTCCGATGGCCTCAGCGCGCCCGGCCGCCTCTGCTAGACCCGACACCGCTTCGGCGCCTTGTCCGGTGCTGAAGCGCGCCCAGCCCAGGTCGACCTCGAACCGTACGTCGCGTTGCTCGTCGGGAAGCAGCTCGGCAGCCCGCTCCAGGAGGTTGAGGGCCGCCTTGACGTCGCTCCGCTCGACGGCGTGGCGCCCTGCAGTCCCGAGGTGGATACCGGCGCGTGCGGCGAGCGCTAGCGCGCGAGCGTCGGGCTGCCCCAGCTCCTGCCGGTAGCGATAGGCCTGCTCGAGGTGGTAGCCGAGCAGCTCGTCGAGCTCGACGAGCTCGGCGCCGTGCTCCGCAAGCCAGTCGGCGAACTGCTCGTGCAGCTCCGCCCGCTCGGCTTTCGGGAGGCCCTCGTAGGCCGCGTCGCGCATGAGGAGATGGCGGAAGCGAAAGGCATCCTCTCCGGCGAACAGCGGCGGGTCGGGGCGGATGAGCTCCTTGCGGACGAGCGCGGTCAGCTGGCTCGTGAGACGCGGCTCTTCGGGTGTGAGCGCCTGGACGACGCCCTGGTGGAACACTTCGCCTTCGACGGCGCCGCGCTCGAGCACGGAGCGCTCCGGCGGGTCGAGCTGGTCGAGCCGGGCTGCGAGCAGCGCCTGGAGCGTCGGCGGCTGTCTTTTCCGGGTGGGCGCTCATCGAGATGGGCCGCCTGCGAGAGGCGGAAGCCGGCGCGGCTCGCGCTCTCGAGCTGGCCCAGCAGCACGGTCCCGAGGAAACGCGCTGTTGGGCCCAGTCGTCGGGGTCAACCTCGCCGTCGCGAAGGGTGAGCTCGGTCCGAGCGTTCTGGCGCGGGCGCGGCTGGCGGCCGAGGCGGCGGAGCGGGCCGGCAGCGACCAGGCCCAGGCGATGTCGCATCTGGCTCTGTCGGTCGCCGGGGCCCAGGACGGACAGTGGGACCTGGCGATCGCGGCCGCTGAGGAGGGACTCCGGGTGTGGCGCACCAAGCGGGTCTGTGGTGACTTCGCGGCACAGATGCTGGCGGCGCATGCGCGGGCGCTCTTAGGTGTCGGGGCGAGGGAGCGAGCATGCGAGGCGTCGGCTGAGGCCGTCGTGGTTGCCCAGCGGCACGGCCAGCCCGTGCACCACATCGAGGCCACGCTCGCGGACGCGCGCTGTCTCCGTGAGTTCCGGGGCGGCGAGGCGCGCGCCGCGATCGAGCCCCGCCTCGGCGAGGCGTCGCGACTGATCGACCAAACCGGCGCCGAACGTTGGCGCCCGCACCTGCACGTCGAACGCGCCGAGCTCCATCGCCTGATAGGCGAGTCCGACGCGGCAAGGCACGAGCTCGCGGAGGCGCACCGGCTCTTCGCGGCGATGGGCGCGACGGGATTTCTGGGCGAGCTCAGATCGTGCTGACGCGATCGCCCTTGCGGATCCTGCCCGTCGATTCCGCGACGGCGTAGACACCGGCGCAGGGATAGAGCGCACCCGCGACGTCGATCCTGTTGTGTCGGGCGAGGGCCTTGAGGATCCCGGAGTCTTTCGGGAGGTCCTCCTGCGCGAGGCTCGGCATGACGCAACGAGGGTCTGGCAAGGCCACGCCGATCTGCACGTCGTCGCCGATCGCGAGCGTGCGACCGAGCCACTCGTTCTCGACGAACCCGCGCGCGGGGGTCTCGACGATCATGTTCATGCGGAACCGGCGGGCGTCGAAGCGGCTCTGTGGTTCGAGCTCACCCAGTTGGTCCAGGCTCGACGTCGTGAGGACGCTGAGCGGGAAGAGGTCGAAGAAAGAGCCTTCGGGGACAGCGGATGGGAGCCCCCGCTCGTCGAAGAACGCGGCACCGAGCCGGGCTTCGACAACCTCGTCGCGGTGTCCCTCGGGATCGTAGTTCTCCTCGTCGGGGTGATACTGGTCGATGGTGTAGCCGTTCTGCGCGGCGTGCGCGAGCTCCACGTCGCGGCCGAAGAAGCGCGACAGGACGGCGTCGACATCGGGCGCGTTGCTCAGCACCGCGTTGCCGTCCGCGAGCTCGATCCGCACCGGTGGAAGCTCGTCGTCGGGGCGCGTCGCGTCGACGAATGCGGCACGGCACGCGAGCAGGTCGGGCCACAGCTTCGGGTGCTTCGCGCTCGCGACCTTGCCCGTCTCCCTGTCGACGACCGCGTAGGCGCGGTCACCGACGATCCCGCCCTCGCTCACGTCGGCCGCGTCGAGCTCCTCGCCCAGCATCGACTTGACGGGGAATCGCCACAGCGCGCCGATCGTGCCCACAAGCTCGCTCGCATTCATGTCTTTCGGCGCTCCTCCACTCCGTGAGGCTCGCCGCTTCCGCCGCGGTGGCGGCTTGCGCCCGAGCGCCCACCGGTCGAAGTTAGCCTAACCTAGTAGGCGACGGGCCGCACCGCGGCCAGCGGCCATCGTGAAGACTGCTGCTTTCGCGGGTGGAAGCGAGAGCGCACATGGCGCCCGTACTCGCTCTCGCTGCGAACGAAACGCAGTCGTCCGCGCCGCCGCCGAACTCGCGCCTGCTTTCCGCTGATGAGCAAGCGTTTCCGCACACCACTTTCGTGCGCGGGGTCAGGCTGCCTCAAGGTGATCGCGATGCCCTTCCTCGGTATCACGAGCGCCGCCTCCCGATTTGTTCTCTGTTGCAAAAATAGACAACGCGTCCCGGGTACGAGACGGGTACATCAGGTTGGGCACGCGCGGGCACGCAAGACACGCCGGAACGCCCCGATTTGCAGGAGAAACATGACCGCGAGTGCCGGACCGTGCCCCCAGTACCGCCCGTGAACCTCCATGGTAAGGAATGCCATGAAGAAGGGCCTCCCCGGTGGCAGGCTCCCGTCTGTCACCGAAGCCCTACCAAGGAGGCCTGCGCATGTTGTACGTCGGATTGGATCTCAGCCGCAAGCGACTCGACTTCCACGCGCTCAGCGAGGACGGCACGCTGATCGAGCGCGGCGCCGTTCCCGCCGACCTCGACGGCCTCGCCCGTCTCGTCCATCGGCTCTCCGCT
>CAJDTX010000055.1_pt1 | contig 16478 bp, 17 predicted proteins | sample 7390491 | NCBI WGS metagenome assembly CAJDTX01 (sample SAMEA7055669, study PRJEB34461) | soil metagenome | biome: terrestrial ecosystem; feature: Peninsula; material: soil | place: Antarctica | collected 2016
TTGCCCTCCTCGTTCGTGATCGGCCGAAGCTCCACCCGAGCCGCCATTGTCCCCTCCCGTCCGACAACCGGTCGGGAATCGCACTTCGACGGCAGCGGCAAGGACCCTCTATCGAAACCGGCAAACGTTGCCGGTCAAACCACTAGGTGTGAATGCGCAGGCGTGAGACGCCGAGCTCCCGCGCGAGCTCGCGGGCGCGTTCCGCGATCCGCCGGCGCAGGTCGCGCGGCTCCAGCACGATCGCCTCGCCGCGGAAGGAGAAGATCTCACCGACGAGCCAGTCCGGGCTCCCCACCGGGGCCTCGCCGAGTGCGGCCCCGTCCTGAAGCGGCAGCGCGTCGCCGCGCTCGACCTGCCAGCGGGCGATCTCCGGCGAGTACCAGATCCGGGCACTGCGCGCGTCTCGCAGGCGCGTCGGCTCGAAGCCCTCGCGCGGCTCGAAGGTCTCCTTGGTGATCCGCGCGCTGCGCATCCGGTCGATCCGGAAGCTGCGCTCGCCCTTGGACGTCCGGTCGAACGTGTGGACGTACCAGTGCGGCAGCCGCCGCTCCAGCGCGTACGGCTCGACGAGCCGCTTCGAAGGGGTCTCCTCGCCCTCCTTCAGGTACTCCACCTCGACCAGGCGGCGCTTGCGGGTCGCGTCCGCGAGCGTGCTGACGAGCAGCTCCTCGTCGGAGCCGACGTGCGGCTCGGGCGTCTGAGCGAGCTCGAACTCGCCGAAGGTCTCCTCGAGCTTCTTCCGGACTCGGTCGAGCGGCGTGTGTGCGTCTGCGGCAATCATCGGCCCGACGAACTCCAGCGCGAGCCGGATTGCGCGGGCCTCGAGCGGCGTCAGGCGCGGCGGCCAGCGGAAGGCATCGCCCCAGAGTTCCTTGTCGATCCGCACTTTGTCGCCTTCCAGCTCGGCATAGACGGCATAGCAGCCTCCGCCGAAGTTGACGAGGTTGAGGAGCGACAGATGCTCCTGGAGCGGCCGCCAAGGATCCTCCGCCTTCGGGTCGAACGGGATGTGGAAGCGCTCGACGAGCTCGGACGCGTCGATCACGGCCCGCTTCTCCTCACCGCAACGGGCGAGCAGGTGCGCGAGGAGCGACTGCAAGACGGCGAAGCGCTCGGGCGCGACCGGCCCGGGCAGGCGCTCGCCGGCACCGTCGTGCTCCTGGGGTGCGGCCTCGGCGGCCGGCTCGAAGGGCTTGCCCTCATGCCCGTCGCGGATCCGGCGGAGGCTCTCCGCCACCTCCCGGCGAAGCTCCACGGGCTCGACGGGAACGGCGCGGCCGTCCTGCCGCAGGACCCAGGATGCGAGCAAAGGAAGGCTCGAGTACTCGGTTACGAACGCGCCGTCCTCGATCCGTCCGCTCTCGCCGTACACGCGCTCCACCCACCACGCCGTGTCGCCGGCAACCTCGATCCGTGCCTCGCCGGCGATGTCGCCGACCTGCCAGGGCGGCCGCGACCGGTACTGGTCGATGTCGAACTCCGCCGGCGGCTTGAAGTCCCGTTCTCTGCGAGTGGCGAAGCGGATGTCACCGCGGATTCGCGAGACCCTGAATGTGCGCATGTCCTCGCGTTCGAGATCCATCCCGATGACGTACCACGCCCCGTTGTCGGACAGAAGTGCATATGGATTGAGCGTCCGCTCGGCGACCTCGTCCCGCGAGATCGACCAGTAGGAGAACTTGGCCGTGCGCTGCTTCGAGATCGCGGCCTCGAGCTTTCCGAGCCGGCCCGACATCTCGATCGAGTAGTCGGGGTCGCTCACCTCGACGCGCAGGGCCGCGGCGCTCGGCGGGTCCGAGAAGCCCGGACGGCCGAGGGCGAGGTTCTGGAGCGCGAGCCGCAGCGGCTCGGCGTAGGCGAACTTGCCCTCGAGCAGGTAGAGACATGTCTGCAGTGCCGCCAGCTCGTCGTCGGAGAGCTCGAGCGGGGGGAGGAAGTACTGGTCTGGCCGGAGCGTGTACAGCTCCTCACCCGTGAACTCGTCCCGTTGCGAGTGCAGCGGGACGCCGAGCCCGCCGAGCTCAGCCCGGTCGGAGTAGAAGCGGCGGGCGAAGGCTTCGTCCGACATCTCCGAGTAGCCCTCGACGCAGCTCTTGACGTCCCGCGCCGTGAGCGGCCGCCGCTCTGCCATCAGGAAGGCGACGAGGGAGAGCTGGCGGATCAGCTTGTCGGTGTCGTGGGACACGCGCGTCCTATTCAATCACCGACGCATGGTCGAGATCTCGGACCGGCTCAGGCGCAACCACCGTGGCGACCCGGCGGCGGAGGAGTGGATCGCGCGGCTGCCCGAAATCGTGCAGGAGCTCGCGGAGCGCTGGTCGCTCGAGATCGGGCGGCCGTTCGACACTCCGCGTGCCGGTGGGGTCGGCTGGGCTGCGCGGACGACGCGTTCAGACGGGACGAAGGCTGTGCTGAAGGTGAACCTGCCTCACAAGGAGGCGGTCCACGAGGCGGCCGCGCTCGAGCTGATCGGCGGCGACGGCGCCGTCCTGCTGCTCGACTCGGCGCCGGAGCACTACGCACTGCTGCTCGAGCGCCTGGAGCCGGGAGCCCCGCTCTGGGAGCTGCCGGACGAAGAAGGCGTCCCGATTGCCGCAGGCGTTCTGCAGCGGATCTGGCGGCCGGTGCCGGAGGGGCATCCGTTCGACCGGCTCGCCGACTACGCGGCCGAATGGGCGGAGACGCTTTCCGGAGCGTGGGCAGGTCTCGCGGGCGAGCTTGCGGGCTCCATCCGCGAAGAATTCCTTCTCCACCAGGACTTCCACCAGGGCAACGTCATCTCCGCCCAGCGCGAGCCCTGGCTGGCGATCGACCCGAAGCCGCTCGTCGGGGAGCGCGAGCTCGACACGACGTCGCTGCTCCGTGACCGCGGCTGGGAGATCGACGCCAGGGCCATCAGGCGCCGGTTCGACACGCTCGCGGGGATGCTCGACCTCGACCGCGAGCGGATGCGCGCATGGGGAGTCGTCCAGTCGCTCGCATGGGGCAACCGGGACGAAGCCGAGCTGATCGCGGAGCTGAAGGTTTAAGCGCTACCACGTGCGAGCCAGACTGAAGTCTGGCACGCGGTCGATGAGATCCCCTCCGGCCGAGAGCGGGCCGAGGGGCCTCAGCGAGGTGTTAGGCAGCTACCGGTTCGCGCTCGAGATGCTGATGCGAGGGGCAGTACTCGCGGTCGGGCAGCGGCGTGCGCTGGCACGGCTTGCCCTTGCGAGTCGTCGCCCGGCAGCGGGCGACCCCGCCGTCCAGCGCTCCTGCCTCGATCTGCTCCTCGATGAACGCGACCGCCGCGGAGACGCCCTCGCTCACAGCCCACGCCACCTGGGCCTGCGCCGTGATCGGGAAGTAGCGGCGGATGTCCTGGAACAGGGCGCGGTCGGGCCGTGCAAAGTAGTGAGGATCCTTCGCCAGCCGCTCCATTGTCTGCTCACAAGCAGTCAGGACGCACTGGCGGTACTCCAGCTGCAGATCCGGCTCGACATAAGGGTCGACCAGGTCTTTAATTGATCGATAAATAGCCCGTGAGTACTGATACATGTGCGACTGGAGCTGGAGGATTCTGTCGTCCATCTCAGTATCTCGCCTTCCTATTAATTCCCCGCAAAGCTTTGTTAAGGCGGGGTTAATTCTTGGGGACGATCCTGCGGAAGTTGTGATTCTAACCGCTCGCAGGGCCTGTTACAAGCTCGGCGCCCTGTTGCCTCCGGCGAGAACGCAGATCAGGGGGTTATCTGGCGCGGATAGGCGCCCGTAAAGCCCTTTGACGCGGCGGTGGCGGCGTTGTTGCGGGCCGCTCCGACCGAGTTGAAGATGCCGCTGAAGACGACGTAGTAGCCCGGGTGCAGACTGGAGAAGTCGCCCGAGTTGAGGAACCCGGGCTGGGAGAGGCCCGCCTTGTTCGCCTTCTTGGCGAAGGCGGCCGCTGCGTGCTGCCCCGCGCTGGTCGGGATCGACTGCAAGACGGTCGTGTAGCCGCTCTTCCCTGCCGGCCAGAGGACGAGAGCGCCGGCCGGAGGAGGCGGCGGGGGAGGAGGGGGAGGAGGGGGCGGAGGGGGCGTCGTCGTCGACGTGCTCGTCGTGGGCGTCGTGGTGGTGGGCGTGGTGCCCGTGGAGGTCGTCGTGGGCGTCGTGCCGGTCGACGTAGTGCCGGTCGGGGTGGTCGTTGTGGGCCCCGTCGTGGCCGTAGTAGTGGTCGCGACGATGGTCTTCTTCTTCCCCTGATCCTTCGTCGCCAGGTAGGCGATCAACCCGCCCAGCACGGCGATCAGGAGCAGCATGAGCACGGGCCAGATCCAGTCGCCCGGATACCAGGGAACGCGACGCTTCCAGGCGCTCGCGAGCGTCACGATCGCGCCCCGCGCGAGGGGAAGCCTCAGCCCGCATTCGAGGCAGTACTCCTGGTACTGCTCGTACGCAGCGCCGCAGCGCGGGCACATCCCCGGGCCCTGGTCGGCGTAGGGCGGCCCGGGCGGTTGAGGAGTGGCCGGTTGGTCGGGAGGCGGCGCGACCCCCACGCGGCTAGCTCTCCCCGGTTGGAGCGCGAACGCCGCCGGCGACCGCAGGTTCCTGGGCGCCCGCTTCGTAGGAACCGCTCTCCGCCGGCTCGGCGTGGCGCCCGCAGTTGGCGCAGAAGCTTGCCTCGGCCGGGAGCGGGTTGCCGCAGTGCGCACACGCGACGACGGGGTCTTCTCCGGCCGGCCGGCCGCAGTTGGCGCAGAAGTGAGCCCCCCAGACGAGCGGCGCCCCGCACGGGCAGCGGTTGGCTTCGGCCAGCGTTCGCCGGGTCAGAGCCGCAAGTGCTCCGTCGAGCTCCTGGATCCGCTCCTCGATGCTCACGACCTCGGCGCACTGCTCGAAGAAGAGCTCGGGTCGGAGCCGGTCGCGCTTGTACATCTCGAGCATGAGGCCGCCCAGATCGCGGATGCGCTCCTCGCGCGCCCGCACGAGGGCACGGCGCTCCCGCCTGACCTGACCCGGTGTGGGCGGACGCCTCGGCGCGGGCTGGAGCGGCGGGGCTCCTTCTGGAGGAGCTTCACCCTCCGGCTGGGTCTGCGCAGGCTGCGTCGGTGCCCGTCGCATCAGGCGATTCAACAAGGCCATCGGGCGGCGAGTCTAGCGTAGGCTTCGGCGTCTAGGGCTGGCGCGGAGCGGAGCCGAAACTAGAGGTCGATGACGACCAAACGCTCTTCGGTCAGCTCGCGCACGGCGTACGCGGGCCCCTCGCGCGTGTTGCCGGAAGCCTTGACGCCCCCGTACGGCATCTGGTCGGCGCGGAACGTCGGAGCCTCGTTGATCGTGATTCCGCCGAACTCCAACTCCTGAGCGGCTCTGAGGGCGGTCTTGATGTCTCGCGTGAAGATCCCGGCCTGCAGCCCGTAGCGGGTCGCGTTCGCGAGCTCGATCGCCTCCTCGATCGAGTCGGTCCGGGTCAACGTCACGACCGGGCCGAAGACCTCCTCGCAGGAGACCTTGGCCTCACGCGGCGGATTGGCGATCACGGTCGGCCGGATCAGACCTTCCTCCGTCGTGTCGCCCCCGGTTAGGATCTCGCCGCCCGACTCCTCGATCCAGGAGAGCACCCGCTCGCAGGCGCCCTCGTCGATCAGAGGGCCGACGTCGGTGTCCTCGTCCGTGGGATCGCCCACCACGAGTGCCTCGACCTTCGGGACGAACTCCTCGACAAATGTATCCCAGGCCTCGCTCGCGACATAGATCCGCTGCACCGAGATGCAGCTCTGTCCGGCGAACGAAAAGGCGTTCGCGGCGAGCCCGGCGGGCGTGTCGGGCGGCGCATCCCCACACACGATCACCGGTGTTGCGTTCCCGAGCTCGAGCCCGACCCGCTTGCGCGGCGCGCGCTCCTTCAGCCCCCAGCCCACGTCGCCCGAGCCGGTGAAGCTGATCGCCGCGACGCGCTCGTCTTCGACCAGCACATCGCCGATCTCGGATGCGGGCCCTGCGACCACGCTCAGCCAGCCGGGAGGAAGGCCCGCCTCCTCCTCGAGCTCGGCGAGCAGAAGCGCCGAGAGCGGCGTCTGTGACGCGGGCTTGAGCACCACGGCGCAGCCGGCCGCGAGGGCCGGTGCCAGCTTGTGAGCGACGAGATTGCAGGGGAAGTTGAACGGCGAGATCGCGCCGACGATTCCAATCGGCCTTCGGAGCGTGAACGCGAGCTTGCCCTCTCCGGCCTGGGAGGCGTCCATCGGCACCATCTCCCCCGCGAGCTTGCGTGTCTCGACCGCGGCGAACGTGTACGTGGACATCGCGCGCTTGGCCTCGACACGGGCGGCCTTCATCGGCTTGCCGGCCTCCTCGCAGATCACCCGCGCGATCTCGTCGTGACGCCTGCCGAGCTGCATGACCACTTTGACGAGAATCTCCGCCCGCTTGTGCGCGGGAAGCGGCTCTCGCATCGCGTGCTCGGCGGCGTCGATCGCGCGCTTCGTCTCCGCGGCGCCCGCCCTCGCGACGCGTCCGACGAGCTCGCCCGAGTACGGGGAGCGGACATCGATCCAGTCGCCGGTCTCGATCCATTCGCCTGCCACGAACAGCTTTCGTTCCGCAACGGTTGTGGCCATGGCGCAAGTCTAGGAAACTGAGGCCGTGCAGCCCGCGACCCGCTACGTGAAGAGCGGCGACGTCAACATCGCCTACCAGGTCGTCGGCGAAGGGCCCCTCGACCTGATCTGGGTCCCCGGATGGGTCTCGAACGTCGAGGAGAGCTGGGAGAGGCCGGAGTTCGCGCACTTTCTCGAACGGCTTGCGTCGTTCTCCCGTCTGATCCTGTTCGACAAGCGGGGAACCGGCCTCTCGGACCGTGTCCCGGAAGATCAGCTCCCGATGCTCGAGCAGCGGATGGACGACGTCCGCGCCGTCATGGACGCTGCCGGCTCCGAGCGCTCCGCACTCCTCGGCCACTCGGAGGGCGGAGGGATGTGTGTGCTGTTCGCGGCGACCTATCCGGAGCGAACCGCCGCGCTGATCACGATCGGCGTGTTCGCGAAGCGGATCCGGAGCGACGACTATCCCTGGGCGCCGACGGCCGAGGATCGTGCGCAGAGCGCGAGGGAGGTCGAGCAGGCCTGGGGGACGTTTGACCTGGAGTACTACGCACCGAGCCGTGTCGGCGACGAGCGCTTCGAGCAGCAGCTCGGCCGCTATTTCCGTCGCGCGGCCAGTCCCGGCGCCGCAGCCGCGCTCCTGCGCATGAACTCGCAGATCGACGTGCGCGACGTGCTGCCCACTATCCAGGTGCCGACGTTGATGCTCCACCACAGGGGGGACCGCGACGTGAACGTCGAGGAGGGCCGGTACATCGCGAAGCGGATTCCCGGCGCCAAGCTCGTCGAGTTTCCCGGGAGCGACCACGTCTTCTGGGCGAGCGACGCCGACGAGGTCGCCGACGAGATCGAAGAGTTCCTGACCGGGATCCGACCCCCGCGCGAGCTCGACCGCGTGCTCGCCACGGTGCTCTTCACCGACATCGTCGGCTCGACGGAGACGGCGGCGAAGCTCGGCGACCGCCCGTGGAATGAGCTCCTCTCGGCTCACGACGCCGCCGTGCGCCGCGAGCTCGAGCGCTTCCGCGGCCGTGAGGTCGACACGGCGGGGGACGGCTTCCTCGCCACCTTCGACGGCCCGGCGCGGGCGATCAGGTGCGCCTGCGCGGTTCGCGAGTCTGTTCGGGCTCTCGACCTCGAGCTGCGGGCGGGCGTCCACACCGGTGAGTGCGAGCTCGACGGCGAGAAGGTGCGCGGGATCGCCATCCATACCGGCGCACGCGTTGCCGCCCTCGCCGGGCCCGGCGAGGTGCTTGTCTCGAGCACCGTCAAGGACCTCGTCGCAGGCTCGGGGATCGAGTTCGAGGAACGTGGCACGCATGAGCTAAAGGGCGTCCCGGGAGAATGGAAGCTCTATGCCGTCCGTTGAGATCCGCCCGCTGCAGGTCGGCGATGCAGTCGTCGAGGGGAAGACCTACCCCTTCTTTGCCTATGCCCTCTATCACCCGGACGGGCTTGTCCTCGTCGACACCGGGATGATCGACTCCGTCCCCGAGCTCGACGAGAAGTACTCGCCCACGCTCGAGCCGCTGACCGAGCAGGACCTTCCGCTCGACGAGGTCAAGATGGTGGTCAACACCCACCTGCACTTCGACCACTGCGGTGGCAACCGCCTGTTCCCGGGGACGCCGATCTACGTCCAGAAGGTCGAACGCGAGGCGGCGCGCGAGCCGGACTACACGGTCCCCGAGTGGGTCGAGTTCGAGGGTGCCAACTACGTCGAGCTCGAGGGAGAGGCCGAGATCCTGCCCGGAATCCGCGTCCTGCCGACTCCCGGTCACACGGCCGGCCATCAGTCGGTGCTCGTCGACACGGACGAGGGCCTGGTAGTCATCGGCGGCGACGTCGCGCACCACCTCGAAGAGCTCGCGGACGAGCGGCGCCTGCTCGATCTCCGGCCCCGCCGGATCTGGATCACGCACTCCGCCGAGCCCTTCGAGCCGTGAGGCGGGTCTCGCGCATCTCGGTCACGCCGGTCAAGTGCTTCGCGCTCGCCCATCCCGAGTCGATCGAGCTGACCGAGGCCGGCGTGCTCGAGAACCGGCGCTTCCTCCTGGTCGAGGCCGAGGGCAAGCGGCTGCGGAGCTCGCTGACCTCCTGGCCCATGGTGGTGCGCGGGGAGTACGACGCCGAGACGGAGCAACTGCGCGTCACCTTCCCGGACGGCGCCGTAGTGAGGGGCAGCGCTCTCGGATCGGGGGAACCGATCGAGGTCGACTTCCACGAGCGAATGGTCGAGTCGCGGGTGGTGGAGGGTGAGTGGAACGAACGCCTCTCGCGGCTCGCAAGCCATCCGGTCCGGATCGTCAGGCCCGAGCGGCACGGCCACGTGCAGGAGGCCCCGGTTACGCTCGTCTCGGAGGCCTCGATCAACCGCCTCGCGCAGAAGGCGGGGAGCGAGGTGGACGGACGCCGGTTCCGCATGTTGTTCACGCTGTCCGGGTGCGGCGCCCACGAGGAGGACGAATGGAACGGGAGCCTGCTCCGCATCGGCGATGCCGTCGTGTGCGGAGGCCGGCCGGTCGACCGCTGCGCGATGACCACCCGCGATCCGGACACGGGTCGCCGCGACCTCGACACGCTGCGGCTGATCAAGGGCTACCGCGGGGTGAGCGCCCGGAACACAGTCGACTTCGGTGTCTACGCGACGATCGTCGAGCCGGGGCGCGTGAGCGTCGGCGACCCCGTCGAGGCCTTGTAGCCTTGATGCGTGGAGGCTGGCGCGCTGATCGTCGACGCCGTTCGCAGCCCGATCGGGCGGCGGAACGGCGCGCTCTCCGGCATGAGGGGCGACGAGCTGTGCGCGCAGGTCCTGAACGGCCTCGTCGCCCGCCACGACCTCGACCCCGCCGAGATCGAGGACGTGCAGATGGGCTGCGTCACCCAGATCGGCGAGCAGGGCTGGAACATCGGCCGGATGGTCCCGCTCGTCGCCGGCTGGCCGGAGACGGTCTGCGGGACCAGCGTCGACCGCCAGTGCGGCTCCTCGATGCAGTGCAACTTCAACGCCGCCGCGGCCGTCTGGTCCGGCCAGCTCGACCTCGTCGTCTCGGCAGGCGTCGAGATGATGTCCCGCGTGCCGATGGGCTCGAACGGCGGTGACCTCTCGGACAAGCTCCTCGACCGCTGGCCGATCGTCCCACAGGGGATCTCCGCAGAGGCGATCGCAGAGGAATGGGACCTCTCCCGCGAGCAGCTCGACGCGTTCTCGCTCGAGTCTCACCGGCGGGCGGTCGCCGCTATCGACGAGGGGCGGTTCGAGGACGAGATCGTCCCCATCGAGCTCTCGAACCCGCACGTGGGGACGCTCGTCGCGTTGGACGAGACGCCGCGCCGGGACACTTCGGCCGAGGCGCTCGCGGCGCTTCCGCCCGCCTTTCTTCCCGAGGGGAAGGTGACGGCCGGCAACTCGAGCCAGATCTGCGACGGAGCCGCGGCTGTCCTGATCGCGAGCGAGGCGACGTGTAGCCGGCTCGAGCTGGAGCCCAGGGCGCGATTCCGCTCGTTCGGCCTCGCCGGCGTCGATCCCTACCGGATGCTGCACGGCAACCCGCAGGCCTGCGGGCGCGCGCTCGAGAAGGCCGGGCTCTCCTGGGACGACATCTCGGTGATCGAGGTCAACGAGGCGTTCGCGTCGGTCGTGCTCCAGTTCGCCAAGGACGCCGGGCTCGAGGGCCGCTACGAGGACATCAACCCGAACGGGGGCGGGATCTCCCTCGGCCACCCGCTCGGCGCGACCGGAGCCCGGATCACCGCCACGACGCTGCGCGAGCTCGAGCGCCGCCAGGCGCAATACGGGATCGCCACGATGTGCATCGGCTTCGGCCAGGCGATCGCGGGGGTGATCGAGCGGCTGTGACGGTCGCGTATTTCTCGATGGGGTTCGCGATCGACGATCGCCTGCCGATCTACGCGGGCGGGCTCGGCGAGCGGTACTACGCCCCGGCCAGCAAGGGCGGCCGCCGTCCGCGGACCAGCTGAGTGATCGCACCCAGCACGGCGATCGCCAGGAGGCCGGCGAAGACGAGACTGATGTAAATGCGTCGCTGCTTCATCTCCAATAGACGGAGATCTCCCCCTTTTGTTTCACTCGAGCGGGAAAGTAGGATCGGTTCATGATGGAGGTGCGGCGGATCGGGGTCGTCGGGCTTGGCACGATGGGGGCCGGAATCGCGCAGGTCTGCGTCCAGGCCGGCCTCGAAACCGTGGGCCGGGAGGTGAGCGGCGAGCTCGCCGAGCGCGGGCGCGCGACGATCGAGCACTATCTGAGCCGCGGCGTCGAGAAGGGACGCATGTCGCAGGACGAGAGGGATGCCGCGCTCGGGCGACTGACCCTCGCGACCGACCTCTGCGCTCTCGCAGACTGCGACCTCGTGATCGAGGCCGTGATCGAGGACCTGGAGGCGAAGCGAGCGGTGTTCTCGGAGCTCGACGGAATCGTCGGGCCCGACGCGATCCTCGCGACGAACACCTCGGCTCTCTCGGTGACGGAGATCGCCGACGCGAGCGCGCGGCGTGAGCGGGTGGTCGGGATGCACTTCTTCAACCCGGCGCCCGTTCTGAAGCTCGTAGAGGTCGTCCGGACCGCCCACACCGCGGACGACGTCTTCCAGACCGCCTACGAGCTCGCGCAGCGGCTCGGGAAAGAGCCGATCGCCTGCAACGACACGCCCGGATTCGTCGTCAACCGGATTCTGATTCCGCTTCTGAACGACTGCGTCCGCGTGATCGACGAGGCCCGTGTCTCGCCGGAGGACGTCGACCGCGCGATGACCTACGGCGCCAACTGGCCGATCGGGCCGTGCGCGCTGATCGATCTGATCGGCGTCGACGTCCACGTGCATGCGTCCAAGGCGCTGGCGGGTGCGCTGCGCGAGGAGCGGATGGCGCCGCCGCCGAGGCTCCTGCAGATGCTGGAGGCGGGGACGCTCGGTCGCAAGACCGGCGAGGGCTTCTTCAAGTACTGACGTGCAGCGCCAGGCTGGGATGGCGCCGCGTCGTCTCGGCCCAGATCTCCTCCGCCTGCCTCGCGGACAGGAGTCGCAGCTCGACCGCATTCCTCGTCGCGGCCGTCGCGAGCCGAACGCCGCTCGCGAGCTCGGCGTGGACCCCGGGTCGCTCGGCCGCGAGCGCCAGGCACTCCAGACGGGCTGAGAGCAGCTTCGCCGTGCGCTCTGATCTTGATGCGTGGGTCATGGTCCGGCAGTTCGGTCCCTGCGGGCGATGTCCTGCTACGGGACGCTCAGCCGGGCCCAGAGGTTGTCGAGCAGCTGCGACACGACCGGCTGGTCGACTGAGGCCGCGAAGTTGAGCGCGCCGGCGGCGAAGACCTTCGCGCCCGCCGGCGTCTCGTAGTAGGTCATCTCGGCGGAGCGGCCGGCTTTCGGGAACACGTTCGTGATGCGCGCGAGCAGCTGCGTCCCGGGCGGTGAGTCCGCGGTGCGCTCGTCGATCTCGATTCCGTACCGGCCGAAGACGTCTCCGTCCCGCAGGCCTGTCCCCGCGAACGCCCACGGCGCCGTTTCCGCCCCCGTCACCACGAAGCCCGCCTGCGTCGCTCCGTGGTTCGAGCCCGCATACTGGGCGCCGACCAGCCCCGCTTCCGGCCGGCCCCGGTCGCGCCACTGCTTCCCCTTCACGAGGCGCTGGCCGTCGCGCCGCACGCTCCAGAAGAAGTTGTTCGCCGCCAGGAACATGAGGTTCCCGCCGAGGTCCCGGTACTGCTGGACGACGTCGTACGCATGCTTCGTCACGTACTCGGCGTGGCCGGGGAACACCACGAGGTCGTAGGCCCGGGCCAGGTCGTCGCCGCTGCGAAAACGCTCGAGGTCGTCATCCGACAGGTACTCGACCTGCTTCCCGGTCTTGTTCAGCCACGAGATGAAGGTCAGGTCCCAGTCGCGGAAACGAAAGGGAACGCCGAAATCGAGGTAGGGGCGACGCATGTCGACGCTGCGGATCGCGCTGCTGACGTACCAGGAGTCCCCCCACCCGTCGCCGTTCGCGTCGCGGAAGTTGTACGCCTGCCAAGTGTTGGTGGAGAGGACGACCGCGACGCGGGATTGCGAGCCGAAGCGGCTCGGCCGGACGATGAAAGGCGCGTAGGAGAGGCGGCCGTCCTTGGCCTCCGCACGCAGGAAGTAGAGGCCGCTCGGCCAGTCGCCGGCGCGGACGAAGCGGACGAGCCTCGGCGCGCTCCGGCGGCGACTCCAGCTCAGGTGCAGGGGCGCGGTCATGGCGATCCCGCTCGTCTTCGGGTCGAGCTGGCCGGGCCGCTGAAAGCGGAAGTAGAAGACCTGCAGCCGGAGCGCTTTGGCGTCCGTGGCCAGCGACAGCTCCGCCTGCTGCCCGGGCGCGTAGCTGCGCCGGGTGAAGCCGGCGTCGATCCCCTGGACGCGCAGGACCGGAGCGTCCACGCGCTCGTGTCGCGACGGCTGGTAGCCGCCGTAGTGCCGCACGCGCCCGCGCGAGTCGCGCGCGATGAGGCGGAGGATGTACGTGCGCGGCGAGGTCGAGCGCGCCGGCCGCCAGACGAGCCTGTGAGGCCCGGCGGCGAGAGCTGCCGTCTCCGACCAGACGACCTGCTCCGACGGCCGGCCGATTCGGATCGTGTCGGTGCGAACGGCCTCCATCGTCACCGTGGCCGCCCGGCCGAGCGTGAACGAGACAATGGCCGCGTCGCGGAACCCGTCGCCGTTCGGGCTCACGGTCGTCAGCAGCCGCCGGTCTCCTGCAAACGGCGTGTTGCCGTTCGAGACCCGAAGGCCGGCCAGCCGCGGGCCTGTTTCCGGGCTCGCGGCCGCCCCCGAGACCGAGACGGCGACGACCCCTAGCAGGACGAGCGCGGATTGCCTCATGCCTGCGTGCTCTGCCTCCGTCCCTCGAACAGCCGCCGTAGCGCGCGCTCGTCCTCGACCTCGGCGAGCATCACCAGCTCGTCGCCCGGCTCGAGCACAGTCGAGCCGCGCGGCTGCTTGGCCTCGCTGTCTCTGATCAGCATGCTGATCCACGCACGCTCACCGAGATGGAGCTCCCGGATTGGCGCCCCGGCCGCCCGCGACCCGGAGGCGACGACGTAGCGGCGGATGTCGCGGGGCTCGGTGCGAACGCGGACGGACACGTTCCAGGGCTCCGGACGGATGGTCCGCATCCGCACGCCGAGCGGGCGCGCGAGGAACGGCATGCTCGAGCCCTGTACGACCACCGAGAAGGTCACGACCACGAACACGATCCCATAGACGCGTGCGGCGCCATCCACGTGCTCGAGCAGCACCAGTGCCCCGAGCAGGATCGGCACGGCGCCCCTCAGCCCGCCCCAGCAGACGAACAGCCGCTCGCCGAGGCGGAGGCGAACCGGAACGAGCAGGGCGCCGACGACGAGGGGCCTGACCAGGAAAGCGAGGAGCAGCGCGAGCAGCAGGCCGTCGAGCCAAACCGAGTTCTTGCCGAGATCGGAGAGGCTGATCGTGAGGCCGAGCGCGGTGAAGACGACGATCTCCCCGAGGCTCGCGAGCGACTTGTGGAAGCTCTCGATCTCGCCCTTGTACGGTGCACGTACGTCCCCGACCAGCAATCCGGCGACGAAGACGGCCAGGAATCCTGAGCCGTGGGCGACCGTCGCGACGGCGTAGATGACGAGAGCGGCCGCGAGCGTGCGCAGCGGGTAGAGCCCCTCGCTCGGGAGCGAGAAGCGGCGCATGGCGGGAATCAGCAGGCCTGCGCCCGCGGCTCCGATCGCAAGGCCGACTGCCATCGAGACGGCGAAGGCTCCGACGGCGTGCCACACGGATGCGTGGCTGCTGGTCGCGAACTCGAGCACCGCGATCATCAGGGCGATCCCGACCGGATCGTTCGCGCCTGACTCCCCTTCCAGGATCGTGCCAGAGCGGCCCCGGATCTCGCGGTTTCCGAGCACCGAGAACATCACCGCGGGATCGGTGGGAGCGAGCGCGGCACCGATGATCGCGGCCGTCGTCCAGCCGAAGTCGAACAGGTAGTGGGCCGCGACCGCCATCACGGCTGCGGTGGCGAACGTCCCGAGGATGCCCAGCGTCGCAATCGGGAAGGCCGCCCGCCGGAAGCGGCGCCACCCGACGTCCATCCCGCCGTCGAAGAGGATCACGATCAGGGCGACGACTCCGATCCGCTCGGCGCTTCGGATCGAGAAGTGGTCCGAGACTCCGGGGAAGAGATCGGAGATGACCGCCGCGGCAACCAGGAAGAGCGCCGGGTTCGGAATCGGGAAGCGGTCGGTCAGCCTGATGACGACGAGCGCAAGCGCGAATGCGATCGCCACGACGAGCACGATGGTCCCGAAGGACAGGATCTCGTCCACGCTCTGACTGTAGTAGAGGGCCCGCCGGCTCCGCCCTTACACTTTCTTTACCCGCCGCTGACCCTGCGCACAAGTGGGAGGGGAATACTTCCATTGCCATGCGCCGGCTTGTCTTCGTTGTGCTTCTGCCCATCGTGCTCGCGATCCCAGCGGGCCTGTCCGCGCGGACGACTCCGATGGGCGACGGCTCGCTGTCGATCAAGAACGGCCGCGGTGAGTTCATCGTGCAGGTGAAGGGCGCCGTGATCGGCCGGATGGCCTCCGGGAAGTTGACTGTCACCGACTCCGATCCGTACGACGAGCAGGTGCCCGACATCCGAGGCAGGTTTCGTCCGCGGCCGAGGCAGCTCAACGACGTGACCACCGTCTACCAGGGGCAGCAGATCCGCTTCCGGGTCATGGAAGGCGGCTACAAGCTCAAGATCGAAGGGGTCGGCGTAAATCTCAGCGCCGTCGGACGCGGTTGGGTCGTCCTCGACGGCGACGACCGCTTCGAGAGCGTTGGCTACTACTCGCTAAACGGCGACCCGTATCAGCCGATCCCGTTCGAGCGGACCAAGCGGCTGAAGCTGGCGCTTCCCGTCGGCCCTCCCGGCCCGCGCTCCCGCGGACGTGTCATTCTGGGCCCGTGAAGGACAGCAAGGGACAGTCGATCCTGCTCGTCGAGGACGAGGCGTCGATCGCCTCGTTCGTCTCGATGTATCTGAAGAACGCGAGATACACGGTGCGCACTGCATCGACCGGCGGCGATGCGCTGACCCAGGTCGCGTCCGAGGCGCCCGACCTGATCGTGCTCGACCTGATGCTGCCGGACATCGACGGGGTCGAGATCTGCCGGCGGATCCGGCAGCGGTCCGACGTGCCGATCCTGATGCTGACTGCGCGCGACGAGGACGTGGACAAGATCATCGGGCTCGAGGTGGGGGCGGACGACTACCTGACGAAACCCTTCAACCCTCGTGAGCTGGTCGCCCGGGTGAAGTCGATCCTGCGTAGGGCCGCTCCCGAGCGGAAACGGCCGGAAAGCAGGGAGATCACGCACGGCGAGTTGGTCGTCAACTCCGGCAGCCGTGAGGTGCACGTCGGCGACCAGGAGATCCAGCTCGCGCCCAAGGAGTTCGACCTGCTGTGGGAACTGCTCGACCACCGCGGGCTCGTCCTCACCCGCGACCAGCTGCTGGAGCGCGTCTGGGGCTACACGTTCGCGGGGGACACGCGGACGGTGGACGTGCACGTTCGCCAGATCCGGCGCAAGCTCGAGGAGGCGTCGCCGATCGTCACCGTCTGGGGCGTCGGCTACAAGGTTGCTCCCGAGCGGAGCGCCGTCAGTGCCTAGAGGATCGGTGGGAAATTCGGCCGTAGCCGGGGGCGCTCCAGACCAAGCCGGGCAGTGCGGGCGGTCGCGGGGCGTAGCAGCGCTACGCGTCGCGGCCGAACGTGCTGATTCGGCGCCGTGTCTGGGGCGTCATCCGGCCCGGCCTAATTCACATCAGGCCTCTGACATGGAGCAAAAAGTCAAGCGGCCCGGCTCGGGTTGATGGACTGGCCCTCGGCCTCGAGCAGCGGATAGCCCTGCGCAGCGA
>CAJDTX010000056.1_pt1 | contig 15818 bp, 11 predicted proteins | sample 7390491 | NCBI WGS metagenome assembly CAJDTX01 (sample SAMEA7055669, study PRJEB34461) | soil metagenome | biome: terrestrial ecosystem; feature: Peninsula; material: soil | place: Antarctica | collected 2016
GGTTCAGACCACGACCAAGGAGGCCGTTACGCTGACCCCCGCCTGACCATCACACCGGGACCGCCGTCACGAAGTTCCACGGCGAACGGGACATCCTCCTGTCGCCCGAACGAACAGCTACTTAGCAGCGCTACCGGCCTCCGATCGAAGCCAGCGCGTGAAAATCCACTAACTGGGCGGTGGCGGCGTCGGCCGCGCCAGCTTGAAAACGCCTAGCTCCCGGGCTGCGCTGATGGCGACTCCGACCAGCAGCCAGAACACAAGCGAGTATCCCCGAACGTCCAGAATGGTCGTGAACGCTGCTCCCACCGCCGTCAAGGCCACAAGCCCGGGAAGTGCTGCACCAAGCAGACGATCGGGCCCGCCTGGAGCAGAAAAGTTCCAGAGCCGGCGGCCGAGGAGCACGAGCCAGCCTAGAAGGACGATGAACGCGCTCAGACCAAGCCACCCGGTCTCGGTGAGAAGGACGCCGATCCACGTCGATCCCGTACGCTGAGGCTCCGGCACGAACTGCGCGAGGTGGTAGGCGGGGTCGAGCTTCGTTGCGCCTGGACCGCGTCCGAGCACCGCGTTCCAGAGCCCGCCCCTCGCGCTCAGGTTCAGCGCGAGCTTGAGTTGAACGAATCTTCCGGGTAGGAGCTGGACGCCGACCGGGGAGGGCGCAGGCGCTTGCGACGTCTGTGGTGTGGTGTGGATGGGCTTGGGCGAGGTTGGTGCCGGCTTGGCTTTCGGGGTTGAGGGCCCGGTGGGCTTTCCACTCGGCGGCGCCGCCTTGGTGGTCTTCTTGGAGGAAGTGCGGGCCCCATTCTGCTCGAGACGGACATCGTCAATCCAAATCGAGATAGGCACTCTCTTTGGCGAATAGATCGTTACGACGACCGTCGAAGTCTTGACCCGTAGGGATTGGTCGAGGCGCTGCCACCGGCCTTTGCCGATGACCGCGTTCCCGATGCCCACCTTGCCGTCCGAAAGAGCCAGGACCACCCCAACGCCCTTCGGCGCCCAAATCCACGCGGACGCTCGATAGGTCTTGCCTGCGCATACAGGACTTTGCGTACTCACACCCTGGCCCCAACGAGACCCATCCGCAACGAGCCTCAGCGACTGGTGCCCGAACTTTGCTTTTGGGCTGTTGCTGATCGCAGTGCCCGCGGAAGACGTCCACCCGGTCACGCCGCCCTCGAAGCTGTCGTTCGCGAGCAGGTTGCCCTGCAGACACCGGGTGGGCTTCCCCAATGCTTGCCCGTGTGTTCCGGGTTCCGTGGTTGTCGCTTCGGTCTTCCCACCAACCGGGGGTGCCGGCGGTGGAGTCGCGGAGGTTTTCGGAGCAGCCGCTGGGGCCTCAGCGAGCCGGATGTCGTCCACCCAAATCGTGGTGGCGACTTTGCCCTTCGGATAGACCTCCACCGCGGCCGCGGAGCGTCTGACCTTTAGGTCCACGCTCACACGGCGCCAGGAGCCCGTGCCGGCGACGTAATGGCTCGCCGACCGCTTGTTGTCGGAAACGTAGATTTCGACCTTGACCCCAGCCGGAGCCAAAAACCAGGCGGACGCCTTATACGTCTTGCCCTTGCACACGCGAATGGGTGATTGCATCCAGGCTTGATCCGCTCTCGATCGATCGGCGACGAGCTTCAGCGAGCGCTCTCCAAGCTTTGCCCTCGAACGATCAACGCTGAGCCGAGCCCCCTGAGAGCCGGTCCAAACGACCTCCTCTTGCTCAAAGCCTCCGTTCTGGACAAGATTCATGCGCTTCGATTCGCCGCTACAGGCTGCAGGCGCCCCCAGGAAGCTCCCCTTGCCTCCGAGCACAATAAGAGCCTCCGAGCTGAACACTCCCACAAACGCAGCCGGATAGATCGCGATGGTTGCGACATAGAGCACCGGAATCGCCGCAACTGACGCGGCGACTATCCCGATCAACCTCGTGTGGGGCGGACGGTCGCGCGTGTAGTTCGAAGCGAGCGAAGCTATCGCGGCAGCCGCAACGGGGACGAACACCATCACCGCGCGCGTCGCGGAGAACACACCAATCGCGACGAACGCTGATGCGCCGAACGCCGCTGTCCGCCAGCCGATCATGCGCGCGAGCCAGGCGGCGACGACTAGGACGGCCGCGGCCGTCGCCACGAGCGTGACCACCCCTGCTTGGGAGGCTCCTAGCGTCCCGGTGACGGAGTCGGCCCCGACCGTGGCGTCCCGGCCGTACTTGGCCACGTTCGCGATCGCCTGACCCGCGGTGACTGGAATCTCCAGCGCCACGAAGACGATGATCAGAATGAGGATCCGCAGCCGCTGAAGCTGAGTAGTCACGAGCTCGGCTACCGCCAGGGCGACGAGGGGCCGAAGGAAGAAGCGGGCCGCATCCGAGCTCGTCAATGCCCAGCCGTGCAACGCAGCTATGACGTACACACCGATATACGCAAGGAGCACGAGCGGTAGCGGCTCGATCCGGCGTTGCTCGACAACCTTGTAGGCGGCAAGTAGGAGTAACAGCACAGCCGGGACCGCCCAGGCCTTTCCGCCGATCACCTCCGGCAGCCACAAGGTGGTCGCCAGGACGAGCACGACGAGCGAGTCGGTGACCCCGAAGCCCTTGAACGTGGTCCGGAGCACGGAGCCCACCGACGACAGGTGCGGACTCGACAAAATGTGGTCTGTCACGCCCCTCCTAAAAATCATGCGCACCGTAGGCTAGTTATTCCGAGCCCGGGCCTGACGGAAGAACATCACCGGCTCGATCCATAGACTGGAGGCGTGAAGGCCCTCGTCACGGGTGGCGCCGGGTTCATCGGATCGAACCTCGTCGAGGCGCTCCTCGAGCGCGGAGACGAGGTCGTCGTCCTCGACAACTTCGCCAGCGGCCGCCGCGAACGAATCGAGGAATTCGGCGGGCGCGTGCGGGTCGTCGAAGGCGATTTGCGCAGCTACGAGCGGGTTCACGCTGCGGTGTCGGGTGTCGAGGTCGTCTTCCACCAAGGCGCTCTTCCCTCGATTCCGCGCTCTATTCAAGACCCGCTGACGACCAACGCGGTCAACGTGGACGGGACTCTCAACGTGCTGCTGGCCGCGCGGGACGAGAACGTGCGCCGCGTTGTCTTCGCCTCCTCGTCTTCGATCTACGGCGACGCGCCCGGCCTCGCCCGCACCGAGAGCCAGGCACCGGCGCCGATCGCTCCCTATGCCGTCTCGAAGCTCGCCGCCGAGTCGTACTGCCGCGCTTTCTGGCGCGTGTACTCCCTCGAGACCGTATGTCTTCGCTACTTCAACGTCTTCGGCTCTCGTCAGGACCCGGACTCCCAGTATGCGGCCGTCGTGCCACGGTTCATCAAGAGCCTGCTCGAGGGAAAGCCGCCGTTGGTCTACGGAGACGGCGAGCAGAAGCGGGATTTCACGCACGTCGGGGACGTGGTTCAGGCGAACCTGCTTGCCGCCGAAGCAGACGGCGTCGGGGGCGAGACGTTCAACGTGGCGGCCGGGCGGAGCCGCACCGTGAACGAGCTCGCACGGTCGCTCGCGGAGATCGTCGGACGCGACATCGAGCCCGTGCACACCGACCCGCGTCCCGGTGACATCCGAGACTCGGCGGCCGACATCGGCAAGGCGGAGCGTGTGCTCGGCTATCAGCCGAGTGACGCGTTCAGCGACGCGCTTCGAGTCACGGCCGAGTTCTTTCGAGAGTCAGCGTAGAGACGAGCCAGTCGGCCTCCTCTCGGAGGGCCGTCTCGAAGTCGGTTCTCGCCGCGAAGTCGAGCTCGGCGCGGGCGCGGCTAGGATCGAGCACGAGGCGGGTGGGTGCCCGCGGGCTCGGCTCGAAGCGCGCCTTCGGGTTGACTCCCATCGCCTCCGCCACCGAGCGGAGAACGTCGAGCGTCGATCGTCCGATGCCGCTGCCGAGGTTGAGAACACGCGGCCCCGGCCTGCAGCACGCATTCACGATCCCGGCGGCAACGTCGCCGACGTAGACGTAGTCGCGGACGTCCGAGCCGTCGCCGTGGACGATGGGATCTTCGCCCCGGGCAAAGGCGGCGATGAAGGCCGGAATCGCGCGGTGTACGTGCTCGCTCGGGCCGTAAACCGTCGCGAGCCGGAGGAGTGCGCAGTCGGCGACCTCGTTTGCTATCCCGTCCTCTGCGGCCAGCTTCGCCCGTGCGTACGGCGTGAGCGGACGCGGCTCGACCCGCTCGTCCACCGGCTCCTCGTACCAGGGGCCGTAGACGTCGGCAGAGCTGGCAAAGACGAGTCGCGCGCCGCTCTCGCGCGCCGCTCGGGCAAGGCGAACCGCCCCGGCGGTATTGACCTCGAGCTCGTGCGCGAGCCAGCCTGCCGGGTCGTAGGAGGGAGGCGGCTCGTACGCGAGCAGCGCGACGGCATCGATACGAAGGTCGCCGAGCTCCAACCAACTGCGCCCGGCCTCCAGCTCGAGCCGCTCGTGCTCGAGGCTCGCCAAGCGCCACGGATCCTTGACGCAGATTGCGCGCACGGCTGCTCCCGCGGCCAGCGCCGAGGCGACGACGTGGCTGCCGATGAACCCGTCGGCGCCCACGACTGCAATCCGCCTCCCTTTGCATTCGGAAAGCCACGCCGGCCTGTATGTCAGCGACGGCGGGGGCGCGGTCACCAGTTGCGCACGGCCTCGGTGCGGCCGAGCTCAGCCACCCCGTCGTTCTCGGCCGCCCACGAGACGTATCGCCGGAGTCCCTCGCGGATCGCGATAACGGGTTCGAACCCGAGCACCTTCTTCGCCTTCGTCGTGTCCGCGCAATGGCGGTCCACGTCTCCCAGCCGGGCATCCACGATCTCGGGCTCGAGCTCCGAGTCGAGGATCTCGAGCAGAAGGTCGCAGATCTCGCGGATGCTGACTCCGTGGCCGAACGCGATGTTGACCGCGTCCCCGACGAGCTCGTCCGACGCGGACGCTGTCACGATGCCGCGGGCGGTCTCTTCGACCCAGGTGAAGTCCCTCGTCTGCGCGCCGCCTCCGAAGATGACCGGCGGAAGGCCGGCGAGAATCCGAGTGGTGAACTTGGGGATCACCTCCGCGCTCGTCCCCGTCGCGTGCGAGCGGGGCCCGTAGGAGTTGAACGGGCGAATCACCGTCACTGGGAGCCCGTAGGCACGCATACAGGCCTGGGAATAGAGCTCGCCGGCTGCCTTGGCGGCCCCGTAGACGGTAGTCGGCTTGAGTGGATGGCTCTCGTCCATGGGGATGCGCTCAGCCGACCCGTAGACCTCGGAGGACGAGACGTAGACCAGCCTCTCGACGTCCGCCTGCGCGGCGGCGAGCGCGATACGCAGCGATCCGGTCGCATTGACGTCGTGGTTGCGCTCCGGATTCGCCAGCGATGCCCGCAGGTTGTCGCAGGCCATATGGACGACGACGGAGACGCCTCGCAGCTCCCGGTCGAGCAGCTCTTGGTCCCGCACGTCTCCGACGACGAGACGAGCGCCCCGCTCCTCCGCCCGGCGCACGTTCTCGCGCTCGCCGACGCTGAGGTCGTCGAGGGCGACCACCTCGGCCCCGATCTCCGTGAGCTCGTCGATGACGTGGCTGCCGATGAACCCCGCCCCGCCGGTTACGACGACGCGCTTGCCCGAGAGCTGCACGGAGCGCTAGTTGACCCCTCGACGGCCGAGCACCGCGGGAAGCGTGTGGATCAGCAGCCGAATGTCCTGCCACAGGGACCAGTTCGTGAGATAGAGGTAGTCGAGCTTGACCATTTCCTCGAACGGGATGTTCGTCCGTCCGAGCACCTGCCAGAGGCCGGTGATGCCCGGCGTGAGATCGAGCCGCCGCCTGCCCCAGCCCGAGATGTGCTCGTCGACGTCCGGCGGCATCGGGCGCGGCCCGACGAGGCTCATGTCGCCTCGGAGCACGTTCCAGAGCTGGGGCAGCTCGTCGAGGCTCGTGTGGCGGAGGAGCCTGCCCACGCGGGTCACGCGAGGGTCGTGGTCGAGCAGGAGCCAGACCGGATGGGCGCTCTGCTGAGCCAGCTCGTGCCCCTTGAGCTCCGCGTCCTTGACCATCGTCCGGAACTTGTAGATCTTGAAGCGCTGCCCGCCGCGACCGATCCGCTCCTGCCGGTGGAAGACCGGGCCGGAGGAGGTGAGCTTGACGGCGAGCGCGATCACGAGCATCAGCGGGGCGACAAGGACGAGCAGCGCCGTCGCGATCACGACGTCCATGGCTCGCTTGAGCATGCGTGAGGACCGGGTCAGGTTCGGCGGGGTCATGCCGAGCACCGTGATCCCCTCGACGTCGTCCACCTCCACCGAGGAGCCGAGGACGTCGACGACGTGCGGAAGGATCGCCATGCGGACGTCGAGCCCTCCCAGCCGCCGGATCAGATCGGCGAGCTCGTCGGGGCTCACCTCCGGGGAGAGGATCACGACCCGCTCGACGGCCTCTCTCTGGCAGACGTCAACGATCTCTGCGGGACGACCCAGGTAGGCGAGGCTCGTATGCGGCCCGTCACCTGCGCTCTCGCTCAAATCGACGTAGCCGATCGGCTCGAGCTCGTACTCCGGATGGAGCCGGAACTTGCGCGCCAGCAGATGCGCCATCGGCCCGCCCCCGACGAACAGGACCCTTTCAGGAGGGATGAGGAATCGGCTCGCCGCTCGAGCGCCCGAGCGAGCGAGGAAGATCCCTCCGAGAGCGACGCCGAAGAACACGAGGCCCTCCATAAAGGTCAGCTTCTGTGCGGGGCCGTATCGGAGCAGCAGCGATAGGCCGAGGCTCCCAATGACGAGCGAGTGGAAGAGCCACGGAAGATCGTCGACGGTGGAATGACTCACGCGTTTTGCGTCCCGGTCGTAGAGGCCGTAGACCTTGAAGAGGAGGATCCAGCCCGGCAGCAGCATGAGCCCCCAAAGCGGCTGTGAGAGCGCATCGGCGGTGCTGAAGAATCCCGCCGCGATCGCGAGCGCCGCGACGATCCCGACCACGTCGGCCGACACGAGGAGGCGCCTGAGGACGAAGTCGCGGTTTGGCCTTGGAGCAGCCTGGACGGAGACCGGAGCGGCCTCTAGCTGCTCGACCACTGTCATCTGGCGGCCCGACTGTTGAACCAACGACCCCTCCCGCAGAGGTGGTGGATTGGATCATGCACGATAACTGCCTCGGGGATTATCCGCCGCCCAAGACGGGCGAACGGGGGTTCAGGCTCTTCGCCTTCTCGATGCTGCGCCGAGCCGCGCGAATCGCCCCCACCTTACTCTCGAGGCGTGCCCGGATGTACCAGAGCCTCCAGTCCGTTGCGTCGCGCGAGATCGCACGCGTGATCCAGCGGCGCGCAGACGAGTAGTCCCCTCCCTGCTCCTCGACAAGAGCGAGCTGCAGGTCGGGCTCGGCCGACCACGGCTCGATCGCGCGAGCGTCGCGAGCGGCGCTGATCGCCGCGCCAAGGTCTCCCCGGCCGGCCGCCTCCTTGCTGTCCTGGATCCGCGCCCCCGCAAGCAGAGGGATCGCGATCGCGCAGATCAGCAGCAAACCCGCGAAGACGACTCCTGCGCCGAGCCCGTAGCGGCCGATCCGGGCCCGGATCGGAAGGCCCTCGCCGGGGCGGCGGAAGCGCGGACGCGTCGCGAGGGCAGTAGCGGGGCCGGTGGCGAGACTGAGGCACGCGAACGCAACCACGGACACGATCGTCAGCTCCCAGACCCAGTCCGCCGCCGCAGCCACTGCGAAAGCGACGAATGCCGCCGTCACTGCCGCGAGGGTGACCCGTTCCTCCTCTCCCGTTCGGAGCAGGCGCCTGACCGCGGTCCCGAGCCCGGAGAGGAAGGCGCCGACGAGCAGGAGGAAGCCGACGATGCCGAGCTCACCGAGAGTCTCCGCGTAAAGCGAGTGCGCGTCCTGGACGAACAGCGGGAGCGAGCCATGCTGCGCCCACCAGGCGTCGTAGCTGCCGGCCCCGCGCCCGAAGACCGGCTTGCTGTCGAACTCGTCGATCGCCGACTTCCACAGCTGCCAGCGCCCGTTACCGCCCGCGCTGAGAAGATGCGCCTGCACGGCATTGTGATCCTGGAGGTTCACGACCGGGTTCTTGAACGCCTCGAATCGCCGGATTGGATGGACGGCCACGATCGCGACGATCGCGGCCACGACGGCGGCCCCGAAGAGGACCCAGCCCACGGACGAGCTTGGGGCAGGGGTCTCGGACACCGCGCGACACCCGATGCCATAGAGCAAGCCGGCCAGAACGCAGACGCCACCGATGATCAGCGCGGCGCTCTTGCCCTGGCTCGACGCCGCCGCGGTGCCGAGCGGGCCGTTCACGAGGTCGTCGCGACCGAGGAGCGCGAGCACGGCCGCACTTGCGCCGGCGCCCGCGACCACGAGCGCCGCCGTCCCCGCCCAGCGCCGGGCGGTGAACAGAACAAAGGCGAGGGCTCCCACGACGGCGGTCGCCACACCCGCCCTGGAGGAGGTCAGGTAGATCGTCGCGCCGATCGCCGGGATCGGGACCAGCGCGACGCCGCGAACGACGGGGTTGCGCCCGATCACCGCGAGTCGCAGGAGCAGCGGGATCCCGAGCGCGATCAGGATCGCGAGTCCGTTCCAGTAGCCGACGGGGAAGCTGAGCCTCGTCGCTCCGGACGGGAGGAAGCGCAGGATGTCCTTCTCCGGGAACGTCCCGGGGAAGAGCCGGCTGACGAGCGCGACGACCGTGATCGCGACGATCCCGAGCGCAAGCCCATCGGCCCATCTGCCCGCGTTTCCGCGAGACGAGGCCACGACTGTCAGCGCGAAGACGGCGACGTACAGCGCAACGCGGGTGAACTCGGCATATGCTCCGGCGGCGTCGACGGCCCAGCCGGTAGACGCCAGTGTGAAGACGGCGAACAGCGCGAGGAGACCGCCTGTGACGACCGCTTCGCGCGGTGCGCGGACCAGCGGAACGATCCCGAGCGCCACGCCGAGGATGACGACCCACCAAAGGACGATCGCAAGCGTGTCGCGCGTCGACTCGCCGAAGCCGCCGTTGTCGTAGGCAACCAGGAAGACGACGATCGCGACGAGCGCCGTGACCCCGTAGTCGCGGACGAGGACGGACGGCCAACCGAGAGGCCTACGGTCCAGCGCGATGGTCTCTGTCACCTCGGGCACCGGCTCCGTAGGCTAAATGTCGGCGTACGCCTGCAGCGTGAGGCTGGTGGCACGCTCCCAGGAGAACTGCTCGACGGCCCGCACGCGGCCGGCGGCGCCGAGACGGCGGCGGAGCGCGGCATCTCCGAGCAGGCGCCCGAGAGCGGATCTCAGCGCGTTGACGTCGCCCGGAGGGACGAGCAGGCCGGTCTCCTCGTCGGCGACGAGGTCGAGCAGGCCCCCGACCGCACAGGCGACTACGGGCCGTCCGTGGGCCATCGCCTCCGCGCAGACGACGCCGAACCCCTCGCGCCGCGAGGGGCACGCGACAACGGCGCGCGATCGTAGAGCTCGTGAAGCTGATCGTGGGGGACGAACCCGAGCGCTCCCGGAACGCTGCCGCGTAGCGGCCCGTCTCCCGCCACGACGAGGTTCATCCCTCGCGCCGCCGAGACGAGCTCGAGGATGCCCTTCTCCGGGCGAGAGGCGGCCTGCGAAGAGGATCTCCGGTGGCCCGGGCCTCGGGCTCGACTTCAGCCGGGATTTCGACGCCGCTCGGGATGACCCGCACGTCGCCGGCGCCCGGCGCGCGAGCGAGACCACCTGGGTCACCTCGGACATCGCCCGTTGGCTAGATGAGGGCAGTCATGCCCTCAGTTACTTCCCCGCGAAGCCAAGGAAGGGGAAGAGGTTCGGAAGATCGACTACCCCCCGCTTCGGAAATAGGTCACGGCGGCAGATCCCGTTGTAGACGGCCTCCGTCTGGGCCTTTTTCATCCAAGCCTGAAAGACCCTCGCCTGCCGCTCCGAAGCGATCGAGGCGCGAATCGCCGGTCGGGCCTCGTCCAGGCCGAAGTGGTGGAGCGGCTTGACCGCGGACAAGGGCCGTACCTTGTAGGTCGCCGAGAGGGTCGACGCCAAGCCGGTTCGCCCGGTCGGCAGGCGGAAGACGTCCTTAGGCGCGAAAGGCTCGAAGGCGATCCCGGTGCTACCGCCGCCGAGCCACGGCGCCGCAGGCGTCACCTGGACGCGCCGAGCGGCGGCCTGAGCGTGCGCCGAGTAGTACGCGCGAACCGCGCCGCCGTATCGCTCGTCGATCGGCATTCGGCGTTCCATCTGCTGCTGCCGGAGCTCGTCCACGATCAGGCTCCGGGCAACCTCCGACGTGAGCTTCTCCTGCTTCAGCTCGGCCGCGTAGGCGGCCCGATTACCGCCGAACGCGAGCTCGACGAGCCTTTGCTCGGCCGCCGCAACCTGCTTCGTCGTCAGCGTGACCTCCAGGCTGACGACGGCCCGCGCGAGCAGAACGGTGTACGCGGCGTCGCGATCGCCCATCGCCTCGGCAAGGGCGTCAAGCGAGCGCCCGCCGACAAGCGCCCGTCCGAACCGGCACTGGACTCCCCTTGGAAGCACGATCTGGCCCTCCGTCAGCGAGGCATTGAAGCCCGGCCCGGCGGCTTTGGGGCCGTTGCACAGATGCCGATCTCGAGCCCAGAGGTAGACACATGCCGCGGCCGGCTTGTCGGGGTCGTATTCCTGCGGGAAGGTCGACCAAGCCCCCCAGCCCCACGACCAAACCGAGCCTGTGTGCAGCTCGCGCGAAACCTGCTTGCCCGCGAGCGCCTGCCACTTGCTGACCCGGAACCAGGCGCTCGCCGGCTCGAGCCGCTCGCGCCCGCCGAGCCCCTTCGTCGTCTGGAAGCCGAGGAACACGCCCAAGCGTTCCGTCGGGATGCCGATGTCCGCATAGCGTTGGATCGCACTGCGGAAGGACATGCGGAGGATGCGGTTGCCGTGGATCACCCCCGCGTCGTAGATCTGCGGCGCGGGGAAATACACCTCCTGCACGATGTCGGCGACCTGAGCGACTTGCTGCCACCACGTCTTCGCGTCGCCGTCCGTGTTCGGCACCGTCGGGACGGCGAGAAACGGGCGCGCTCCACGAGCGGAGAGCGTCTGCATGAAGGTGAGGATGTTTGCCCGGTACTGGGCGTTCGTGGCCGACCAGGGTGTCGGCAGCTTCGCACCGAAGAGCTCGTTCTCTCCCATCAGGGGCGTGCTGCAGCCGCTGACCTTGACCGCGTAGTCGAAGAGCTTGTTCGCCCGCTCGACAATCGTCGCCGGATCGGCCGGCGTGCTCGGCGTGCCGACACGTTTGTTGAGGTAGTTGTCCCAGTAGACCGTCCTCGCTCCGGCGGCGCGGAGCTGGGTCGGAACGTCGGGAGCGCCGGTCGCCGAGATCGAGCCGACTGCCATCGTCAGACCCGGTCTGGCGAAGACCCGCTTCCACCAGTCGCCGCCGGCGACGTCGATCCACTGGGTGCCTTCCGGCAAACCGCATTGACCGACGCGGATCGAGGGGGAGGCCGGCCACGCGGCGACGGCCGTCGCGGCGACCGCGAGTAGGACAACGAAACCCCTGCGCATGCCCAACGTACTAGCACATACGGCGGCGGAGTAGGGTCTCGGCCGGTGCGCGGGAATCGGAGAATCACGGTATTGACCACGTCTTACCCGCGCTCGTCCGACGATCCAGCCGGGAGGTTCGTGGCCGACGCCGTCCATCAACTCCGGCTTCGAGGCGTCGACGTCAGAGTCGTCTCGCCCACCGATTTCCACGATTACGGAATCGCAAGCGGGGCCGGCGTGCTCCCGGAGCTACGGCGGCCGTCCCGCGCCTTGCTCCTGCCGCTCATGCTCACATCCTTCATCCGTGTCGCCCGACGCGCCTCCCGAGATGCCGACCTCATCCATGCCCACTGGCTTCCGACCGGGCTCGTTGCACTTGCCACCGGCCGCCCGTTCGTTCTCCATCTTCACGGGACCGACATGGACATCGTCGCCCGAAAGACACCCCGGCTCGCCCGGCTGCTGCTACGCAGAGCGCGCCTCGTCATCTGCGTCTCGAGCCGGCTCGCCGAGGCTGCGCGTGCGCTCGGTGCAACCAACCTCCGCGTGATTCCGAACGGCGTGACGATTCCCGCCCAGGTCGCGGAGGAGGCGGACCCGCCCGAGGTTCTATTCGCCGGGCGGCTCTCGCCCGAGAAGGGCATCCTGGAGCTCCTCGAGGCCGCGAAGGACATGCGTCTCGTTGTTGTGGGCGACGGTCCGCTCCGACCGCTCGCCCCGCAGACGCTCGGGTTCGTGCCACGAGAGCGGCTGGTCGAACTCTACGAGCGTGCCGCCGTGGTCGCCTGTCCGTCGCGGCGGGAAGGATTCGGCCTCGTCTGCGCCGAGGCGATGGCGCATCGCCGCCCCGTTGTGGCATCAGCCGTGGGAGGATTGCTCGATCTGGTCGCCGACGGCGAGACTGGTCTGCTCGTGCCACCCGGCGACGTGGCTGCGCTTCGCGCGGCGCTCGAGCGCCTGCTCGCGGACCCAGACCTGCGCCGGCGCCTCGGCGCCGCTGCGCGCGAGCGGGCGGAGCGGGACCTGTCGTGGGACCGCGTCACCGATCTCACCCTGACCGCCTACGACGACGCGCTCAGGAGACCGTAGCGGTGCGGATGCCCACGTTTCGACGGTCGCCGTCCGCGTACGACGAGACCTTCATGGACACGATGGCATTGGAGTACCTGAACCGGACGCTCTGGACCGAGCTCCGCCTTCGGGCGATTCTCGAGCTCGTCGAGCCGCGTCCCACAGATCGAATCATCGATCTCGGCTGCGCCGCCGGCGCGCTGACACACTTCCTCTCGACGTACGGTGCCGACGTGGTCGGGATCGATTCAGAAACGCTCGCGATCGAGAGGGCCAGATCGCTGTTCCCGGAGCTACGCTTCGAGCAGGCGAGCGTCGCATCCTTGCCGTTTGGGCCGGCTGCATTCGACAAGGCGGTCGCAGGAGACCTCGTAGAGCACCTCGACGACACGACGGTGAAGGCAATGCTGAACGAGCTTCAGCGCGTCCTCCTGACCGGCGGAACCCTCTCCATCTATACGCCGAACCCTCGACATCCAATCGAACGGCTGAAGGCGAGAAACATTCTCCTCGCTCAGAACCCGACTCACATCGGGCTCCGGACCGCAGACGAGTTGACGCTTCTCCTGTCGGAAGGCGGGTTCATCGTCGATCGAAGCACGTGGACGCCGAGCTTCTTTCGCGGCCTGAGGCTCGTGGAGCGTATCCTCGGCCGCTGGGTGGAGTCGTTGCGCTACCGGCTCTGCATCTGTGCGGTCAAGCCGGAGTGAAGCGAGGCCCCGACCCCGTGTTAGCGAGCCGGCGGCCGAACACGATCGGCACTGCGAGGGCAAGCATGATGAACGCGTAGAAGTAGTAGAACTGCATGGTCAGGTAGAAGAAGTTCGACGCGATCGTTCCGACGAGCGCCGCCGTCACGCCCCAGGCGAGCGGCCGCACCCGCACTGCCATCCAGTCACCGGCCGCCGCGAGCGCCTTCCCGACCCGGATCGCCACCCGCAGGCGCCAGAACACGTAGCCGAGGAAAGCCAGGAAGGCGAGGGTCCCGACGACGCCCGTCTCGACGACCAAGGCGACGTAGAACGAGTGCGGGCCCCAGTTCGTCTTCCCGGTCACGAACTCGTAGTAGACGGAGAAATTGTTCAGCCCGAGGCCGAACAGCGGATGCGAGTGCAGGATCTGGGGGATGAAGTCGTAGACGGCGAAGTGCACGCTGGTCGAGCCGCCGCCGGTCTGGATGCGCGAGCGGAAGACCGTCTCGAAGAACTGCGGCTTCCTCAGGAACTCGTACAGGATCACCAGCCCGACCCCGGCCACCGGCAGCAGCATCGCCCGCGAGAGCAACCGCGTCCGGTACGGGAACACGAGCACGAGCACTCCGACGACAAGGCCGAGAATCCCGCTCCGCGAGAGCGTCGCGATCTCGACGAGCAGCAGGAAGGCGAGCAGGAGCCCGAGCGGGATCCGCAGCCGGTTGGGCTTCTCCATCCGCAGGTAGAGGGGGGTGAGGACGAGCAGGGGGACGATCAGCATCACGCCCAGGTGGTTCGGGTCTCCGGTCAGAGCATTCGGCCGATAGACGCTCTCCCCCGCGACGGCGCCGTAGACGTTGATGGAGCTGGCGCCACCGGTCAGCGGCGAGAGGATCGTGTGGTCGAGGTTGCCGCCGCGGCGCGCATCCAGGAGCTGCAGGACGCCGTAGACGGAGTTGGCGGCGAGCCCGGCGGTGAACCAGCCGAGCGTCTTCCAGAAGAAGCGCTCGGAGCGGCGCGCGAGGTAGGCGATCCCGGCGGCCAGAAACAGGAAGTGGACGACGTACTTGGCGAGACCTTTCCCGAACTGGTTCAGTGCCTCGGCGGTCTGGATGTTGAAGAACCCGATCAGGTAGGCGAGCAGCAGCCCGCCGAAGATCGCGAGCACGGTGATCGCCGTTCGCGGCAGCCGGCGGTCGCCGTTGGCGAGGCGCTGGCCGAGGAAGGCGAGCAGGAAGAGGATCGTGAGGATGTCGGCGAGGTTGACGGTGCCGGCGACGTTCCAGTGCACCTTCTCGAACGTGACGCAGAACAGGGTCGCGAAGAAGAGGAAATCCGTCAGCCGGGCTCGGTTCACGCCAAGCTCCGCACCAGCTCGGCGAGCTCCTCCGCGCGGGCCCGTCGCGACAGCCGTTCCCGCAGTCCCGGCGCGAGCGCCGCCCCGTTCAGCGAGCCTGCGCGCCACCGCGCGACCAGCCCTTCGAGCGCGGCGCGCATTCCCACGGTGTCATCCGGCCCGACGAGGATCGCCGTGCCCGTCTCTCGCAGGAGCCGCGCCGCCTCGCCGTCCTGAGGCACCGCGGCGAGGATCGGGCGCTCGGCGGCCAGATACTCGAACACCTTGCCCGACAGGACTCCGCGGCCGCGGCCGTCTGCCTCCGGGATGAGCAGAAGGAGCGCCTCAGAGTCGCGCTGGAGCTCGAGCGCCCTCCGCCGTCCCGTGTGGGAGTGCAGCTCCAGCCGGTCGCCCAGGCCGAGGCCCGCCGCCCACTCGCGGTCGGCTGCGCGGAAGTCGCCGACGAACCGCGCGACGACGTCGAGCCCGGAGTCGCGGAGCGCGGTCAAGAAGGGACGTGGACTTCGGCGGCCGAAGAAGCTCCCCGTGTGGGTGATCCGAAACCGCCCCCCAGGGCGGTACTGGAGACCCTGGAAGTCCTCGAAGTCGCATCCGTTCGCGATCGTCGTCACACTCCCCGCCGGGCCGAGCGCCCGCATCTCGTCGGCGATCGGATCCGAGACGGCCACGATCGCGTCGGCCCGCTTGGCGATCATTCCCGCGACGGCCGCTCTTCCCCTCTCCTTGAGCACGGCCGCCGGATTGTCGGATCGCCGGTGCGGATGAGCAGTGATCGAGTCGCGGAGATCGGCGACCCAGCGGACACCCGTTGCGGCCTTCGCGGCCGCCCCGATCAGGTGGACGGACGGGGGCGGCGAGGTCGTCAGCACGACGTCGATACCGTGCTCACGGATCAGCCGGATCGCCGTCGGGACGGCGGTGAGGTTCCAGGTCACGTTCTCGTCGGGGACGAGGAAGCGGCGTGACATCAGGGCTGCATGACGGGCGATCCGGTCGAGCCCCTCGAGGCCGTGGAGCTCCTCCGCCGGCTTCCGGCCCTTGGGGCCGAGGTAGCGCGCGCGGTGCACCCAGGCCTTGGTCGGGATCGGCAGCTCGTCGTCGGGATGGATCCACTTCGGATCGTCGGGAGCGAGCACGTGGGTCTCGATCCCGGTCGCGGGCAGGTGGGTCGCGAGCTTGAGCGGCCGCTGGACACCGC
>CAJDTX010000057.1_pt1 | contig 15647 bp, 6 predicted proteins | sample 7390491 | NCBI WGS metagenome assembly CAJDTX01 (sample SAMEA7055669, study PRJEB34461) | soil metagenome | biome: terrestrial ecosystem; feature: Peninsula; material: soil | place: Antarctica | collected 2016
GACGATCTCGCCGAGCGCCCAGAAGGTGATTCCCTCCCCGTACGGGAGGCAGCGTCCCTGTCTCCACCGGATCCGCTCCGGCTGGTCGTCGAGCCAGGAACGGAACTCGGCCACGAGCCGGGTCTTCCCCACGCCCGGCTCGCCCCCGATCGTCACGAGCTGGACGGCCTGTTCGCGAACGGCGCGCGCATACGCGTCTCGCAGGAGGGCAATGTCGTGCTCGCGGCCCACGAAAGGCGTCCGTGGAGCGGTCTCCGCGTCGACGCCGAAGCGGGCGCGGGCACGGAGGGCGCGCCAGAGCTCGACCGGTTCGGCCTTGCCCTTGACGGTGACCGGATCGAGCTGTTCGTACTCGATCGCGTCTCGGGTGGCGCGGTAGGTGACCCCGCCGACGACGAGGCCTCCCGCCGGTGCCGCGTGCTGAAGGCGCGAGGCGGTGTTGACGACGTCCCCTGCGACGATCCCTTCTCCTTGCTCGGGACGGGCCTGCAAAGACACGACCGCCTCGCCGGTCGCGACCGCGGCCCTCACTTCGAGCTCGAGCTCCTCGACCGCTTCCACGATACGAAGGGCCGAGCGAACGGCACGCTCGGCATCGTCCTCGTGGGAGATGGGCGCTCCGAATACCGCCATGACCGCGTCGCCGACGAACTTCTCCACCGTGCCGCCGTAGCGCTCGATCTCGCGCTTCAGCAGCTGGTGGTACGGACGGAGGCGGGCGCGGACGTCCTCCGGGTCGGCCCGGTCGGAGGCGGCCGTGTGCCCGACGAGATCGACGAACAGGACCGAGACGAGCTTGCGCTCCTCGGCCTCGGCCAAGGCCGTCCCGGCGAGCGCGGCGCCGCACATCCCACACAGCCGGAAGCCTTCGGGGTTTTCCTGTCCGCATTGAGGACAGACGACCATCGCCAGAGCCTACGCCGCCTCGGCGAGGAGTCTGTTCACTTCAGCCTCGAGGGGCGCCGCGCGGAGACGGGCGAAGATCGCCTTCGCCTCCTCGAGCGCCAGAACTGCATCCTCCGGCCGACCGAGGGCTGCGAGGCAACGCCCTTGGCCGAGCAGTGTCTGAGCCTGCTCGAGGACGGATCCGAATTCCGTCCAGCGCTGCACAGCGTCCTCGTAGAGCTGGAGGGCCTGATCGAGCTCTCCCGCTCCTTCTGCGAGCACCGCCTTCGCCGTGAGCAAAGCGTGACGAAACCCAGCAGCGCTCAGCTTCCTCCCGGAGAGCAGGCTCCGGCCCCGCTCCATCGCTCCTGCCACCACACAGATACGCACGGCGTCGGGGAGGTGCGTCAACCGGAACTGCGGCTCCCGAGTTACTTCCTCGAACTCCGCCGTCAAATCCAGGGCAGCCGGCAGCTCTCCTCGAGCCTGCTCGATCAGCGCTGCCGCTATCAGGGCAGGGGCAAGAACCTGCGGGTCGCCGATCTCACGTGCCCGAGAGAGAAGCTCCTCCTCGATCTCCGCAGCCTGAGCCACCTGCCCACGCCGGACGAGGACGTGCGCTTCGTACGACAGCCCCCACGGTCCCCAGTAGGTCTGGCCGTGCGTCCGATCCCAGGAGACGAGCTCGTCCGCGATCTCGAGCACCTCGTCCCATCGCCCGAGGTCGAAGAGGGTCCAGAGCATGTGCGCCTTGCCGCCCCTCGCCCAGGAGGTCAGGCCGCGGCGGAGCCCGTGCTCCACGCCTGCGCTGAAGAGCTCGTGCGCTGCGGACGGCCCCTGTGCGGTCCAGACGTGGCTTCCGAGGTTGTTGTGCGAGCGCACGATCTCCTGGCCCAGCTCGAGCTCGAGGGCCATTCGGCGGGCCTCCCGCAGGTCTTCGAGGCCTCCGAAGTCGTCGAGGGAGCAGCGCGCGCTTCCCCGTACCTGCAGGGCCAGCGCCACCTGCTCGTCCAGTCCGGCCCTCCGGCCGAGCTCCAGAGCCTTCTCCGCAAGCTCCACCGCCTGCTCGGATCGGTCGGCCAACATGTGGTCGCGCGCCATCTGGGCATAGGCACGCGCGAGCGCCGGCCCAGGCGGCTCCTCTTGGAGGATCTCGACCGCGGCGACGAGCGTGCTCCAGGCGCGTTCGCGCTCGCCGCGGAACCAGATGAGGTTCGAGAGTTGCACCCCCGCCTGCCCCTTCAGCAAGGGATCACCACGCGCACCCGCCTCAGCCATGGCCTCGTTGCAAAGGCGCTCGGCGTCGTCCACGTCGCCCGCCTGGTAAGCCGCCTCGCCGGCCCTGAGCAGCACCTCGCCCCGCCCGGGATCGCCGGAGGGCACGAGCTCGAGGGCCCGGCGGTAGTACGCCTGTGCAGCGGTGATGTCGAGCCGGATCGCCCGATCGCCCGCCAGCACGAGGAAGCGTCGCGTCTGATCCTCGAGCTTCCGTGTCTCCTCCTCGCCCCCGACCGTCCGTGCTAGCTCGAGCGCCTGGCCGTAGTGGTGGACGAGGAACTCGGCGTGGTCGGTGACGCGCGCTCCGGAGATCTGCTCGATCCAGGCCGCCGCGGCTTGGTGCTTCTCGAGCCGAGAGGCCCGTGGAATCTGCTCGTACGCGACATCCCTGATCAGAACGTGCCAAAACGTGTACTCGGCTTGATGCTCCATCGACGAGATGCGGGCGGGCCGCACGAACCCTCTGTCAACGAGCTCTCGGAGGCCCTCCTGCGCGGCCGCCTCGCCGATACAACCGATTGCCGCCGCCGCCCCCGCCCAGAAGACCTTTCCCATGACGGCCGCGTCGTGCACGAGCGCCTTCCGCTCCGCGGGCAACGTGTCGAGCCGCGCTGCGATCAGGGCCTGAACGGTCTCGGGGACGGGAATGTCCCCGTCGGCCGCGAGCTCAACCGTCGCGCCCCTGCGCAGGAGGATCCCCCGGTCGCCCAGCATCCGGACGAACTCCTCCGCGTAGAGCGGGTTGCCCCCGCAGCGTTCGAGCAGGGCGGTCTGGGTCTCCGCCGGCAGGACGGCCTGCGACAACAGGGCGGCGATCAGCCGGGCTGTCTCGTCCGCGGAGAGGGGCGAGAGCGAGATCGTCACCGAGTTCCGCCTACCTCCGCCCCAGCCCGGCCGACGGTCGTACAGCTCCGGCCTCGCCGTGCAGACGACCATCAGCGGGACCTCCGTTCCCCAGCCGACGAGGTGCTCGAGGAATTCGACGAGCGCGGTGTCCGCCCAGTGGAGGTCCTCCACGACCAGGAGGAGCGGGCGCTGGGCGGCAAGGCCTTCGAGAAAGCGCCGCCAGGCGGTGAACGACTCCTCGCGCTCGATCGCGGCACCTGCTGCGGATACCTCGGCTCCTACAAGTGGGGCAAGGCGCGCGGCGAACCAGCTGTGCTCGGAAGCTTCCTCGATGACGGCCGCCACTGCCCGCTCGAGCTTCGAAGTGGCCTGCTCCACGCCGTCGGATTCGAGGATCCCAGCTTCGGCCTTGACGATCTCACCCAGCGCCCAGAACGTGATTCCCTCGCCGTAGGGGAGGCAGCGCCCCTGCCGCCAGGTGACGAGCTCCGGCCGCTCGTCGACGAAACGTCCGAATTCCGCGACGAGGCGCGTCTTGCCGACACCCGGCTCGCCGGCGATGGTGGCGAGCTGGATCGAGGACTCGAGCAGCATGCGCTCGTACGTGTTCTCGAGCAAGGCGAGGTCGTGCGCACGGCCGACGAACGGCGTCGGCGGGGCGGTCTCGGCGTCGACCCCGTGGGCATGGAGGGCGCGCCAGATCGGAATCGGCTCGGCCTTGCCCTTGACTATGACCGGCGCGAGCTCCTCGTACTCGATCGCGTTGGTCGTCGCCCGATAGGTGACCTCGCCGACGACGAGCGAGCCAGCCGGGGCCGCCTGCTGAAGGCGCGAGGCCGTGTTGACGACATCGCCGGCGACGATTCCTTCGCCTTGCTCGGGGCGGGCGGAGAGTGAGACGACCGCCTCGCCGGTTGCGACCGCGGCCCTCACTTCGAGCTCGAGCTCCTCGACCGCCTCCAGGATACGAAGGGCCGAGCGAACGGCACGCTCGGCATCGTCCTCGTGGGAAATGGGCGCTCCGAATACCGCCATGACCGCGTCGCCGACGAACTTCTCCACCGTGCCGCCGTAGCGCTCGATCTCGCGCTTCAGCAGCTGGTGGTAGGGGCGGAGACGGGCGCGGACGTCCTCCGGGTCGGCGCGGTCGGAGGCCGCGGTGTGGCCGACGAGATCGACGAACAGGACGGAGACGAGCTTGCGCTCCTCGGCTTCGATCAGAGCCGCCTCGGTGAGCGCCGCGCCGCACATCCCACACAGCCGGAAACCCTCGGGGTTCTCCTGTCCACACTGAGGGCAGACAGCCACGGCCAGAGCCTACGCCGCCTCGGCGACCAATCTGTCTACTTCGGCCTCGAGAGGTGTCGCACGGAGGCGGGCGAAGATCGCCTTGGCCTGCTCGAGCGCCTGGCCCGCGTCGCCTGGGCGGCCGAGAATCACGAGGCACCGTCCCGCTCCGAGCAGGGCGTACGCGTGCTCGAGGACATGCCCGTATCCCCTCCAGAGCTCGCCCGCCTCGCTGTGCAGTTCCGCAGCTTCTGCGGGGTTCCCCTTCGCCTCGGCAATAAGAGCACGCGCAGTGACGAGGCCATTCCGATGCCTCGGGGACATCGGCTGCACACTGTCGACAAGCCGGCCGGCCACGTCTACGGCTCCGACGGCGACGCACACGCGGGCGGCGTCCGGCAGCATCTTTGCCCGGAAGAGTGGCGCCGCCTCCGTCGTTCTCTCGAGCTCGAGGATGAGCTCGAGGGCGGTCGCCGAACTACCTCCGGCCTGCTCGACCACGGCCGCAATCGCTTGGGCAGGTACTAGGAGCTGCGGATCCCCGACGGCTCGGACTCGATCCAAGAAGTCGTCTGCGCAGACCGAGCGAGCCGCTTCCTCGCCCCGGTGGACGAGAACGTTCGCACGCCACGGGATCGACCACATCCCGACACTGCTCCGCGACCAGGACTCGACCTCGTCGGCAAGCTCGAGCAGCTCGTCCCACCGACCGAGCTCGAAGAGCGTCCAGAGCATGTGAGCCTTCCCCCACATGGCGGTCGTCGTGGTACCCCGCTGCTCTGCAGCCTCGGTGCCTTGCCGGAAGATCTCGTGTGCTGGACCAGGGCCCTCCGCGAGCAGGACGAAGCTGCCGAGATTGTTGTGAGAGCGGGCGATTTCGATACCGAGCCCGAGGTCGAGACTCAGCCTGCGAGCCTCGTGCAGGTCGTCGAGCCCACCGTAGTCGCCGAGCATGCAGCGCGAGCAGCCGCGGGCTTGGAGCGCCAGCGAGACCTGGTCGTCCATCCCGGTCGAGCGGGCAAGCGGGAGCGCCTTGTCCGCCCATTCGATGGCCGGCTCCGAGGCTTCGGTGAGCATCTCGTCGCGCGCAAGCTGCGCAGAGGCACGAGCGAGCTCGGGCCCAGGAGGCTCCTGCTCGAGTAGCCCCACAGCCTCGAGGAGAAGTTCCCGCGAGCGCGCCGTCTCTCCGAGCAGCCAGCGGGAGGTCGCGAGGTGGACGAGAGCCTCGCCTTCCCCGAGCCGATTGCCCACAGACCGATACTCATCCACCGCGTCGCTGGCAACGCGCTCTGCCGCAACGATATGGCCGACACCCCAGCGGACCTCCGCAAGTCGCGTGAGGATTCTGCCTCGATCCGACTGGCCAGGCGAAGAGAGTCCTAGGGCCTCTTCGTAGTAGGCGACCGCCGAGGACATATCGAGGCGCGCTGCGCGATCTCCGGCCATGACGAGCGCGCGACGTGCGCGCGGTTCGAGTTCGCGGGCCTTGTCGGAGGCTCCGACGGCGCGAGCGAGCCCGAGCGCCTCGCGGTAGTGGTAGGCGAGAAATTCCGCGTAGTCGCTGACACGCTCGCCGGCGAGCTCTTCGATCCACATCGCTGCGCCGAGATGTTTCTCGATGCGGCCGCGGCGCGGGATCTGGCCGTAGGCGACGTCTCGTACCAGCACGTGCCAGAAGGCATACTCGGCGTCTCCTTCGACGGAGGACAGCCGCGCCGGGCGCACGAGCTCGCGGACCGCGAGCTCGTGGAGGGCCACCTCGGCGTCGCGCCTTTCGATCCCGGCGACAGACGCCACCGCGCCGGCCCAGAAGACCTTCCCCATCACCGCTGCGTCGTGAAGGATGGTCTTCAGTCCCGGAGTCAACGAGTCGAGCCGCGCTGCGATCAGCGCCTGCACCGTCTCGGGGACGGGGATCTCGGCATCGGACGCGAGCTTGACTCGTCCTTCGCGGCGCCGGAGGATTCCCCGGTCGCCCAGCATGCGGACGAACTCCTCCGCATACAGCGGGTTGCCGCCGCAGCGCTCGAGCAGCGCTGTCTGGGTCTCCGCCGGCAGGACGGCCTGCGAGAGTAACCCGGAGAGAAGCCGAGCGATCTCGTCGTTGGCCAGTGGAGAAAGCGAGAGACTGGTCGAGTTGCGCTTTCCGCCGCCCCAGCCGGAGACGCGGTCGAAGAGCTCAGGGCTTGCCGTGCACACGAGCAGCAGCGGCACCCCGCTCGACCAGTCGACGAGATGCTCCAGGAACTCGAGCATGGCAGCGTCCGCCCAGTGGAGGTCCTCGACGACCAGGACGAGTGGGCGCTCGGCCGCAACCGACTCGAGGAAACGGCGCCATGCGGTGAAGGACTCCTCCCGCTCAGCGACGACGGCATGCTCGCTCCCGACGAGCGGAAGGAGCCGTTCGCGGAGCCATGTCCGCTCGGAGTCCTCTTCGACGGTGACCGCGAGCGTGCGCTCGAGCTTCGCGGCCACGGCTTCCGGGTCATCCGACTCGAGGACGCCCGCGTGCGCTTTCACGATCTCCCCCAGTGCCCAGAAGGTGATCCCCTCCCCGTAGGGAAGGCACCGCCCCTGGCGCCAGAAGACTAGCTCGGGCCGATCGTCGACGAAGCGCCTGAGCTCGGCGACGATCCGCGTCTTGCCGACCCCGGGCTCGCCCACGATAGTGACGAGCTGAGCAGAGCACTCCCGTAACGTGCGAGCGAACGCCGACGTGAGCACCGCGAGGTCGTCGTTCCGGCCGACGAAAGGCGTTCGGGGAGCGGCCTCGGCGTCGACCCCGAGCCGCCCGCGGGCGCCGAGGGCTCGCCAGATCGCGATGGGGTCGGCCTTCCCCTTGACCGACACGGGCTCGAACTCCTCGTACTCGATCGCATCGCGCGTAGCCCGGTAGGTGACCTCGCCGACCACCAGCGAGCCGGGCGGGGCTGCCTGCTGAAGGCGCGAGGTCGTGTTGACCACGTCCCCGGCGACGATCCCTTCACCTTGCTCGGGACGGGCCTGCAAAGACACGACCGCCTCGCCGGTCGCGACCGCAGCCCTGACTTCGAGCTCCAGCTCCTCGACAGCCTCGAGGATCCGGAGTACCGATCGCACAGCGCGTTCGGCGTCGTCCTCGCGGGAGACCGGCGCACCGAAAACGGCCATGACCGCGTCGCCGACGAACTTCTCGACCGTGCCGCCATAGCGCTCGATCTCGCGCTTCAGGAGGCTGTGATAGGGACGGAGGCGGGCTCGGACGTCCTCGGGATCGGCCCGGTCGGAGGCCGCGGTGTGCCCGACGAGGTCGACGAAGAGGACCGAGACGAGCTTGCGCTCCTCGGCCTCGATCAGAGCCGCCTCGGCGAGCGCCGCGCCGCACGCCCCGCAGAAGCGGAAGCCCTCGGGGTTCTCCTCCCCACAGCTCGGACAGATCACGGCGAAGCCCTCGGCGAGCTCTCGTCGACGACGAGGTCGGCGAACGAGGACGACGTCTTGCCGAACTCCCACCAGCCCTTCACCCGGGGCTTGACGAACGCCATGCTGCGGCCGTAGACGAGCGGGATCAGGGCGACTCGATCGGCGATTGCCATCCGATCGGCATCGTGGAAGAGCTCGAGCCGCCGGCGGTCGCTGCGCTCCTGCCGCGCGCGCTCGATCAGCTCGTCGAAGGGCGGATAGGCGAACCCGCCCTCGTTCGTGCGGCTGTCCGAGTGCAGCTCGAGACGCAGGTAGTACTCCGGGTCCGGATAGCCCGGGAGCCAGCCGCCCAGGGCGATCGGAGCGAGGTGCCACGGCGTTCTCAGGTGGACGGCTTCTTCGTTCGTCCACCAGCGGACGTCGATCTCGAGTCCGAGCGTTTCGCGCCACATTGCGGCGACACAGGCGATGATCGGCTCCCACTGAGCAAGTGCAGCGAGCCCGATCTCGCCGGAGAAGCCTGATCGGTTCAGGTATTCGCGGGCGGTTTCGGGCTCGAACCGAGGCGCGATGTCGGGCGTGTGGCCCTGGAGCGCCGGCGGTACGAGCCCGCCGGTCGCGACGACGAGATTGGGTGGAGCGACTTCTGCGAGCGCGGCGCGGTCGACCGCGTGGGCAAGGGCGCGGCGAAAGTCGGCGTTCGACGTGACCGGATGGGAGTGGTCGAAGGAGAGGTAGCCGGTCCAGCCGGCCGGCCCGAGCTCGACCTCGGGCGTCGAGGCCGGCATCAGATCGGCGAGGCGCGGCGTGTACCGCGCGGCGATGACGTCGACTGCGTCCTGTTCATAGAGTCGCAGAGCCTCCCCCACATCGGAGCGCACGAAGGCGATTTCGGCGACGTTTCCGGGGCGCGTGCCGGTGTAGCCGTCCTGGCGTCGGAGCACCAGCCGCTCGTCCGACCGCTCGACCTGCTCGAACGGGCCGCTCACGACCTGGCGGCCGGGCTCCGTCCAGGAGTCTCCGTGCCGCTCGATCGCGTGCCGGGGTTGCGGACCGCCGTCGGGCCGGTTCATCACGCTCATGAAGTACGGCGCCGGGGCGACGAGGCGGAACTCGAGCGTCCGGTCGTCGAGCGCTCGCACGCCGATCCGATCTGCGTCGGCGTTGTGGCGCAGGTAGTAGTCCTGCCCGTTCTCGAGCACGAAATAGATCGCGACGGAAGAGCCGGGCGCGTCGGGGTCGAGGACGCGCTTGATCCCGTACTCGACGTCGTGCGCCGTCAGCGGCTCGCCGTCCGACCAAAGCAGGCCGTCGCGCAGGTGGAAGACATAGCGCAGGCCGTCGTCTGCGATCTCCCAGCGCTCGGCCAGGGACGGCACGATCGTCCGCTCTGGCCATGCCTCGACGAGCCGGTCGAACAGCTGCATGCAGAGCTGGATGTTCGGCCAGGCAATCGCCGTCCTCGGATCCGGGTCGTTGGGCAGGAAGCTCGAGGCAACGCGAAGCGTCGCGGCTGCGGCACCGGGAGACGCCGGCCTCCTCCATTGCTCGAAGGCCCGCTGGTAAATGGCGTTCGCCTCCGCGAAGCGGAGCGAGGTGTGGAGGGCGAGCGCGAGCTTGAAGAGAACGAGCGCGATCTCCTCCCGCTCGCCCCGGTCCTCGAGCAGCGGCAGGAGCGCTCGATAGTGCTGGATCGCTTCGTCGAGCGCGTACTCCTGGCGGGCCTTGTCGCCCGCTCGAGCCAGATAGGCGATCGCTTTGTCCTCGTCCTTGGCCGCGAGCCAATGGTGAGCGAGGAGCCCGAATACCTCCTCCTCGTTCTCCGCGTACTGAGCCTCGAGCCACTCGGCCGCTTTGCGGTGGAGATCCATGCGGCGCGGAGCGAGCACGGTCCGGTAGGCGGCTTCCTGGATGAGCGCGTGCTTGAACTGGTACTCGGGCTGCGGCCAGCGACGCGCCTCCCGAACGAGGTCGAGCCGTTGGAGCTCATGCAAGTGGTCGGGCAGCTCGCTGCCGTCTCCCGAGACTCCCTCGAGCAGCGGCAGGCTGAACTGGCGCCCGACCACCGAGGCCGAGACGAGCAGGTCATGGCTCTCCGGAGGCAGCCGGTCGATCCGGGCGAGGATGACCCTCTCGACTGTGGGAGGTACCTCCACGGGCACGTCGTGGTCGAAGCGCAGAGCGTCTCCCTCCCTGACGAGCGCGCTCGCGTCGATGAGCGAGCCCACGAGCTCCTCGAGGTAGAACGGATTGCCCTCCGCGGCCGCAAGGATTCGTTCTTCCAGCTCGTCCGGAAGCGTGTTCTCGCCGACCAGCGCGGCGAGTAGCTCGCGATCCGCCTGGCCGGAGAGCGGCTCGAGCGCCAGCTCGGTCGTCCGGTGGGGGAACTCCCGCGCCGCGAGCTCCTTGACGCCCCAGAAGGAATGGTCGCGCTCCGCCCGCCCCGTCGCAACAGAAGCACTGCTGCTTGTTCGGCAACGGGAAGGAGCCGCTCGATGAGCTGGACGGAAGTGGGGTCGGCCCAGTGAAGATCTTCGATCGCGACCACCACCGGCCCGTCGTCGGAGAGCCGCTCGAGCAGCATCCGGATAACCTCGAACGTCCGATACTGGAGGGCTTCCGGCGAGAGCTCGACCAGGCGAGTGGCCGCATCGGGCTCGAGGGCGAGACCGAGCATCGAGCCGAGGTACGGATACGCCTCGAGCGCGCGATCCGGGAACAGCTGCTCGAGGCGGCGACGCAGCGCTACGCGCACGCGCAACTCGGCTTCGTCGGAAGCGACTCCGAGCCAATTTCGCAGCAAGTCTCGGAACGGCCAGTACGGGATCGATTCTCCGTAGGACGCGGAGCGCCCTTCGACCCAGAGCTGACGCCCTCCCTCGCACGGAGAGTCCTGGAAGACGCGCTGCAATTCTCCGAGCAGACGGCTCTTCCCGATCCCCGGCTCGCCGGTGACGAACAGGATCCCGCCGGCCCCCCGCAGAGCGCCCTCGATTGCCTCACGACCGGCGCCGAGCTCGTGCTGCCTTCCAACGAGCCGAGCTTCTTCCGTCAGGAGCCGAGGTCTGGTAGCCGCCGGCCGAGCGCCGGCAACCGGGTACGCGGTGACTGGCTCCGTCTTTCCCTTCAGCTCGAGCTCGCGCGACTCGCCCCAGGCAAAGAGCGGCTCTGCGCGCCGGCGGGTCTCGTCGGCGACGAGCACTGTGCCCGGCTCGGCGGCGGACTGCAGCCTGGCCGCCGTGTTGACCGTGTCACCGAAAGCCGCGTACTCGACTCGCTCTCCCGCACCGAGCGCGCCGAGAACGACCGGCCCTGTGCTCACGCCGATCCGGACCGAGAATCCTTCGATCCCCCAGCCGCGGGCGACCTCGAGTCCGTACTCCTCGATCTGCTCGACGATGCGAAGAGAGGCGCGGACGGCTCGTTCCTCGTCATCTTCGTGGGCGGCCGGGGCGCCGAAGAGGGCTAGCAGACCGTCTCCCGCCAGATCCTTGATCGTCCCGCCGAACTCCTCGACCGCCCGAACCATTCGCGCGACGGCCTCGCCGACGATCAGCTTCACCTCTTCGGGGTCGAGGCGCTCGGCCAGGGCCGTCGAGCCGACGACATCGGCAAAGACGGCGGTGACGACCTTCCGCTCCTCGCGCAGCTCTCCGGCGGGCTGCCCGGAGCTTCGGACCTGGGCTCCCCCCTCGTCGGGCATCGACGGGATGTTCCCACAGGGCGCGATGAGACGTTGCGCTTAAAAAGAAATTCGCCGAGCCGGTTTCGCTTTCGTCCACCACTCCGGCCGACTTTCCGCTTCCGCGTACAGCCGCTCGGCTTGGCTTCGTCCTACTCGCGCTCCGTGCTCGGCGCAGGCAGGACTCTTGCCGAAAAGCAAGCGCGAGTCAAGGGGGCCAAACGACAAATCTTCCGCAATTTGCGGAGGTTCCTTTTGGAGCCACCCGCGGCCGCCCGCGCCGACTCCGACAGCAGGTCCGAGGGCGCAGTCGAGCGCCCTTCGCGTCACCTCGAGGTCGCTCGAGCCCTGCGATGCGAGGAGGCCGGCTGCCGCGCCGGCCTCCTCGCTCCTGGTACCGAGCGCGACGGCGACTCGCCGCCCGAGCCCCGTCCGCAGTGCTCGTCTCCCAGGTACTTGCGGCGTTTCCCCGAGAGAGGAGGCACGAAGTCTACGCAGATGAACTTGATTTTGCAACCGTCAATTGAATCCGCATTTCAGCACAATTGACTGACTGGTCAGTCATAATTACGGGCGAAATGCGGTCGCCGCATTTTCGGCGTTAATCTCAGTAGGGATTCGCGTGGGCGCGATACGGCGGCGCGACAGCCCCGGCAAAGATGGACGGGAAGGAGATCCGGTTGGGATCGCCGTCCGAGACGAACAGCCGGTCGGGGTGGAGCTTGAAGTAGTGCAGCCAGTAGCCGCTTCCGTAGTCGACCTTCCCCTTCCACGGCGAGTGCCGGATCCGCGGAATTCCGAGCGGATCGAAGTCGATGCTGTAGGGAGAAGGTGCGGGCCCCGAACCAACCTCGAACACGCCCTGATAGTGGTAGGACTGCCCGTCCCAGCTTCCCTGCAAAGCGAGCTCGTGCGGCTCGGGGTAGACCCCGTACGGCAGCGCCATCGTGCGGACCTTCTCCTCTGGGACCGCGTCGTTGATCAGCCGCTCGCCGAGCACGATCTCCTTCTGCACGCCCGTCGCATCGAGACTGCCGAGGTTCGAGTGGTCGTAGGTGTGGTCGCCGATGTCGAATCCGAGCCGAGCCAGTTCGGCAAGCAGGGCGGGGCCGTTCGAGCCGCCGCCGAAGAGGCCTGCGATCACGTAGAACGTGGCTCTCGGCGTGAACCCCGGATGCTTGTGCGCGAACGCGAGCATGATCCCGACGGCCGACCCGGGGTCGACCTTGCCGTCCGGGAGCAGCGAGAACTGCTCTGGGCTGGAGTCGTCGAAGGTGAGGACGACCGGTGCCTTCCCCGCCGGCACGTCGATCCTGCCGGTCACCATGTCCGCGGCGCTGACGGGGCGAAAACCGCGGCGGTAGAGCAGCCGGAGCTCGTTGCGGAACTGCGAGGGAGTCGTGTCGTAGTCGCTCGCCGGGTTTTTGACGATCCGGTGGAACATGATCACCGGGACCTCCCCGAGCTCGTTCGCGCCGACGACTTTCGGGTCGGGCAGCTTCGGACCCTTCTTGTGGTGCGTGGTCGTGGTCGGTTTCGCCGGATTCGCCTGCTTGCTCGACGCTCCGCAGGCGACCAGGAAGAGCGCCGCAGCGCCGACGACCAGAGCCCGAGCTTTCATACGGCCTCGGCCCCCGCCGTTCGGAGGTTCGGTGCCGGCCGTCTGGCCCCGAGGCCGAAACGGGGATCCGCCGTCTCTCGCTCCTCGAGCAACCCTACGACGTATTCACCGAGAGCCGGCCCGTGCTTGAAGCCGTGCCCCGAGCCGCCGCCCAGCAGCCAGACGCGCTCGTCGCCCGGATGCGGCGCAATCACGAAGTTCGTATCTGGCGTGAGGGCATACGCGCAGGTCCGGCTGCCGACCAGAGGCGCATCGGCGAGCGCAGGAAATCTCTTCGCCATGTACCGGCGCGCCTCCAGCTCGCCCTCCGACGAGGCAATCCGCGGATCGCCGTCCGGTTCGAACTCGGGCCCTTCCCGGTCCGGAGCGACCTTCACCCCGCGACCGTCGAGGTCACCGAGCCCGTACACGGCTCCCCCGTAGTCGACCCACCCCGGAACGGGTGGCGTCTGCCAGTCGACGTCCGCGCCGAAATAGAACACGTCCTGCTTTGTGATCCGGAGCTTGACGAGGTCGGGAAAGATCGAGGGGAGCCAGGCGCCGCAGGCCCAGACGACGCGGTCGGCCTCGAGCCGCTTACCGTTGACGACGACCGCCGCTCCGTCCGGCCTCGCCACGCCTCCAACCAGCTTCGCTCCATGCGTGAGCGTCTGCTTGACGATCAGCCGGACGGCTTCGCGGGCGCGCAGGATCCCGGCCTCGGGCTCGTACAGGACGAAGGCGAGACCCTCCCCGTCGAAGCTCGGGAACAGCTCGGCTGCGTCGCTCGCAGACAGCCGCTCGACGGGGACGCCCTCGGCCTGCAGCGACCGCTCGCTTGCTGCTTCCCAGCCGTCCTCGCTGCGGACGAGCCACGCCACTCCGCTCTCGACCAGCAGCTCGGCGCCGGTCTGCTCTTCGAGCTCGAGCCACAATTCACGCGCGCGGCGCGCGGAGCGCGTGTACCAGCGGTCCTCCCCGTGCGAAAACCGGATCAGGCGAGACTCGTCCCCCGAGGCGGCGCGAACGTGGCCGGGTGGATAGCGGTCGACGAGAGTAACTTCCCAGCCGGCCAAGGTGAGCCGGTGGGCAACCGAGGACCCGAACACGCCGGCTCCGACGACGACCGCGCTCTGCACGCGCTAAGGGTAGTCGTGCTCAGGGGGCCACGCGCGTGGCGAAGATCGCCTCGTTGAAGCGGCCGGCGGCCGGAGCCGCTGCGAGCGTGAAGGCCGGCACCGCAGCGCCGCCCGCATATGAGGTCGAGATGTAGTCGCCGAGCATGCGGCCCAGGTTGGTGTCCGCCAGCCACGAGATATGCATCGACTCCGGGTTGAGGCGCCAAGGCGCCGCCCAGCTTCGCCCGCCGTCGTTCGACGTCAGAAGTCCGGCGTCGATCCGCTCGCACGAGGCGGTTCCGCTGCACGCTGTCATCGTGTAGTACGCGACCGCGAGGCGCGCCTTCGTTCCCTGGGTGGCCGGGGCTACGGCCAGCCCCGGAACGAACGAGTCGACGTCCAGAAAAGCATCGGTGGTCGGAAGGCGGGTCGGGCGCGACCACGTGAAGCCGTCCGCGGACCGGGAGAGAACGATCTCGTTGGACTCGCATCCTCGCTCGACGTCGCACCCCTGCCAGGCGAGGTAGGCGGTTCCGCCCGCGTCGACGTCGCCCGAGACGAACTGCGGAGCGCGCATCTCTCTGACCTCCCAGCCGTTCAGGATCGCGACCCGCTGGGGAGCCGTGAAGGTCGACCCGCCGTCGTTCGACCGGACGAAGGCGATCTCGTCCTGCTCGAGATTGGGCATGGCGGCGATCGACGTGTATGCGACGAGAAGAGAGCCGTCGGGCCGGGGGAGCGGCTGCGCGCCGTTCACGAGCTCGGTGCTGGTGCTGCCGGGGGCCGCCTCGACCGAGCGGGACCAGCTGAGACCTCCGTCGTTGGAGCTGCGGATTGCGATTCCTCCCGCTTCGAGGTCGAGGTGGGTCAGGTAGCACCGACCGCGGAACGGGCTCCGGGCCCAGTTGTCGCAGGCGATCCACCCCTTGTCCACCTGCTCGGGCGGCGTCTTGACGCCGGTGACCGGAGGGCGCCATGTGATGCCGTCGCTCGAACGGCTGATCAGGACCGCGTCGCCGTCGGCAAGCTCGGCGAGCGAGGCGATCAGCCAGACACGATGGGCGGCGTCGTACGCCACGGAGGGATCGCTGACGGCTTCCGCCACTCCGGCCGGACGCGATCCGATCGTCAGCGACGGCAGCAGGCCTGACCGCCAGGTCTTGCCCGCGTTCTTCGACGTGGCGAAGCCGTTCACGACCGCTCCGCCGTTCTCGAAGCGACCGACTTGGAAGGCCGCGACGACCACGGAGCCGTGGCCGAAGCTGTCTGGCTCCACCTCGGTTCCTTCCTGCGCGCCAAGCCCGCGGAACGGGTCGCGCGAGAGCTGGCGACTGACGACCTCGCAGTCGGCGGCGACCTTGTCCGCCAGCTCCGCGGCAACGACATCGTGTCCGAGGCCGCACGTCACGCGGTCGGTCGAGCCGTCGAAAGCCGCGACGAGCCGGTCTGCTCCCGACCCACCAAAGAGCGTGTCGGTTCCGGTTCCCCCGTTGAGGAAATCGTCGCCGCGCCGGCTCTCGAGGTAGTCGGCGGCGCCGTAGCCGAGCAG
>CAJDTX010000058.1_pt1 | contig 15528 bp, 16 predicted proteins | sample 7390491 | NCBI WGS metagenome assembly CAJDTX01 (sample SAMEA7055669, study PRJEB34461) | soil metagenome | biome: terrestrial ecosystem; feature: Peninsula; material: soil | place: Antarctica | collected 2016
ACCCGGATGACCGTGCCGGAGAGATGGTTCCGCTTCTGGATCTGCCACACACCCTCGCGCGGGTCGCCGCCGTACGTGCGACCGGCGATCGACCACAGGGTGTCGTGGGGCTTGACGATGTAGGTGCGCTCAGGCCTGGAGCCGCTCGAGGGGCGGGCGAGCACGATCCAGCCGACGAGGAGAACGAGAACGAGTCCAAGCGTGCGTACGAACATATGTACGCATCATAGAGCGAACAGGTGTTCGTGTCAAGCCCTCTGGAACGCGTCTAGCCGCGCGAGAACTGAATCCACGATCGTCCCGCTCCCGAACCGCACCGGATCGTCGGCCGGGAGGCCGGTCTCGGCCTCTGCCTCCTCGATCGCGGCGCGGGCCTCCGGCTCCCCCACCTCGCGCGTGTTGAGCGCGATCGCCGCCACCGGAGCGGGCCGCGCGATCAGTGCCGTTCGCTCGTGCAGCTCGACGAGCTCCGACAGCGGCGGGATCGGAAACCTGGGGTCGTCGTCGACGAAGCGCTGACCGGCTCGGTGGCAGAGGACGAGCGCGTGCGGTGCGCTCCCGTGGTAGAGCCCGAGCGTGACGCCCGAGTACTGGGGGTGCGAGAGGGCCCCCTGGCCCTCGATCCAGAGCAGCTCCCCCCCACGCTCGACGCCCTCGACCACAAGCCTCTCGGCCGCGCCGGCGATGAAGTCGGCCACGACTGCGTCGACAGCGATACCCCAGCCGGCGATGGCGATCCCGGTCTGGCCGGTCGGCACGAACACCGACGCGAGCCCCCGCCGGCGCGCCTCGAGGTCGAGCTCGAGCGCCACCGTCATCTTCCCGATCGCGCAATCCGAGCCGACCGTCAGGACGATCCGCGCCGGGACGGTCAGGTTCTCGCCGGTCGGGACGTTGAGATCGGGAGGCGGCTTGCGGAGGTCCCGGAGCTCGGCCCCGTGGCGGCGGGCGAGCTCGACCAGCTCGGGATCCTCGCTCACGCGCTCATGCAGCCCGTTCTCGATGTCGAGCCCCTTGGCGAGGCAGCTCTTCAGCAGGTCACGCCATTCGGGTGGAAAGCGTCCGCCCTGAGTAGCCACACCCACGAGCGCGGTCGTCGGGCCGAAGCACAGAGCGTCGTTGACGGTGCCGACGATCGGGAATCCCTCGTACGTCTCGCCGGCTCGCTTGGAATCGAGGATCGCGACGACCTTCTCGGGCGCGTAGCGGACGACCCCTCGCGCGGTCTTGCCGTGATGGGGGTCGCCGGAGCGGCCCTCAGCGAGGATCAGATAGCGCTGCGACATGGACTCCCAGGCCCGGAGAGGTCGAGGGAAGCTGCACGCCGTCGACGAGCTCGACGCCGGGGCAGGGATCGTGGGCGAGCAGGAGGTTGCCGTCGAGATCGACGTGGTCGCACAGGCTCGCCAGCTGGCAGGCGGCGGCGATCCCGAGGCCGGACTCGATCATGCAGCCGAGCATCACGCCGAGCCCGAGCGCGCGTGCCGCGTGCGCCATCCGCATCGCCTCACGGATCCCACCCGATTTCGCCAGCTTGATGTTGATCCCGTGCGCGCGCTCGGCGCACGGCGCGACGTCCGCGAGCGTGTGGCAGTCCTCGTCCACGTAGATCGGAAGCGGGGAGCGTCGCTTCAACTCGGGGCCGCCCTCGTCCCCCGCCGGCAGAGGCTGCTCGCAGTACTGGAGACCGAGATCTGCGAGCTGCGGAAGCGTCTCGAGCGCCTCGTCGAGCGACCAGTGCTCGTTGACGTCGACCTGGAGCGGAAGGTCGGTCACGCCCCGCACGGCCCGGACGCGCTCGACGTCGAGGCCGTCTCCCCCGCCGAGCTTGAGCTTGAGCCGGTGGAAACGCCCGCCGCTCGCCCGCTCGGCCGACCGTGCCATCGAGTCGGCATCGGCGAGGGTGATCGTCCACGAGGTAGGCGGCCCTGCCCGGCGCAGCCCGAGCGTGCGCCAGACCGGCAGGCCGACGACCTTCCCGCACAGGTCGTGCAGGGCCGCGTCGAGCGCGGCCCGCGCGGCGAACTGCTCCCGCGGCAGCCGCTCGAAGATCTCGTCGAGCGCGAACGGATCGTCCCCCAGGCGTCCGCCGTGTTCCTGGAGGAAGTCGAGCGCGGACGACGCTGACTCGTGGTAGTGCTCGATCGGCGTCGCCTCGCCGGCTCCGACCGTACCCTCGTGCCGGATCTCGACCTGGACGACGTCGACCTCCGTCTCCGTCCCACGCGCGATGACGAAGGGCTCCTCGAGCGCGAGACTGACGACCCAGGCTTCCAATTCCACCCGGGTAGACTAGGCCGTCAGAAGCGCCTGTAGCTCAGGGGATAGAGCGCGCGCCTCCGGAGCGCGAGGTCGCAGGTTCGATTCCTGCCAGGCGCATAGCGGCATACGAAGGCAAGCGCCATGCGCGCCGAAACCGCGTGGTTGAGCGGGTCGCGTGTGTCGGATATGCCGTGAAAGCTCGCGGCGTGCTCCACACCGGTGCTCCCACGGAACTCAACCAAGCCGCGCCCGGACCCACTCGGCAAGGTCCTCCTCGCTGACCTCGCCGGCGGCGACTGCGTTCATCATCGCGATGGTCTCTTCCGGGTCGCTTGTTCCAATCCACTGCAGACCGTTCCGCCGAACGAACATCCGCAGCGACGCGTAGGCGGCGCGCTTGTTGCCGATCGGAACTAGAGGGTGATTGCGAGCTAGCCGCGAGCAGAGGACGGCCGCCTTCATCGCAAAGTCGGGGTAGAACTCGACCCCGCCGAACTCGGCCTGCGGGGCATGCAAGGCCGAGTCAGCGAGACCAATCCTGTCGCTCCTAGCAAGAACCTCAGCATCGATGCCAGTGACAGTCTCGGCGATCGCGAGGTAGTCACCGAGGCTGAGGTACTCGGTCACTCAGCTGCCAGCCGCTCGAAGATCTCGCGATCCTCCTCCATGATCTGATGCAGCTGAGCCTGGAAATCCTTGTCCTTGCGCCTGTGCTCGACGTGGGCGGCGATCGCCTTCCGGGCGACCTCCGAGATTGAGATCCCTTCGACGCGTGCGACGGTCTCGAGCTCGGAAGCTCTCTCTTCGTCGAGTCGAAGCGTCATGGAGCGCACCTTCGCCACTGTCTTCCTCCTTTCGCTACCGTGCCACCATGATACCACGGTAGCAAGGTATCGCAAGCGGTGGTAGCTCCCGCCGGACCCGTCCCTACCCTTTATAGGGCGATGAACGCCGCGAATCCCGCCCGCCGCTCGCTCGAGGACCGGCTGGACGCTCCCGCGCCGGCATGGCGCCCCGAGCCCGGTGACCGGCTCATCGGCATCGTCGTCGACGTAGGGACGCGCGAGGGCACGTACGGGCCCTATCCGGTGGTCACGGTCGAGAGTGAAGAAGACGGATGCGACCTAGCATTCCACGGCTTCCATAGCGTGGCCAGGCAGGAGCTGGCGCGCCTCAAGGTTCGCGTGGGCGACCGCATTGGCCTTGCGTATCACGGCCGCCGAACGAGCAAGGGCGGCGACGAGTACGAGAGCTACGTGATCCGCGTCGACCGCGAGGAGCCTGTCGAGCCCGCTGCTCCGGCCCGGCAACGCGGGCTCCAACACGGCTGCCGACCACATTGCGCTGCTCGAGCAGGCGCTCGCCCAGCTTCCCGAGGGCGTGATCGGGCGCGGGCTGCTCGTGCGCTGCGACCGGGCCGGCGCCAGCCACGCCTTCGGTCGACCACATCGCCGCTCGCGGCCTTCGCTTCTCGGTCGGGCTCGACCTGACCGGGCCCGTGCGCGACGCGATCCTCGCGCTGCCTGAGCGCGCCTGGAAGCCGGCGCTCGCCCAGGACGGCGACGCCCGCGAGGGAGCCTGGGTGGCCGAGCTTCCGCTCGACCTCGCCGGCTGGCCGGAGGGGACGCGCGCGATCTGCCGCCGCGAACGTCCCCACCCGGGCGCCCAGCTCTCCTTCAGCGATCACAACGGCTACCGCTTCCAGGTCTTGCTCACCAACCAGCAGGGAACGAGGATCGCCCGCCTCGAGCAGCTGCACCGCGCCCGCGCCGCCTGTGAGGACCGGATCCGCTGCGGCAAAGAGAGCGGCCTGCGCAAGCTCCCCTTCCGCGCCCTGCAGCCGAACGCAGCCTGGCTCGAGCTCGTGCTGATCGGCCAGGACCTGCTCGTGTGGACACAGCGGCTGCTGCTCCAGGGCGGCGAGCTCGCCCGCTGCGAGCCGAAGCGCCTGCGCTACCGCCTCCTGCACGTCGCCGCCCGCCTCACCCGCCACGCACGCCGCCTCACCCTTCATCTCCCACGCGCCTGGCCCTGGCAGCGCGAGCTCCTCCGCGCCTTCGAACGCTTACGGGCACTTCCGGCGTAAGCGCGTCTGATCCGACCACGGCAGAGCCAGAGAGGGCGTCAGCTTGCCTGAGTGTCCACTCGGGCGGCCGCCCGCGGCGCCCGACCCCCCGCGCGATCCGGGCTGGACCCCGCGTCGAGCACAGGAATGCAGGAAGGCGCTCTCTATCCCTGCCCGATCTCCTTACTGAAAGATCCGGGTTAGGCGAGTGCTGGAGGGAAAGGGCGACTACCGAGCGCCAGTCGCCCTGCCCAGGTCCTCTACCGAGGAGTGAAGAATCCGATGGACGTGACGGTAAAGCCACCGCCCGCGTCGCCGGTGCAGGTGATGAGGTTTTTCAATCCTCGCTTGCTGTCGAAGAGGACGACGGTCTGTGTCCCGTTCGTGAAAGCCAGATAGGCGGTCACGAACACGCTTGTCGAGTTGATTGCCCAAGCGACTCGCCCCCGGTTCGTCAAAGTACCGGGAGTGACGTCAACCAACGTCCCGTCGGTACACGACAGAGAGATTGGCGCTTGCAAGTTCGGACCACCCGGATCCGCCAGAGCAGCGGGCAGGCCAAACACGCTGAACGCCGCTAGCAGCGACACCGTGAGCAGAAGTCTTTTCACCGTTACTTCCTCTCTGTTGACCGAAGAGAAACGAGTGTACTTCACATCAAGCCTCTAATAAGGCAACGTGCCGGTCTTGCTAGACGCCACCGACGTCCAGCTTCGAGCGCAGTCGGAAACCACCCGCCGCGCCCGGCTGTCCGGCCGCCGTGTAGCCCGATCAGCGGTTACTTACTGACCCGGACGGCGTCTCGTCCCTCGACGCGCGCCCCGTCCACCGCCTCGGCTCGCAGCAGGGCCTCCGTCGTGCCGGTCGTGAACCCTGTCTTCGACGTCACGACGTGGCAGACGAGGTCCGGCAGGCGGTCACCGTTGACATCCGTGTTCCCGCACGCCGGCCCGCTCTTGCCCACGCGCAGCGAGTCCTCGCTACCCGTGCGACCGAACCTGATGCTGGCTCGCTTGATCTGCGTTGTGGCGTTGAACGCGGGCGTCGACAGGATCGCGACCGGGAACTCCTGACTCGACAGCTTGATGACGTTCGCCGAGTCGGCTGGTTTCACGTCGATCTCGACCGGCTGACGGCGCGGCGCCAGGACCTGCCACGTGCTGGCACGGGACGTACGGATCGTCAGCTGGACGTCGCCGTCGGCCAGTCGTTCCCGCCGCGCGAGACAAGGATCCGGTGTGGCTGCGCCCGCCGCTCCGGTGCAGTCCCCGACCCAAGCCCCGTTGCGGACAATGCCGATCCAGCCAAGCTCGTACCAGGCCGGGATCGCGCTCGCGTCGACGCGGAAGACGAGCACGAGCGGGCTGGTGGCCGTCGCGTCCGGTGCGCTGATGGTGACCTGGTGGCCGAGGAGCGAGTAGCCCGAGCTAACGCTCGTCGACGCGCTCTCCTCGATCGTAATCGGTCCGGCGTTGGGCGTCGTCACGGATGTCTCGATCAGATCGTCAGCTGTCGCCCCGTCTCCTTCGCCGTCGGTCGTCACCGTCTCGCCCGCGAGGGCGTCAGCGCGCACTCTTTCCGCCGCGGAGCTCGCTCTGCCCGTCCCGACCGACAATGTGTTGACGTAGGAAGCGGAAACGGTCGTCGACGCGATCAGACCGGCGACGCGGCGCGGCGCGGTCTGCCACGGTTCCGTCGCCGAGCTGCCCCAACCCGTTCATCCCCCAGGCATAGACGCCGCCGTCCGAGCTGAGCGCCAGGCTGTGGTAGACGCCGCCGGCGACGGCGATGATGTTCGAGAGGCCGCTGACCGCGACCGGCGTCGACCGGTTGGTCGTCCCCCCGTCCCCGAGCTGCCCATACCCGTTGTACCCCCAGTAATCTTCGCCGGTTTTCCTCTCACGTGACCGAAACCTACGCCGACGACGTCGATCCGAGCCAGGGGCCTACTACGCCGCCAAGGCGTTTGGCCGGCTGACCGAAGCCGATTCGGTATGAAGAGCCCGTGCGAGTTTTCGCGAGCTACGTCCGCAGCCTGAATCCCCAGCTTCCCCGGGCGGTGTGGTTGCTGCAGGCCGGCGGTCTCGCGAACATGTTCGGGAACGGCGTCGTCGTCCCGTTCCTCGTCATCTACCTGCACAACGTCCGCGACATCTCGCTCGGGCTCGCGGGCACGATCGCCGCGACGAACGGGCTCGCCGCGCTCATTTCGGGACCGATCGCGGGCGCGCTCGCCGACCGGATCGGCGCCCGCACGACGCTGGTCGCGGCACTGGTGGTGATGGCCGCCGCGTTCTCGCTCTTTCCACTGATTCACCAGGCCTGGCACGCGTTTCTCCTGAACGCCCTCGCGGGCGTGGGCAGCGGAGCGTTCTGGCCGAGCCAGGGAACGCTCCTCTCCGCCCTGACGCCGCCCGAGCGCCGTCCGGCGGCATTCGCGCAGCAGCGGGTGACGATGAACCTGGGTATCGGGCTCGGCGGGCTCGTGGGCGGGCTGATCGCCAGCACGAGCAACCCCTCGAGCTTCACGCTCCTGTTCATAGTCGACGCGGCCACCTTTCTCGTGTTCGCGCTGATCCTCACCCGCGTCCCCTCGCCGCCCCGGGAGGAGGCGCCGGCCCACGAACCTCGCGGCGGCTACCGAACCGTCCTGCGCGACCGGCCGTTTGTCTCGTTCATCGCCTTGAACACGATCTTCATCGCCGCGAGCATCGCGCTGTTCTCCGAGCTCTTTCCGGTCTTCGCCAAGAACCAGGCTTCGGTCAGCGAGCGGGAGATCGGGCTCGTGTTCTTCCTGAACACGCTCCTGATCGTGCTGATCCAGCTGCCGGCGGCGAAGTTCCAGGAGGGGAAGCGGCGGATGTCCGCTCTGGCGGTGATGGGGGTGCTCTGGGCCGCGACCTGGCTGCTCGTGCTCGTGGGCGGGCTCTGGCTGCAGGCCGGCGCCGCGACCGTGCTGTTCGCGTTCGCCTTCGCCGTGTTTGCGCTGGGGGAATGTCTGCACGGGACGGTCCAGGGACCGCTCGTTTCCGACCTGGCCCCCCGCCGGCTGCTCGGGAGGTACATGGCGATGTCGAGCTCCTCGTGGCAGGTCGGCTTCATCATCGGTCCCGCCGGCGGCGGGTTCGTCCTGCAGGCACAGCCGTACGCGCTCTGGCCCGTCGCCGCCGCCGTCTGCCTTGCCGGCGGGGCGTGGGCGCTCATGCTCGAGCGCTCGCTTCCCCGCTCCGTCCGAAACACGCCGGTTGCGGGCGAGCGCCCGGCCCTCGCGGAGGCGTAGGGATCGCCTACCATGCGAGCGTCCATGCGCTTGGGGTCGATCGCAGCAGGCTTTCTCGTCGTCGCATGCGCGCTCGGGCTGGCGAGCGGAGCGGCCTCGGTCACCAAGCCGAGGAAGCAGCCTGGGCTCGTGGCCGGGACGCAGGGAAAGGGCAGAGTCAAGAGCTCGCCCCCCGGCATCTCCTGCCCGCCGGATTGCCGGACGACCGCCCCGAAAGGGACGCGCTTCAAGCTGACCGCGACCCCCGCCGCGCGCTGGAGGTTCGCTCGCTGGAAGGGCGCCTGCAGCTCGACGAGGCCGCAGTGCTCGCTCCGCCTGACCACCTCGATGCGGGTGAACGCGGTCTTCGGGGCGAAGCCGGCGCCGCCTCCTCCTCCACCCCCGCCGCCCGCGCCTCCACCGCCACCATCGCCTCCGCCGCCGCCGACCGGCTTCACGCCGCAGCTGCTCGTCGGGACGTGGCAGGGGACGTGGACGGACACGCGCTTCAACACCACCGGCTCCGCGAGCATCGTCGTCACGCTCACCGGTTCGAACTCGTTCAGGTTCGACGCAACCTTCGGTGTAGGAGTCTTCGGCTGCGGCGGCCAGCAGCCCACGGTCTCGGCCACCATCACTCCGGGGATGGGGCCGAACCAGTGGAACTCGACCGGGTTCTCGATCCAGATCACGACCCTGACCAACGGGACCGTCTCGCTGACCTACGACTACGGCATGCAATCGCTCGACGGCAGCGGCGTCCCAGGCTGCCGTCCGGGCGTGAGATGGGTGTTGACAGGCGGCTTCAGCGGCAACAACTTCAACGGCAGCGTCACGACCACGCTCGAGGACGGGAGCACCGCTCCCGCTCTCATCAGCCTCACCCGCAGCTAGTCCGAAAAGAGGGCCTCGGCGGTAAGATGCCGAAGAGAGCAATGAGGACGGACGACCCGCTCAGTACCGATGCCAAGCCTGCCCCGCATCAGGCGCACACGGAGCCGCGGCGTAGTCGCCGAGGTCGTTCCGGTTGCTCGAGAGCCCGCTGAGCTCTCCCACAACGGCCTGACCTGGATCCACCTCGACGCGCCCGAGACGGAGAGCACCGCGCAGCTCGCCGAGCGTTACGGCTGGCACGCGCTCGACGTCGAGGACGTGCTCTCGAAACGACAGCGCCCGAAGATCGACGAGTACCCCGAGTACCTGTTCTCCGTGCTGCACTTCCCGGTCTACGACAAGGCCGTGCAGCGCCTGAACGCCGCTGAGCTCGACATCTTTCTCGGCTCGGACTATCTCGTCACTCTTCCCAACGTCGAGCTGCTCCCGGTTACGCGCCTGTTCCAGCGCTGCAGCGACGATCCCGACCTCCGCGAGTCGCTGTTCGGGAAGGGCTCCGGCTACCTCCTCTACCACGTCCTCGACGACCTCTTCGACTACTGCTTCCCGATCCTCGACAAGATCGGCCACAAGCTCGACCGCTTCGAGGACGAGGTGTTCGAGGGACGTTCCGAGGAGATTGTCCGCGACATCTCCAACGTCAAGCAGGAGATCATCTCCTACCGCAAGATCATGAAGCCGCAGCGCTCGACGCTGCGCCTGTTCGAGCGCCACACCGAGCGCTTTCTACCGGAGAATCTCGAGCTCTATTTCGACGACATCGTCGATGCCTCGGAGCGGATCTGGGACTTGCTCGACAACTACAAGGAGGTCGTCGAGGCGCTCGAGGACACGAACGAGTCGGTGATCTCGCACCGGCAGAACGACGTGCTCCGCGTCCTCACGATCATCAGCGTGACGATGCTGCCACTGACGCTGATCACCGGGCTCTTCGGAATGAATGTCCGCTTTCCAGGCTTCGAGTCGGTGACCGCCTTCTGGGTGATCATGGGTGGGATGGTCGTCGCCCTCGTGGGCATGCTCGGCTTCTTCCGGTACAAGCGGTGGCTCTGAGGAGCTCGGCCGCTGGATGGCCGACCAGTACCTGCTCGGGAAGGAGACGGCGGGGTGGGCCAAGATGCAGCAGCTTGAGCGCAAGGGCGAGTTCGGCTTCGGCTTGAGAGCGTTTCTTAGCGGCGACGGGTGCGGCCGCGTCGCGTGACGTAGACCACCAGGAGTACCACGGCGATGATCGCCGCGACAATCGCCACGACGGCAACTGTGGAGGCGGCCACAATCACGCCCCAATCTTATCCCGACGCCTGCGATTGAAACTAAGCAGCGAGCGGAACGCTTCGCGCCCTCGCGTTCGCCTGCGCCAGTCGCGCCAGCATCGTTAGGTCGGCATGGAGCGCGACTCGCTCAAGACCCCGCACCCGCAGCGGCGCGAGGCGTACTCGTGCTTCAGCCGACCGAACTCGCGCTCAACGGAGGCACGATCACAGTACAGGTCACGCCAGCGCTTCGTCTCGCGGGGGACGAGCGGATGCGGGCGCGAAGCCTTGCGCCAGAGCGACTTCGGCTGACACTCGCCAGTCGGACACCGCCACTTCGTCAGCTTGCGCTTGAAGTCGGCCCGGGCGAACGTCCAGCGGCCGTGTTCGCCGACCAGGAAAGAGCAGGGGCTCGCCCGGGGTCTTGATACGAGCCCCCGCCGATTGCTTCCCCGAAAGACGAGCGTGCTCAGCTGGGTGCTGAACAGCCGCAGCGGGGTGCGCGACGGGCGAGCTCCGGCCTCCGGGGAGAGAAGGAGGAAGGTGCAGGCCCGTGCGCGATTCGCATTCTTGCGCTTTCGGCAGAAAAACACAAGGGCGATTTGCCGATTTCTGACAAGCTGGTGCGAATGACGCGACAGCTCTGGGCTCCATGGCGGCTGGAGTACATCCAGACTGCCGACGAGCAGGAGGGCTGCCTGTTCTGCCGCGCCCCGGCCGGGGATGACGAGCAGTCCCTCATCGTCACCCGCGGGAACAACGCGTTCGTGATGTTGAACATGTTTCCCTACGCGTCCGGTCACCTGATGGTGGCCCCCTTCCGCCATCTCGGGGAGTTCTCGGAGCTCGAGGACGAAGAGGCGCTCGAGATCCATCGCCTCGCCGGGCAGGGGATGGGCGCGCTCGCGGAGACGTTCTCGCCCCAGGGCTACAACGTCGGGTGGAACCTCGGCCGGATCGCGGGTGCCGGGGTCGTCGACCACGTGCATCTGCACGTCGTGCCACGATGGGCGGGCGACACGAACTTCATGCCGGTCCTGGCCGACGTGAAGGTGCTGCCGGAGCATTTGGCGGAGACGCGCCGAAAGCTCGCAGCGGCCTGGCCGGGCGCCTGATCGACCCGGACGTCTGATCGACCCGAACAGTTTCTTTACAACCGGCTAACAACCCGTGCACAGGCTCCTAATCCGCACCGCCGAACATGGCCTCGCCAAGCCCTTCGAACTAAAGGAGCACGCCAGTGAAGAAGCTCTTGATTCTGCTCGTGGCCGCCGTCACGGCTTCGGTCGCGCTCGGCGCGGCGAGCCCAGCGGTGGCCAAGAAGAAGAACAAGGGTCCTGCGGTTCACGGCATCGTCCAGTCGGTCGCCCCAAACTCGATCACGCTGAAGTTGAAGAACGGAAACTCGGCGACGATCCAGGTTTCGAGCGACACCAAGATCGTCGTGAACCACAAGCCCGGCACACTCGCCGACATCGAGGTCGGCTACCGCGCGGTTGTCAAAGGGAAGCCGGGTGAACCGGCCAAGCTGATCAGGGCCTACGAGCCGCCCGCTCCCGACACAGTCGTCCACGGCCTGGTCGACTTGGTCGGCAACGACTCAATCACCATCAAGAAGAAGGACGGGAGCTCGGTGACGATCCCCGTCAACGCGGACACGAAGATCCGCGTTAACGGGAAGCCCGGCACTCTCTCCGACATCAAGGCGGGATACCGCGCGATCGTCCATCGGACGTCGGCGGACGGCCCCGCGAAGGCGATCAAGGCATACGAGCGCCACGGTCATGCGTCGCTGCTCCGGGGCGTCGTCGACTCGGTCGGCGCCAACTCGCTCACGGTCAAGCTGCGAGACGGGAGCCCGGTCACTGTCGTGGTCAACGCCGATACGAAGATCCTCCTCGCGGGTCACGGTCTTGCGGCGCTGATCGACATCAAGGCCGGCTTTCACGTGATTGTCCTGCGCGCCGGCGCCGACGGGCCCGCACTCGTGATCGTCGCGCGCGCCCCGCGCGGCTAGTGAAGTAGCTCAGGACCGAGCGGAGGAGCCCCGGCAAGGGGCTCCTCCTATAGAAGCATGGGGGAAACCAGGTTTCCCCCATGAGCCCCCTTCTTAAGCAGCGCTCGTCGTCCGTCGTCTTAGTGGACTGCGCTCGGGCAAAGCCCGGCTCCGCCCGGCGGCGCCGGCTGGCATCGGACGCTGAAACCAAGCGCTGCTCGTCCTATAGTTGGCGCGTGCTGCTCGCGACCACCGCCTTCAACGCAGTCGGCGTGTCGCTCTGCTTCCTCGTGTGGGTCGGAATCCTCGTCTGGGTGAGGCGCAGCTAGCAGAGGGTGGCGTACTTCGCGGTTTTGCGAGAGTGTGGGCCGGCCTGGGACCCGTCCCGCCCGATGGCCGAACAGGAGCGCTGGGACGAGCATGCCGCGTTCATGAACGGGCTCACCGACGACGGGTTCGTCGTTTTGGGAGGCTTGGCGACGGACTCAGCATCCTGCTAGTCGTCAACGCCGAGAACGAGGAAGCCGTCCACGAGCGTCTCGCGGCCGATCCGTGGACGTCGATGCGGCTGCTTCGAGTCGCGAGGATCGAGCGCTGGCACATCCTCCTCGGCGGACCGACGCCATAGCCTCAGAGCGGACGACGGGGATCGAACCCGCGACCCTCAGCTTGGGAAGTCGAATCGGGCTATCGCGGCGTGTCGCCACCTGTACGAACTCCCTGCATATCGAGCACCTGACCGCCTGCGGCTGCGGCCTGATTTCGCCACCCGTCGCCACCTGACGTTTCCAGCGGATTTCCAAGCGCGGCGTCCATCGCCGTCCGAGCCCGCTCTCCGTGCTCGGCGGCGTCCCATAGATGCGAGTAGCTCTTGAGCGTGATCGACAGGTCGACGTGCCCGAGCGCCCGCGAGACGTAGGCGACGTTCAAGCCCTCCGAAATCAGGAGGCTCGCGGCCGTGTGCCGGAGGTCGTGCCAGCGGAACTTCGGCTTCCCGTCTTGATCGCGCCGGCTCTCTCAGTGCGTGACGGTGATCGAGTCGACCGGAAAGACTTGGGTGAGGTAGTTGGGATCGAGCACGGGTTTGTACGGCGAGTGGACGTTCAGGAGGGTCACCGTCGCTCCCGAGCCGGCGACGTAGATGGAAGCGCGCACGTTCGTGTCGGTCGAGCTCCCCCAGCTTCCGCCCTCGAACGCGATCGACGATCCGGGGCTTGGGTGAAGCTCCCAGGTGTAATCGTCGGTTCCGGTCTCCGAGAATCCGCCGATCACGGACATGTTCGTGATCGGGCCGGCGAAGTAGGCATCGGAGCCGCCGCAGGTGGGGTTCAGACGGCAGGTGTTGTGCATCCGCATTCCGCTGAAGCTGAGGTCCCTCTGGCTGCCCTCCAGACGAAGGACCTGGCTGTCGTTGATCGCGTAGATGTCGGTGAAGTCGGAGGACGAGACAGAGCTGGTGGGCGAGCTGCGGAAGCAGACGAGCATCCCCCCGCAGGAGATGTCGGCGATGTGGAGCCCGGTCACCGACGCCGCGACGTCCCAGCCGACGCCTTCCCAGACCTTCAAGCTCAGATGGGTGAACGTCAGGTTCGAGACGCTCGAGCCGATCCTGAAACCGGTCGAGCCACCCAACAACAGGACGTCCTCGAAACGAATGTTCGAACCGGCAATGGAGAAGTGAGCCGTCGACGCGGTATTCACCAGCTCCGTCGCCTGACTACTGTCGCCGAAGCCGTTGCCGCCGAACACGGTTACCCCGGAGGGAACCGAGATCGGGCCCAGATAGGTGTAGCGATGACGGCGAAGGATCACCGGAACGCCGTGAGAGGCGGCATAGGAGAACGCAGACGAGAAAGCGCTCGCGTTGGCGGAGCCGGAAGCGCTGTCGGAGTACCCGTAGGCCTCGGGAGTCGCCTTCGAGTCGAGCGTCTGCGGCGGGAGCGGAGCAGGAGCGATCGGGGTGGCGGTCGTGGTGCCGCTGTACGCGACTGCCCGGTGGCTCGGATCGATGAGCGCGGTGTAGCTCACGCGGTCGAGGAGAACCGCGTTGTTGGCCGCGGTCAGATCAAGCTTCCCCCACGAGCCGTTCTTGAAGGTGATCCACCCCGCGAACGTCGGCGCCCCGGCGAAGGGCGTGTTGCTGGGCCAGCGGGCCTGGTCGATCTTCCATGCGGCTCCTGACACGTCGGAAGAGGAGCCACCGATGACGACGATGCCCCTCATCTCGCCCGCGAAGTACCCGCCGTTCGACTCGATCTCCGCGCCGATTCGGGAGATGTGCGACATGTTGACGTTCTCGAAGCGCAGATCCGTCTCGATGTTCGCCTCGATGTCGAACACGGTCGTGTCGTACGAGGCGGAGAAGTTCCTGAAGGTCGACTTGTCCCAGCGGCTCTGGTGCGTGTCGGTCAAGTAGCCGTGGACGCACGTCGCCGTGCCGACGCACGTGATGTTCTCGAACAGAACCTGCTCGGCGCCGCCGGTGAACTGCCATCCCTCTCCGCCGGGGACGGAGACGTAGAGGTCGCTGAAGACGGCGAAGGTCGGGCCCTCGGGGCCAGCGACGAAGGCGGCGCTGCCGCCTTTCATGGCGAGGTGCTGGAAGCGGTAGGCATCGATCGAGCTCGTCGTGCCCGCAATGACGAATCCGGGGGTGGAAGCGGCGTTGCTCAAGACCGTGCCGGTCGAGGGGTCCGAGGACAGGCCGATGACTTCGACGCCGCTGGGGACGACGATGTTCCCGGCATAGGTGTACGTCCGGGCCGACAACTCGAGCCGGAGGTTGTTGGCGTTCGCGTAGTCCACGGCAGCCTGGAACGCCTGCGAGTTCGCCTGAGGCGTGTTCGAATCGGAGTAGCCCCGGCCTTCCGGCGTGTTCAGGGGCGCCGCCGCGATCGTCCAGGAGGCGGAGGCGGCGGTCGGGTCGGTGACGCCGCCGGCGGTCGCGCGAACGGCGAAGCTGTGCTTGCCGACAGCGAGCGAGCTGTAGGTCGTCGGCGAAGTGCAGGGGGTATAGGCGGATGAATCGAGGGAGCAGGCGAAGGTGGCGGGGGTGATCGAGGACGTGAAGCTGAACGACGCCGACGTGGAGACCGTCTTCGCCGGAGGCTTCGAAGTCAGCGTCGTATCCGGAGCGTTGCTTCTACCGAACGCGGGGAACGGGCAGAAGAGCGCCGCGAGAAGGAGAAGCAGGACGAGCTGCCCCAGCCGCGCGCGCGACGGCTGCGCGCCGTGAGAGCGCGCGGACACGCGCGTCCGTGCCCCGCCTACGTCTCGACGCATGTGCCGCAAGTCGCGTTTTGCAAACACCGCCGGCGAAGCATCGCACGTATGCGCGCCGCGTTCAATGACCGTTCGGCCTATTTGGCCAGCCGCTCGGCCTGTAGTGCTCGGAGCGCCCGTCGGCGATCCAGGCGGGCGGGACCAGCGCCGAGCGCCGAGCGCGGTTGAGGGGGTAGCCGAGGGTCTGCGTCCAGCGGCCGTTCAGCCGCTTGTAAGCGGCGAGTGCTACGGCCCGGCGGCGCTCACGTTTCCAAAACGTTTCCATCCGGTCGGTTTGCCGCCTTGCCGAACAGCGCCGGAAACAAGAAAACCCCGCCGGAGAGGCTGTCGCACAAACCCCTGCTGAGAGCGGGGGTTTGTCGTCCGGGGCCCTGACCAGGCTTCATCGAGAACCCCTGACCGGAGGTGATCGGTGGCACAGAACTTCCTTCCGTGTGACCGCGACCAAGAGCTGCTGTTGCCGCCGAGCCTGCGGGAGTGGCTGCCGCAGGACCATCTGGCCTGGTTTGTGCTGGAC